>ENA-OQKO01001614-OQKO01001614.1-human-gut-metagenome-genome-assembly--contig:-NODE-1614-length-12386-cov-11.175952_pt1 | contig 12386 bp, 8 predicted proteins | sample MGYA00242777_ERZ504796 | MGnify/ENA primary metagenome ERZ504796 (study PRJEB26092, sample SAMD00036404) | human gut metagenome | host: Homo sapiens | study: EMG produced TPA metagenomics assembly of... | reverse complement strand
AGGCCGTTGGCAACACCCAGCAGCACAATGAGCGTGAAAAGGACAGCTATCGGAACCCCGATATTATCCCCCAGCGCGCTGCATGGAACGTCCACTTCAAAAAGCCAACCGCCAGCTACACTGACCTGTTCGCCCAACTGGAAACCGCTGGTACGATTTCAACGCGCGGCCTGAAGCCGGATGCCACCCATTATTGCGAGATTGTCTTTGATGTCAACTCGGCCTATTTTGACAATCACGGTGGCTACGAGTTCGCCAAGCAGTTCTATGAGGATGCCTACAAAGCAGCCGTTCAGATCGTGGGTGGTGAGCAGTATATCCTCTCGGCAGTCATGCACGCCGATGAGATCAACCGCGCCATGACCGAAGCATTAGGCCGGGAGGTCTACCACTACCATCTTCATGTGGTCTATGTGCCTGTGGTGGAAAAGCAAATCCTCTGGTCGAAACGCTGCAAGGACAAGGCACTGGTCGGCACAGTCAAGGAGACCGTCATGCAGGTCAGCCGAAGCAAGAAGTGGGCTTCCAAGCCCATGCTGGACGATGCCGGAAAGCCTGTCCTGCAAAAGAGCGGCAAGCCAGTCCTGAAGAAGTCGTACAGTGTCCTGCAAGACGATTTCTTCCACTATATGCGCAACGCCGGGTATACGGATGTAGAGCGCGGTGAGCGTGGCAGCACTGAAGAACACCTGACCGTCACCCAGTTCAAAGTCCAGCGGGAGCAGGAGCGACTGGACACTCTGACCGCCCAGATTGACCAGAAAGAGCAGCACCTCACCCAAACCAACAAAACCCTCTCCAAGACCGAAAAGGAACTTGCCGCTGTGCAGAAAAAGGTCACGCTCACAAAAGAAGCCCTCATTCATGCGCGCGATCTGGATTATATCGGCAAGCGCACCTTTCTCGGTAACTACTCGCTGACCGAAGAAGAATTTTCCAAACTGAAAAAGCAAGCCGACCACGGCTATATGATGGACGTGGAGAACCGCCGCCTGAAAGAAGAACTTTCCACCGCCAAGAAGGAGGCCGTTCGTTGGAGCAACAAGTACCACGACCTTTGGTATGATGTGAAGCCTTATCTGGATGCTCTCCACCGTGCGCCCGAACTGGTGCGCGGCTTTCTGGAAAAGATTCTTGCCCCCAAGCAGGAGCGCACCATGAATGTGCCGCAGCGAAACCGCAAGCGTGGGCAGGATATGGGACTTTGATTTTCGGAGGATACCATTTGAACAAAAAGAAGAAGTTAAACAAATCCGGCTACCCGGATGAAGCAATCAAGACCCTTGCACGTTGCTTTTATCCCTCCATGGTTGAGTTTTTCAACAGTGAGGAAGGCCAGCGTGAATATGAGGAATGGCTGAAAGAGCAGGAAGCACTACAAGCCTTGCCTGTTGCCGCATAAAAACAGCAGGACGCTCCCAGTAAAGGGAACGCCCTGCCTTATATAGATGTATCTCACCGAGGTGTGTCCAGTTGGGCACACCTCTTATTTTTTTGCCCTTAATCTTCTAACCCATGGCTCCCGGCTGCATTTTTCAAATATTCCTCCGGGTCACCGTTCAGAATCAAATCGGCATACGCCAGTGGGTCATTGTAGATGAGGTAGTCCAGTTCTGTCTGCTGCGCCATAGTCACATCCAGCGCATCCTCGACCCCGGTGCAGTCAATATAGATCATTCTCCCATCCCGGAGCAGCAGCTCCACGCACCCGGTGTCCATGTTGAAATGGCAGGCTCTTGCATCGTACTTCATAATCATACCCTCCAAATCTTGTTATCAGCTTACGGTCTATGACAAGGTATCGGAGTTTTGCGCCGTCCACGGGAGCCTTCATTGTTGTACCCGAAGAAAACGAAAAACCCGAACCCTTCTCCAATCGGAAATAGGTTCGGATTTTTCTTGTTTGGTGGGCGCGGGTGGATTACGCAAGCCGCGCTGCTAAAAACAGCCTAGCAGGCTGTTTTTGCCCGGCGGGACGCAAAGCGCCGGGCCGCTGCTGTTCGAATCCACCCGCCTATGTGAGTCTGACATTTGCGCAAAAGAAAACCGCCAGTGTATCTCTACACCAGCGGTTTTTTCATGGGCGCGGGTGGATTCGAACCACCGAAGCTGAAAAGCAGCAGATTTACAGTCTGTCCCCATTGGCCACTCGGGAACACGCCCAGATACAGTTTTTTGCAGTCGCGGACTGCCTGTATATATTACCACTTGGGGGCGTATTTGTCAACTGCTTTTTACAGCTTTTTCAGAAAAGAAGCTGACCGCACGGCTCAGTCGCGGGGACGGCCATAGCGGTGGACTTTTTTGGAGGAATGGCGGGTGTGGGGGGAGTTGAGCAGGACCCACGCCACATAGATGATGGCGCAGATGGCGCTGACGACGAGCACTACCTTGAGGTAGAGGCTGCCGAAGAACTCCTGCAGCTTCGAGAAAGAGTAGAGCAGGCTGCTCCGGCTCACGTCCTGCCCGGCGATGAGGTTGACCATTCCGATGGTCTCGCCGGCCAGCTTCAGCTCCACGGTGCCGACAACATCGCCCTGCTGGACGGGGGCGCAGACATAGTCGGGCAGATGGAAGTATTTCTGAGTCACGGTGCCGTCGCCCGAAGAGGGCAGCAGGGTCATCATGCTGTTGTCAGGGTAGAGCTTGAGGGTGTCGGTGTCGGAGGAATACTTCACGGGGATCTCTGCCAGAGCGAGGTCGGTGTCCAGCGCAGGCTGGATGGAAAAGCTCTGGAACACCCAGTCGATGAGGCGGGTCGTCTCATAGAGGGCTGGGCGGCGGTTGGCGTAGCCGTAGGTGTCACAGGTGTCGGGGCTCTGCATGATGCAGAAGATATAGGTGGAGCCGTCCTGATTGGCCCACGAAACATAGCTCTGGTCGCCGTGGTCGTTTTTGTAGGCCATCACATCGCACATGCCGCCCTGCATAGACTTGCGGTAGAAGCTGCCGCCGCTGGTCTTGTTGAGGGCGACGTTCTGGTTCAGCAGCACGAAACTCTTGGTGTGCTTTTCCTTGGCGGGCATGGTGAAGGCGGGGGCCGACGAGATGTCCACGAAGGCGTCGAAGCTCATCAGATACCGCAGGATGAGGTACATATCCACGGCGGTGGTCACATTGCCGCTGTCGAGGCCGCAGGCGTCCGTCCAGGTGCTTCCGGTGGTGCCGATGCGCTGGGAGAGGGTATTCATCTGGCTCACCCAGCCTGCAAGGTCACCGCCCGAAAGACTATAGGCGAGGCCCATCGCGGCCTCGTTGGCGTTGCGCAGAAGCATGGCGTAGACGGCTTCCCGGTAGGTGAAGGTCTCATTGGAGCGCATATCGGCATTGTCACTGTTGTGGACATAATCCGAGATGGCAAAGGGCATCTGGAAGGTGTTGTCGAGCTGGTCGGCGTAATTCGTCAGCAGCAGCGCGATGGTCATATATTTGGTCAGGCCCCCGGCAGGCACCTGACGGGAGCTGTCCTTGTCGTAGACGATGATGTTGGTGTCGGTGTTGACGATGTAGGCGCTCTTGGCCTGCACCTCGTAAAAGAGGCTGGGGTCGAACAGGGCCGAAGCCGGCGCGCACAGGCAGCTCAGCAGCAGGACAAGGCTCAGAAATAGGGTAACGATACGTTTCATGTGGACATTTTCCTCAAAAAGCGATAATATATTAGAGTATCGGACAAAATGTGCTGTCCGTTCCTACAGGGCAAAAACAAGGCTCAGAAGAGGGCCTCATACTTTATAATAACAGGTTTGGCGGGGCGTGACAAGGCTTTTGGGGCGATTTCACACTCCGCAAAAGGAGGCAGAGGATGGTATATCTTACGGGCGACACCCACGGCGAGCTGGACCGCTTCAAAAACGGGGAGCTGCGCCGGGCCGGAAAGGGCGATTTCGTCGTTGTGCTGGGCGATTTCGGCTTCGTGTGGGACGGCAGCAAGGCCGAGCAGAAGAATCTGGACTGGCTGCGCAAGCGGCCTTATACCACCCTTTTCCTCGATGGCAGCCACGAGAACTATGACCTGCTGGAACAGTACCCCACCGAGGAGCGGTTCGGCGGGCTGGTGCAGCCGCTGGGCGGCAATGTGTACCACGTCTGCCGGGGCAGCGTACTGGAGCTGGAGGGGAAGAAGTACCTCTGCTTCGGCGGAGCGGAAAGCCCGGACAAGGAAGAGCGGGAAGCCCACGTCAACTGGTGGCCGCAGGAGATGCCTTCGGACGAGGAATACGCCCGCTGCGAGGCCGCGCTGGAAGCGAACGGCTGGCAGGTAGATTATGTGCTGACCCACGACGCGCCAAGCAAATTTCTGGATTTCAGCGTGCTGGCTGAGGGCGAGAATAACCGGCTGCACCTCTTCCTCGACAAGGTCGTCATGAAAACGACTTACGAGAAATGGTTCTTCGGCTGCCATCACAAGGATGTGCAGCTCTCTACCAAGAGCCGCTGCCTCTTCTGCGATGTAGTGAGCATCGGCGAGAAGAAGCCGTGGTGGAAGAGAAGATAACGAAAAAGGACTGCCGCGGGCAGTCCTTTTTCGTTACTCAATTCATTGCCCCGGCTTTGTCGAACATCTGCTCCACCTGACGGGCCAGCAGGGCGTGTTCGGGCCGCTCGAGAAGCGGGTCTTCGGCCAGCAGGGCCGCAGCCTCGCTCTGGGCCGCGTGGAGGGTGCGGGTATCGTTCATCAAATCGGCGATCTGCAAGGTCGGCAGACCGTGCTGGCGGCTCCCGAAGAAGTCGCCGGGGCCGCGGGTCTCGAGGTCGTACTGCGCCACGGCGAAGCCGTCTGAGGTGGAGCAGAGGAACTTGAGCCGCTTCTGCACCGACTCCGATGCATTGTCGCTGACGAGGAAGCACCAGCTCTCCGCCGCGCCGCGTCCCACACGCCCGCGCAGCTGGTGCAGTGCGCTCAGGCCGTACCGCTCGGCGTTTTCGATGACCATGACCGTCGCATTCGGCACGTCCACACCGACTTCGATGACGGTGGTGGATACGAGGGCGTCCAGCCGTCCGGATTTGAAGTCGTCCATCACCTCGGCCTTTTCCTTCGGCTTGAGCTTGCCGTGCATCAGGCCCACCCGGCGGTCCGGCAGATAGGCTTTTGCGATGTCCTCATAGTAGCTCTTGACGGCGTTCAGGCCGCTGCCGCCCGCGTCCTCAATGGCAGGGCAGACGATATACACCTGTCGTCCGGAATCGATTTCTCTATCAAGGAAGCCGTAGAGGTCGGCCCGCTTTTTGCCGGTGATGCAGCGGGTCTTGACGGGCTTGCGGCCCGGCGGCAGCTCGTCGAGGATGGAGATGTCGAGGTCGCCGTACATCAGCAGCCCCAGCGTCCGGGGGATGGGGGTGGCGCTCATGACCAGCAGGTGGGGGTTCGCGGCCTTTTCGGCCAGCAGGCCCCGCTGACGCACACCGAAGCGGTGCTGTTCGTCCACGACGGCCAGACCCAGCCGGGCGAACTCCACGCCCTCGCTGAGGATGGCGTGGGTGCCCACGATGAGGTCGGCTTCGTCGTCCCGGATGGCGGCGAGGGTGGTGCGCCGTGCGGCGGCCTTCATGCCGCCGGTGAGCAGGGCTACCCGCATCCCGAAGGGGGAGAGCAGGCGGTTCAGGTTCTCGGCGTGCTGGCTGGCCAGGATCTCGGTGGGGGCCAGCAGTGCGGCCTGATACCCGGCCCGGATGCAGGCCCAGATGGCCGCAGCGGCCACCAGCGTTTTGCCGCTGCCCACGTCGCCCTGCAAAAGGCGGTTCATGGATGTTTCGCCCGACATGTCGGTCAGAATCTCTTCTACGGCCCGCCGCTGTGCGCCGGTGGGGGAGAAGGGCAGCGACTCCCAGAAAGGGGAGGCGTCGGCCTTCTTCATCGGCGCGCCGGTGGAGGCCGCGCCGTGGTTCTTCATCCGGCCGATGCCCAGCTGTAAGACCAGCAGCTCTTCGTAGATGAGCCGCCGCCGAGCCGCAAAGGCTTCCTCCTCGGTGGCGGGGCAGTGGATGGCCCGGACGGCGTCGGCCTTGGAGAGCAGGCGGTATTTTTTCAGCATCTCGGGGGGCAGCGGGTCGGGCAGAAGCTCCGCGTGGGGGAGGAGCTGGCGGACGCACTTGGCGATGGCGCTGCTGGTCAGACCCTCGGTCTGGGGGTAGACGGCCTCGAAAGGCGACGACTTCACCTGCGCGTCGGTGCGCACCTGCGGGTTGACCATCTGACGGCGGAGCATCCCGCCCGTCACGATGCCCTGAAAATAGTATTCCTGCCCCAGCTCCAGCTTCTGGGTGACGTATGGATTATTGAACCACGTGATCTCGAGGCTGGATACATCGTCTCCGGCGGTGATGCGCTCCATCCGCCGCCCGCCCGGCAGGATGCGCCCGCCGGGCTTTGCAAACACTTCGGCCTTCACGACGCACTCGGTGTCGGCGGGGGCCTCGGCGATGGAGTAGGGCTTTGAAAAATCCAGATACCGGCGGGGATAGTGGCAGAGCAGGTCGCTGAGGGTCAGGATGCCCAGCTTCTCGAACCGCTCGGCAGTCTTGGGGCCGACGCCCTTGAGATAGCGTACCGGGGTGTCCGGCGTGAGGGTGGTGTGAAGTTCGGCAGGCATGGCGCGGCCTCCTTTCAGGGAAGGTGATAGTATGCCCATTGTATCACGGCAGAGGGCAAAAGAAAAGCGCCCTTCCGGAGCGGGGCGCGGAAAAGCATTCAAACCTTACTATCTTCCTTGAACGAGCCTTTGAACCCTTCCCAGAGGGAAACGACCCGGGGCCGGGGCAGAAAGTAGTTGACCAGCAGCGCACTGACGGCGGTCTTGATGGTGCGCCAGCCCACATGGAGCCGGAAATCTTTGCGCGGGAACTCTGGCATGGGTCTGTATCCTCCTCTGGACTCTTAGCCGTTTCTTTGCTGACTCTTTTAGCATAGCACAGAGCGAAGAGGGGAGACAAGTTTTTTCACATAAGTAGATTATTTAACGAGCAAAACAACAAAAAATCCCGGATGCCTCAGCACCCGGGAATCTTTTGGAGGTGACGACCAGATTTGAACTGGTGGATGAGGGTTTTGCAGACCCTTGCCTTACCACTTGGCCACGTCACCATATTCGGAGCAACTGCTGCTGCTCCATTATGGAGCGGCCGACGAGGCTCGAACTCGCTACCTCCACCTTGGCAAGGTGGCGCTCTACCAGATGAGCTACGGCCGCATATTCGGTGCGTTTACCCTCGCACCCACCCGTTTTTTAACGGGGCCCCCGCAAAAATTTGCGAAGCAAATGTTTGTGGGGAAGAGGAGAAAGTCTGACGTTCATCACAGCAGTCTTGCTTGCAAGACTGCACGATGAACAGCAGGACTTTCGACGAAGCGACCCGGATCGGGCTCGAACCGACGACCCCCAGCGTGACAGGCTGGTGCTCTAACCAACTGAGCTACCGGGCCATACTGGAACAACGATTGCTGCTCCATTATGGAGCGGCCGACGAGGCTCGAACTCGCTACCTCCACCTTGGCAAGGTGGCGCTCTACCAGATGAGCTACGGCCGCATATTGGAAACCCTTTTGGGTCTCCTGACTGGTGCCTCCGATCGGAATCGAACCAATGACACGGGGATTTTCAGTCCCCTGCTCTACCGACTGAGCTACAGAGGCGCACCGGACGATGATTATTATACCTGAAATTTCGATTTTGTAAAGGGGTAAATGCAAAATTTTTTGAGAATTTTTGAACTTTCTTTATTTTGCCCGTGTTATCGTCTAAAATAAGACTGACTTTTCTGACGCTTTTTGTGGGCGGCAGACAGGGAAAGACTATTTGACATCTTCAACAACCTATGGTTTAATAAATGAGAATGAAAAGAATCGCTTTTCTCCCGCTGTGGGAATCTATACCTATATATAGCAAAAGCGTTTGAGACGGCTCCACTGCAAGAACATTCCGGGGCCGGGAGGAGCAGCATGGCAAGAAAACAGGAATATGGCAACGAAAGCATCACTTCGCTGAAGGGTGCCGACCGTGTGCGCAAGCGCCCGGCCGTCATCTTCGGCTCGGACGGCGTGGAGGGCTGCGCCCACTCCATCTTTGAGATCGTCTCCAACTCCATCGATGAGGCCCGCGACGGCCACGGTGACACCATCAACGTCACCCGCTGCAAGGATGGCAGCGTCATCGTCGAGGACTTTGGCCGCGGTATGCCCGTGGACTGGAACAAGGGCGAAGAGCGCTACAACTGGGAGCTGCTGTTCTGTGAGATGTACGCAGGCGGCAAGTACGGCGAGGGCGAGGACAACTATGAATTCAGCCTCGGCCTGAACGGTCTGGGTCTCTGCGCCACCCAGTACGCCTCGGCATGGATGACTGCTGACATCTACCGCGACGGCTTCCACTACCACCTCGACTTCCAGAAGGGCGAGAATGTGGGCGGCCTGCACAAAGAGCCCTACAAGGGCCGCCGCACCGGCAGCATCATCCACTGGAAGCCGGACGATGAGGTCTTTACCGACATCGACGTCCCCGGCAGCTACTATAAAGATGTTCTCCGCCGTCAGGCTGTGGTCAACGCGGGCCTGACCCTCAACTTCACCGACGAAAAGGAGAAAGACCCCGCCACCGGCAAGCCGTGGAAGGAGAGCTGGTGCTATGAGCACGGCATCGCCGACTATGTGGCTGAGACGGCGGGCGAGGACAGCCTGACCCCGGTGTTCAGCTGCGAGAGCGAAGCTACTGGCCGTGACCGCGAAGACCAGCCTGACTATAAGGTAAAGATGAGCGCGGCGTTCTGCTTCTCCAACAAGGTGCAGCTGCTGGAATACTACCACAACTCGTCCTGGCTGGAGCATGGCGGCAGCCCGGAGCACGCCGTCCGCACGGCCTTCGTCTACCAGATCAACAAGTATCTGAAGGATAAGAACCTCTATAAAAAGGGCGAGAGTGCCATCAGTTTTCAGGATGTGCAGGACTGTCTGGTCTACGTTTCGTCCAGTTTCTCCACCCGCACCAGCTATGAGAACCAGACCAAAAAGGCCATCACCAACAAGTTCGTCTCTCAGGCCATGACCGACTTCCTCAAGCACTATCTGGAAGTCTACTTCCTCGAAAAGCCCGACGAGGCCCAGAAGATCTGTCAGCAGGTGCTGGTGAACAAGCAGAGCCGTGAGCACGCCGAAAAAACGCGCCAGAGCATCAAAAAGACGCTCTCGACCCAAATCGACCTCGCGAACCGGGTGCAGAAGTTCGTGGACTGCCGCACCAAGGACGCCTCCCGCCGTGAGCTGTATATCGTCGAGGGCGATTCGGCTATGGGTGCGGTCAAGACCAGCCGCGACAGTGAATATCAGGCCATCATGCCCATCCGCGGTAAGATCCTGAACTGCCTCAAGGCCGACTACGCCCGCATCTTCAAGTCGGACGTCATCGTGGACCTCATCAAGGTCATGGGCTGCGGCGTGGAGCTGGGTGGCAAGCACAACAAGGAGCTTGCCACCTTCAACCTCGACAATCTCCGCTTCAATAAAATCGTCATCTGTACCGATGCCGACGTGGACGGCTACCAGATCCGCACACTGGTGCTGACCATGCTCTACCGCCTGACCCCCACCCTCATCAACGAGGGCTATGTCTATATCGCGGAGTCGCCGCTGTACGAGATCACCACGAAAGACCGCACCTATTTCGCCTACACGGAACCCGAGAAGGCCACCTTCCTCGAGGAGATCGGCGACAAAAAATATACCATCCAGCGCTCGAAAGGTCTGGGCGAGAACGACCCCGAGATGATGTGGCTGACCACCATGAACCCCGAGAGCCGCCGCCTCATCAAGGTGATGCCCACCGATGTGGAGCGCACCGCGCAGGTGTTCGACATCCTGCTGGGCGACAACCTCGCAGGCCGCAAGGAGCATATCGCCCAGCACGGCGCAGAGTATCTGGATGATCTGGATGTGTCTTAAAGAGGATTTACAATGGCAAAAAAATCGAGCAAAAAAACCGCAAAGCCTGTCCGCCCCCAGCTGGGCGAGGGCGTTGAGATACTGAACGCCGGCAGTGTGCTGGAAGACCCCATCACCCGCACGCTGGAAACGAACTATATGCCCTACGCCATGAGCGTCATCGTCAGCCGCGCCCTGCCGGAGATCGACGGCTTCAAGCCCGCCCACCGCAAGCTGCTGTATACGATGTATGAGATGGGCCTGATCAAGGGCGCGCGCACCAAGTCGGCGAACATCGTGGGCAGCACCATGCACCTGAACCCCCACGGCGACGCCGCCATCTATGACACCATGGTCCGCATGGGCCGGGGCAACGAGAGCCTGCTGGTGCCGTTCGTGGACAGCAAGGGCAACTTCGGCAAGGCCTACAGCCGCGATATGTCCTGCGCCGCGGCCCGTTACACCGAGGCCAAGCTGGAAAGCGTCTGCGAAGAGCTGTTCCGGGACATCGACAAGGAGACGGTGGACTTCGTCCCCAACTACGACGGCACCACCACCGAACCGACCCTTCTGCCCGTGACCTTCCCGACCATTCTGGCCAACAACACGCTGGGCATCGCCGTCGGTATGGCCTGCAACATCTGCTCCTTCAATCTGGCAGAGCTGTGCAGCACCACCATCGCCCTGATGAAGGATGCAAAGCACGACATCTCCACCACCATGCCCGCCCCGGACTTCGTGGGCGGCGGCCAGATCCTCTACGACGAAGCCCAGATGCGGGACATCTTTGAGAACGGCCGCGGCAGCGTGAAGGTGCGCGCCCGCTACGCCGCCGTGCCGGGCGAGAATATGGTAGAGATCACCCAGATACCGCCCACCACCACGGTGGAGGCCATCATGGACAAGATTGCCGAGCTGGTCAAGGCGGGCAAGATCAAAGAGATCAGCGATATGCGGGACGAGACTGATTTGAACGGCCTCAAGCTGACCCTCGACCTCAAGCGGGGCGTGGACGCCGAAAAGCTGATGGCCAAGCTCTTCAAGGCCACCCCGCTGGAAGACAGCTTCAGCTGCAACTTCAACATCCTTGTCTCGGGCCAGCCCCGGGTCATGGGCGTGCGGGAAATTTTGCAGGAGTGGACGGCCTTCCGGATGGAATGCGTCCGCCGACGCACCTGGTATGACCTCCACGGCAAGGAAAAGCGCCTCCACCTGCTCAAGGGTCTGGCGGCGATTTTGATGGACATCGATAAGGCCATCCACATCATCCGCACCACGGAGGAGGAGACGGAAGTCGTCCCCAACCTGATGATCGGCTTTGGCATCGACGAAGTGCAGGCCGACTATGTGGCCGAGATCAAGCTGCGCCACCTCAACCGGGAATATATCCTCAAGCGCACCGGCGAGATCGAGCAGCTGGAAGCCGACATCGCCGATCTGAACGACATCCTCGCGAAGCCTGCCCGCATCCGCAAGATCATCATGAAGGAATTGGCCGACGTGGCAAAGAAGTACGGCCAGCCCCGCCGCAGCGAGATCCTCTACGACCTGCCCGAGGAAGAGAGCGGCGCCGAGGAAGAGGCCGTGCCGGATTATCCCGTCACCGTGTTCTTCACCCGCGAGGGCTATCTGAAGAAGATCCCGCCCCAGAGCCTGCGCACGGCCGGTGCGCACAAGCTCAAGGAGGGCGACGAGATCGTCCGGCAGGTGGAGACGCGGAACAACGTGGAAGCGCTCTTCTTCACCGACAAACAGCAGGTGTATAAGGTGCGTCTGGCCGAGCTGGAAGACGGCAAGGTGGCCCAGATGGGCATTTATCTGCCGGGCCGTCTGGGCATGGACGAGGGCGAGAACATCCTCGACATGGTCATTACCTCCGACTACGGCGGCTATATGCTCTTCTTCTTTGCCAGCGGCAAGTGCGCAAAAATTCCGCTCAGCTCCTACGCCACCAAGCAGAACCGCCGCAAGCTGCTGAAAGCCTACTGCGACAAAGAGCCGCTGGCGACCATGTTCTTCCTGCCCGAGGAGACGGAGCTGGCCATCCGCACCAGCGCGGGACGGATGCTTCTGGTCGGCACGGCGCAGATCGCCGCAAAGACCACCCGCGATAGCCAGGGTGTGGCGGTCGTGACCCTGAAAAAGAACCAGACCATCGCCTCCGTCGTCCCGGCGGACACGCTGGAACTGGCCAACCCCCACCGCTACCGCGTCCGCAGCTTGCCGGCGACCGGTGCGCTCGTCCGCGCAGAGGATGAAGGGGAGCAGATGACGCTGCTGTGATTTTATAAGATAAACGGGTTCTCGCGCCTGTGCGCGGGGCAGGTTTTTTCTTTTGGTCAAATGGCTTTGCGCTCCGCGCGGGCCAGAGGTAGGGAGGGGTGTTTCGAATCCCCCCTCCCTACCTCTGGACTCCACTCTCCCCGCAACGAGTTAAGGGCTGCTCGCCCTTAACGATTCCGAAGATGAGGTCGAA
>ENA-OQKO01001608-OQKO01001608.1-human-gut-metagenome-genome-assembly--contig:-NODE-1608-length-12412-cov-3.334880_pt1 | contig 12412 bp, 9 predicted proteins | sample MGYA00242777_ERZ504796 | MGnify/ENA primary metagenome ERZ504796 (study PRJEB26092, sample SAMD00036404) | human gut metagenome | host: Homo sapiens | study: EMG produced TPA metagenomics assembly of... | reverse complement strand
CGGGCGGGTGCCGAGGACCGAGTGGCGGGTGTGGTCCGGGGCCGCGTTGCCTGGTGCACCCGCCGCCAGCGCGTCGGGGGTGTGCCCATCCCGGTATTCTACTGCAAGAAGTGCGGCAGGTACCATATCACCGATGCCTCCATCAAGGCTGTGTCCGACCTGTTCCGCAAGGAGGGCAGCGACGCCTGGTACAAGTACGATGCCAACGACATCCTGCCCAAGACCGAGGTCTGCGAGTGCGGTGCCTCCGACTGGGAGAAGGACCCCGACATCATGGACGTCTGGTTCGACTCCGGCTCCACCTGGAGCGCTGTCTGCCGTGAGCGCCCCGAGCTGCGCTGGCCCGTTGATATGTATATGGAGGGTGCTGACCAGTTCCGCGGCTGGTTCCAGTCCAGTCTGCTGACCAGCGTCGCCACCCAGGGTGTGGCCCCGTACCGCGAGGTCCTGTGCCACGGCTGGGTCGTCGATGCCCAGGGCAAGCAGATGCACAAGTCCGCCGGCAACGGCATGGAGCCCAGTGAGATCATCCGCGACTACGGTGCTGACATCATCCGTCTGTGGGTCGCTTCCAGCGATTACACCGTCGACGTCCGCGCCGGTAAGGAAATTTTCCGCCAGCTGTCCGAGGCGTACCGCAAGATGCGCAACACGGCCCGCTTCATGCTGGGCAATATCAGCGACTTTGATCCTGCGAAGGATATGGTCGATGATGACCAGCTGTTCGAGATCGACCGCTGGGCACTCGAGGCCTGCAACAAGCTGACCGCCACCATGCGCGATGCCTACGAACACTACGACTTCAGCCGTGCCTACCACGCGCTGTACAACTTCTGCGTCATTGATATGTCCAACTTCTACATGGACGTCATCAAGGATCGTCTGTACTGCGCAGATGACCACGCACGCCGCTGCGCCCAGACCGCGCTGTACCGCATCCTGGTCGACTTCACCAAGCTGCTGGCACCCATCCTGTGCTTCACCAGCCAGGAGATCTGGAGCTACATCCCGAAGCTGGACGGCATGAAGGACTATGTTGTCTTTGAGCAGATGCCCGAGGCCAAGGCTGCCGCCGATGAGGCGTTTGAAGCTAAGTGGGACCGCATCATGGCCATCCGCGACGACGTCAAGAAGGTGCTGGAGCAGGCCCGTGCCGATAAGGTTATCGGCTCTGCGCTGGAGGCCGGTCTGACGCTGTACTGCAGCAAGGAGGTCTACGACTTCCTGAACGCCATCCCGATGGATGAGCTGGCTGACCTGTTCATCGTCTCCCACGTTGACCTTGTCGAGGGTGAGGGCGGCGTCAAGGGCCTGGTCGAGGGTCTCGGCGTCAGCGCTGCCCATGCGGCTGGCAACAAGTGCCTGCGCTGCTGGAAGTACGAGACCACCGTCGGTGAGGACGGCCTCTGCCCGCGCTGCGCTAAGGTCTTGAAGCAGTAAATTTACTCTACCGTCAGCGGTGCTTATACGTTTAAGCACCGCTGATTTTTTCGGATAAGGTGTTGTATGATTTCTGGTTTGTTATCGCTGGCAGGAGCGGCTATTCTGGTCGTCATTGACCAGCTCATCAAGCACTGGGCCACGGCGGCGCTGCTGCCGGTGGGCAGCATGGACGTGCTGCCCGGCGTTGTGGAGCTGCGCTACTGCCTGAATGACGGCATGGCGTTTTCGATGCTGGCCGGTAAGCAGGGACTGCTCATCGGCATGACGTCGGTTATGCTGCTGGCTGTCCTTATCATGCTGTTCGTGCGCAAAATGCCGCTGACAGAGCGCGCAGCCTGGACGCTGGTACTGGGCGGCGGCGTGGGCAACCTCATTGACCGCGTGCTCAACGGTGTGGTCGTGGACTACATCAATGTGCTGTTCATGCGGTTTGCCATTTTCAATTTTGCGGACATCTGCGTCTGCGTCGGCGTCGGTCTGCTGATGCTCGCCGTGCTGCTGGACTCTTTCAAAAAGGATAAGACCGCAGAGCCAAAGGCGGACGAAGATGGAGCGGCTTGAGCTTACTGCAGCCCCCGGCGACAGCGGACGCCTGGACGCCTGGCTGGCCGGGCAGTGCCCGACGCTGTCCCGCAGTGCGCTGCAAAATCTGATCGAGCAGGGGCTTGTGACCTGCGGCGGCGCTCCCGTCAACAAAAAGGATAAGGTGGCGCCCGGCAAAGTCTACGCCATCGACCTGCCTGACCCGCAGCCCATCGAGGCCCGGCCCCAGAACATCCCGCTGGACATTGTGTACGAGGACGACGACCTGCTCGTTGTCAACAAGCCTAAGGGCATGGTCGTGCACCCGGCCCCCGGCAACCCGGACGGCACGCTCGTCAACGCGCTGCTTTACCACTGCGCGGGGCAGCTGTCGGGCATCGGCGGGGCCATCCGCCCGGGCATCGTCCACCGCATTGACAAGGACACGAGCGGCCTTCTTGTCGTTGCTAAAAACGATGCCGCTCATCAGGCGCTCAGCGCCCAGATGAGCGTACACAGCATCCACCGCGTCTACCATGCCGTGGTGTACGGTAACCTCAAGGAGGACGAGGGCTTTGTGGAAAAGTGGCTCGGACGCGACCCGCGGGACCGCAAGAAAATGGCCGCCCTGGCCGAGAACGCGGCGGGAGCCAAGTATGCCTACACGGGCTGGCAGGTGCTGGAACGCTGCGGCAATTTCACTTACATTGCGTGCAAATTAAAGACCGGGCGCACCCATCAGATTCGTGTACACATGGCCTCGACAGGGCATCCGTTGGCAGGGGATGCTGTGTACGGCCCCAAAAACTGCATCAAATCGCTGAACGGCCAGTGCCTGCACGCCAAGGAGCTGGGCTTTATCCACCCGCAGACAGGGGAGTGGATGCAGTTTGATTCGCCCCTGCCGCCCTATTTTACAGAGTTTCTGACACGGTTAAGAAAGGAACATCGCGCATGAAACCACCCCTAAGCGATACCCTTGTGATCTGTGATATGGATAATACGCTGCTGACGGCCAAGGAAGGCATCCCCGCCTGCAACCGCGCGGTCATCCAGCTGTACACCGGCATGGGGGGGCTTTTCACGGTGGCAACGGGCCGCCCGCCGGAGTCCATCCGCGCGGCGCTGGGGGACATCCGCCTGTCGCTGCCGGCCATCTCCTGCAACGGGGCGCTGCTGTATGATTTCTCCGCCGAGTCGGTGCTGCACCGCTCGACGCTGAACCGCGAGCAGGCGACGACGGCCATCCTTGACATCCTGAACAAGTTCCCGCATATAGGCGTGGAGGTCATGGCCGGAAACGGCGAGATGTTCGTCATCCACGCCAATGAGGTGACCCATGCCCATCAGGTGGACGAGCACCTCGGCAGCATTGCCTGCCCGGTGGAGAGTGTGCCCGACGGCTGGGTCAAGGTCGTCTTTGCCTCCGACCCGGAGAGCATCCGTAAACTGGGCCAGTACGCCAAGACGCGGTACTACGGGCGGGAAAACTACTTCCTGGCCACGAACAGCATTTACTTAGAGATCATGCCCAGCGGCGTCAGCAAGGCCAGCGGTCTGCATGACCTGTGCGCCCTCATGAGCAAATCCATGAAGAACACCGTCGTTATCGGTGATTACTACAATGACCTGGAGATCATGCGGGAGGCCGGCTACGCCGTGGCTGTCGCCAACGCACCGGCAGAGGTCAAGGCTGCCGCCGACCATGTGACGACCTGCACCTGCGCCGAGGGCGCAGTGGGGGAGTATCTGTACAGCCTGATCGGCAGGGCCGAAGGACGTGAGGTTTGACGATGAAGGTCAGCGAATTGATGAACCCCAAGGGCGTACTGCTCTATGCAAAGATCGATAACTCTGCCGACGCGCTCGGCATTCTGGTCGAGCTGCAGGAAGGCATCGGCGTTATCACCAACGGCAATGCCTACTACAATGCGGTCAGCTACCGGGAAACGTTCGGCGGCACAACGGCCATCGGGGGCGGCATTGCGCTGCCCCACGCCTGCAACGCGGGCGTGTCCGCACCGGGCATCTCGGCGCTGCTGCTGCGCCGCGGTGTTGACTGGGGCGCACCGGACGGGAAACCTGTGGATCTTGTGTTCATGATCGCTGTTCCGCCGGGCAGTGAGAGCCTGCATCTGCAGATCCTGGCGCGGCTCGTAAACCTTCTGAGCCGCAGCGACCTTGTGGAAAGCCTGCGCACAGCCAGCAACCCCCACCGCTTTGTGGAGCTGATCGCCAAGGCGGAAAACGCCTGCTTTGCGGAATAAAACCGAAAGTTGTCCCAGCTTATTTGCAAGCTGGGGCTTTTTGTTTGCCTCCGCAGGGGCGCATTCTATATGCGCCCCTGCCGCCTGCGGTAACTACCGCGGGCGGATATGGAACCCGCCCCTACAGGACATCGATTTGAATATTCGGCAATATAACCAAAAAACGACGCAAATCGCACAATGCATTATACGTATTTACGCTTGCTTTAAATCGGTAAAGTGTGCTATACTTTAAAGCACTAAACCGGCTGTGCAGGAGGGACCCGCGTGAGGAGACGCGGGTGTACACCTGAAACAAAAAGGTTGCGCAGCAGGTACTATGGAGGAATAGACATGAAAAAAGCAGTTTCCCTTATGATGGCAGCCGCCATGACCATGGGTCTGGCCGCCTGCGGCTCCACCGCATCCACCGACACCGCCGCTTCTGCTGCGGACACCGCCTCTAGCACCGAGGCTGCTGCAAGCACTGCTGACAGCACCGCCGCTGCAGATGGCAAGGTCTATAACATCGGTATCTGCCAGCTTGTCCAGCATGAAGCGCTGGATGCCGCTACTCAGGGCTTCAAAGATGCTCTGGTCGAGAAGCTGGGCGAGGGCAGCGTCAAGTTCGACGAGCAGAACGCCTCCGGCGATTCCGCCAACTGCGCCACCATTGTGAATGGCTTTGTCTCCAACGGCGTTGACCTGATCCTGGCCAACGCCACCGCACCGCTGCAGGCCGCCGCACAGGCGACTGCCGACATCCCGGTGCTGGGAACCTCCATCACTGACTACGCCACCGCGCTGGACATCAGCGACTGGACCGGCACTGTCGGCCACAATATTTCCGGCACCCCCGACCTGGCTCCGCTGGACCAGCAGGCAGCCATGATCCAGGAGCTCTTCCCGGATGCCAAGAGCGTCGGTCTGCTCTACTGCAGTGCAGAGCCGAACTCCGTCTACCAGTGCGACGTCATTGAAGGCTACCTAAACGAGGAGGGCTACACCGTTGCCCGCTATGCCTTCACCGATACGAACGACGTCACCTCCGTGGCCCAGACTGCCGCCGATAACTCCGACGTCATCTACATCCCCACTGACAACACCGCAGCCTCCAACACCGAGGCCATCGCAAACGTTGTTATCCCCGCCAAGGTCCCCGTTGTGGCCGGTGAGGAAGGCATCTGCTCCGGCTGCGGCGTTGCAACACTCTCCATCAGCTATTACGACCTCGGCTACGCCACCGGTGAGATGGCTGCCAAGATCCTCGCGGACGGCGCGGACGTCTCCACGATGCCCGTTGAGTTCGCTCCGAACGTGACCAAGAAGTACAACGCCGCCAACTGCGAGGCGCTGGGCATCACCCCGCCGTCCGACTACGTGGCTATCGGCTGATTGAACTGAACAGCGACTGAAAATCATCATAACAGCGAGGAAGGGGAGAGTACTCTCTTTCCCCGCTGTTTTGGTGCTTTACGAAATGAGGATGTTTTTATGGATTTCCTGACCTCTTTGGTAAACTCCATGCCCGGCGCTGTGGCACAGGGCCTCATCTGGGGCATCATGGCCATCGGCGTGTACATTACCTACCGCATTCTGGATGTGGCCGATCTGACCGTTGACGGCTCCCTCGGCACGGGCGGCGCGGTCTGCGTGGTGCTGGTGCTCAACGGCGTGCCTGTGGGCGCTGCCCTTGTGGCAGCCACGCTGGTCGGTATGCTGGCGGGCCTTGTCACGGGTCTGTTCCACACGGCCTGCGGCATCCCGGCAATTCTGGCCGGTATTTTGACCCAGCTGGCGCTGTATTCTGTCAACCTGCGCATCATGGGCACCGGCACGGGCGGCGGCAAGGCAAACCTGCCCATCAGTGTGGACAAGTACAGCCTGCTGGTCTCGGCCCGCTATGTCCGTGCGCTGGCGCTCAACAACCCGATCTTCGTGCTGCTCATCTTCTGCGCGGCCCTGATCGGTGTGCTGTACTGGTTCTTCGGCACGGAGCTTGGCTGCTCGCTGCGCGCTACCGGCGCAAATCAGCACATGGCCCGCGCCCAGGGCATCAACACGAACGTCACTATCGTGCTCGGCCTTATGGTTTCCAACGGCCTTGTGGCGCTGGCGGGCGGTCTGCTGTCCCAGTACCAGGGCTTCTCGGACATCAACATGGGCCGCGGCGCCATCGTCATCGGTCTGGCCGCTGTCATCATCGGTGAGGTCATCTTCGGCAAGATCTTCCGCAACTTTGCGCTCAAGCTGACCGCCGCTGTCATCGGCGCGATCATCTACTACATCGTTATGAACTTCGTGCTGCGCATGGGTCTGTCCACCGATGACCTCAAGCTGCTGACTGCGCTGGTCGTGGCCGTGTTCCTGACCATCCCGTACTGGAAGGGTAAATACTTCACCAAAGTACCTGTGAAAAAGGGAGGCAAGGACAATGCTTGAGATCAAGAATGTATACAAGACCTTCAATGCAGGAACCGTCAATGAGAAGGTCGCCTTGAAGGGACTGGATCTGACGCTGGAGGACGGCGACTTTGTCACGGTCATCGGCGGCAACGGCGCGGGCAAATCCACAATGCTGAACGCCGTCGCGGGCGTCTGGCCGGTGGATATGGGCAAAATCATTATTGACGGGAAGGATGTGACCCGCTTGTCCGAGCACCAGCGTGCCAAGTACATTGGCCGCGTGTTCCAGGATCCGATGATGGGCACCGCCGCGACGATGCAGATCGACGAGAACCTGGCCCTGGCGGCCCGCCGGGGTCTTGCCCGCACGCTCAAGACCGGCATCACGAAGAAGGAGCACGACGAATACTACGAGCTGCTCAAAACGCTGGATCTGGGGCTGGAAAACCGTATGACCAGCAAGGTCGGCCTGCTCTCCGGCGGTCAGCGCCAGGCTGTCACGCTGCTGATGGCGACCCTCAAAAAGCCCAAGCTCCTGCTGCTGGACGAGCACACCGCCGCCCTTGACCCCAAGACCGCGGCCAAGGTGCTGACGTTGTCCGAGAAGATCGTCGAGGAAAACCACCTGACCACCCTGATGATCACCCACAACATGAAGGATGCCATCAAGTACGGCAACCGCCTGATCATGATGTACGAGGGTCACGTCATCTACGATGTGCGCGGCGAGGAAAAGAAGAACCTGCAGGTCAGCGACCTGCTGCAGCGCTTTGAGCAGGTCAGCGACGGCGAGTTTGCCAACGACAGAATGCTTCTTTCCTGAAATCGAACCCAATTTTGCCCGGGATGTCAAATCCCGGGCTTTTTGCTTGTAATAAAATTGTAATACGTGACAATTTTTTGAAAACCATGTTCAAAGCCCGGCAAATATGATATAATCTATACTATGTATACTAGGTGGGTTGTGGCCATGGGTACGCCCGCTTTCGATAATTAAGGAGGTTGCCGTTCCCGATGAGCAGAGAACGTAATGAGGAGAAAAAAGGCCTGAGCCCGACACAGCGCAAAGCGTGTGTGGTGCTGGCGCTGTGCGCGCTGGCCGTTGTGATGAGCATTCTGGCGGCATGGGTGCTGCCGACGAAGCTGGGCCTGTTTGCAGGCGGGAAGGATTCCTACGACCCGGACGCCTACCCGCTGGATACGACGCTGGATTCCATCCTGCCGCAGAGCGCGGCGGATGACGCCTACATTACGGCCAGCGTTTTTGCGGGTGACCAGTACGCCGTGACGCTGCAGAAGGACACCCGCATCACGCTGAATCAGTTTGTCGGGCAGGAGGGATTGCAGATTTCCAAGGCGTTGTCCACCTCCTGCGTAAACTTTGCATCGGACGCCAGCAGCTACACGATCCCGCAGGCCATCCCCAAGATGAAGGCCCGCCGCGTCTTTGTGGTGCTGGGCGCGAACGATGTGGACGGCTCGGTCAGTGTGGACTCCTTCATTGCCGACTACAAGCAGTTCCTGCAGAGCATCCGCTCGGCCTACGCCTACTGCGACATCATCGCGGTGGGCATCCCGCCCGTTACCGAGGACAGCACGAACGCTGCCGAGACCCAGACCCGCATTGACCAGTTCAACCAGGCCATTGCGGCGGCCAGCAGCGATCTGGGCTTCAAGTACCTGAACACCGCCGAGGCCCTTAAAAACACCCGCGGCTACGGCGAGGGCACCTACTTTGAATCCAACGGTTTCAGCACCTCCGGCGCACGCGCCCTGCTGGAGTACGCCAAGAGCCACGCCTGCAATACGATGGACAGCCGTCCCGACACGTCGGACATCCCGCAGCGTGCGTCGGCCTCCGCAGGCAGCAACACGCCGGTGCCGACCTCGACGCCGACGAAGTTCACGGCCAGCTATGAGGTCGAGGACAGCGCCAAGGGCACGCTGACCGGCAACGGCCAGACCGGCGTGTCCAGCGTCGAAATTCAGGCCGACTCCGGCACAAGCGTTAACGTCACGGCAGTGGCGGCGGAGGGCTTTGTGTTCTACAAGTGGAGCGACGGCGTCACCACCGCGACCCGCTATGACAATATTACCAAGGACATCTCCGTCAAGGCCATGTTCAACGACGCCCGCGTCGAGCTGACGCTGGACAAGGGCGATACGAAGATCAAGCAGGGCGAGAGCCTGACTGTCAATGCCGCGGTCAAGCTGGGCAACAAGGCCTACGACGCCACGAACGTGCAGTGGTCCATCAACGATGAGATGGAGAAGAACGGCAGCAGCCTGACCTTCAAGCCCGATGCCGCCGGGACCTACACGATCAAGGCAGGCATAGAGATCAACGGCACCTTCTCGACGGCACAGCTGATCGTCACCGTCGAGGCCGAGGCCACCACGATCAACATCAGCGGCACAGGCACGCTGACCGCAGGCCAGAGCACGACGCTGACAGCTACCGTGGAAAACGGCAGCGGCGACACGCTCTGGGGCTGCGAGGAGACCTCCTGGCGCACAACGGGCACGCAGGTGACCTTCACGGCCAACGAGCCAGGCACCTACCACATCCACGCGGCCAACAACGGTGCGGACAGCGTCTTTGTGCTGACTGTCAGCGCCGCGGCTACGCCGGAACCCACCGCTGTGCCCACGCCGATGCCGGAGCCGACCCCCGCCGATTCCACACCGCAATAAGCATACGAGGTTACGAAGATGGCAATTTATACCTGCGTCCTGCTGGACGTTGACAACACGCTTTTGGACTTTGACGCCGCAGAGCGTCAGGCCCTGACCGATATGCTCGCCGAGTACGAGCTGCCCCACGACGAGGCCACTTATGATACCTACCACAAGGTCAACCGCGAGCTGTGGGACTCGCTGGCCAAAGGCCAGCTGAACAAGCAGAAGCTGTTCCAGATCCGCTTCTCCCGCTTCATGCAGACCATGCAGCTGCCCGACAACGGCAAGGGCAAGGCCATGAATGACCGCTATGAGGAGCTGCTGGCGACCCATGCCGACCTGCTGCCCGGCGCACTGACTGCGCTGGAGGAGCTGAGCGAGGTCGCCACGCTGGCCCTCGTCTCGAACGGTGCCATTGCCGTGCAGGAGTCCCGCATTGCGGCCTCCGGCATCGACAGGTACATGGACGGCATTTATATTTCCGAGAAGGTCGGCGCGGCCAAGCCCAGCGCCAAGCTGTTTGAGCATGCCTTCCGTGACCTCGGCATCACGAACAAGAGCCGTGTGCTGATGGTCGGCGACGATCTGCTGGCCGACATCAAGGGCGGCCTGAACGCCGGTGTGGATACCTGCTGGTTCAACCCCGGCAATCTTGAAAACAAGTCCGGCATCACGCCCAAATATACGGTAAGCTCCTATGAGGAGCTCTACCGCATCGTGATGGAGCCGGAGGAACTGGAAAATATCGGCGTGCGCAACCGCCGCCACAGCAACGAAGCCCTGCTGTAAGGCAAGGGCGCACTGCCGCTGCCCGTTTGTCAGGTGGCGGCATCATTTTGGAATTGAGGATGTACCGCTATGTTGTTGGAACTTCAAAACTTAGGCAAGAGCTTCGGCGAACACGAGGTACTGCGTGATGTAAATGCAGGTGTCGAGCGCGGGGACCGTATCGGCATCATCGGTGCCAACGGTACCGGCAAGACGACGCTTTTGCGGATCCTCTGCGGCGAGAGCCTGCCTGACGCCGGAGATGCCGCGTTCGGCACCGGCGTGACCACCGGCTACCTTGAGCAGAACGCCCGGCTGGATCCGTCGCTGGACATCTATGCCACAATGCGGCTGGTCTTTACCCCGGCGCTTGACGCCATGAAGGAGATGGACGTGCTGCAAAAGCAGCTGGCCGCAGACCCGCACAATGCGGAACTGACCGATAAGATCGCCCACTGCACCGCTGTCATCGACGCGATGGACGCTTATAACATGGACACCCAGATCAAAAAGGTGCTCAACGGCATGGGCTTTCCCGCCGACACCTGGACAAAGCTGGCGGGCGTGCTTTCGGGCGGTGAGCAGACCCGGCTGCGTCTGGCACGGCTGCTGCTGGAGCGCCCCGATCTGCTGATCCTGGACGAGCCGACGAACCATCTGGACCTGGAAACGATGGGGTGGCTCGAAAATTATCTGAAAGCCTACCGCGGTGCGGTGCTCGTTGTCAGCCATGACCGCTACTTCCTCGACGCCGTCTGCACCCGCATTTGGGAGCTGCGCGGCAAGAGCATCAAGACCTACCGCGGCAACTACTCGGCTTATCTGCCCCAGCGCGAGGCCGCTGACGAGCGCCAGCAGAAGCTGCATGACGCCGCTGTAGAAAAAGCTGCCAAATTGCAGGACTACGTGGACCGCAATCTTGTGCGCGCCTCCACGACGAAGATGGCCCAGAGCCGCCGCAAGCAGCTGGAAAAGCTCGAGATCGTCGAGGCCCCGACTGCCGAGGCGTGGGAGTTGAACTTTCGCTTTGAGTACGACATTGAGCCCTATGACGAGCTGGTCATCATGAAGAATCTGAGCGTCCATATCGGTGAGCGCACCCTCATCGACGCCCTGGACTACGTCGTTCACCGCGGGGACAAGCTCGTCATTGCAGGTCCCAACGGCGCAGGAAAGTCCACGCTTTTGCAGGTGCTGGACGGCAAGCGCCGTCCGTCGGGCGGTATGGTCCGCCTGGGCAGCGGCGCCAAGCCGGGCGTATTCACCCAGCAGCAGGCCCGCCGCGCAGGCCGCGTCATTGACGCCATCTGGAACCAGTACCCGCGCTTTACCGAGCTCGAGGTCCGCAGCCATCTGGCACGCTTCGGCTACCGCGGCGAGGAGGTCTTTAAGGACTGTGCGTCGCTGTCCGGCGGTGAGCTGGCCCGCCTGCGCTTTGCCGAGCTGGCGCTCGAGCGCCCGAACCTGATGTTCTTGGACGAGCCGACGAACCACCTGGACATCTACATGCGCGAGAGCCTGACCCAGGCGCTGGCGGCCTACACCGGCACACTGCTGCTCGTCACCCATGACCGCTACCTGATGCAGACGCTGGGCTGCCCGATCATGTACCTGGAGGACGGCAAAGCGACGTTTTACCCGAACTTTGCCGCCCTGCAAAACCGTGACGCCGGTAAAACCCAGGAGCAGCAAAAGACCGAGGACACTGCCAAAAAGCAGGCATACGGCAAGGAGCAGCGCAAGCGCCGCGCCGAGGTCCGCGCCCGCCTGAAAAAGGTGGAGAGCGAGATCGAGGATCTGGGTGCGCATATTGTCGAGCTGGAAAATGAGATCAACGACCCCGAGGTCCTGCGCGACCATCTGCTGTTGCGCGACAAATGCGACGAGCTTGACGACACTCGCTTCCACCAGCAGGAGCTCTACGACGAGTGGGAAAAGCTGGCCGAGGAGCAGGAAACCTTTGAAAACGAGGGCGAATGACCTTTTTACCGTTCTGTAACTTGTATTCCTGCCCAAAAGCGCTATACTATAGGTTTAGCAAGCTTACCAGGAAAAAGAGTATAGGAAAGTATGTAAGGCGGGTAGAACACATTGCAGACCACCATTATCGTAGCAACGCATAAACCGTACTGGGTGCCGGATGATCCGATGTACCTTCCGGTACAGATGGGCCATGCCGTCCACCCGGCCTGCGGCTATATCGGCGATGATACCGGCGACAATATCTCGGAGCGCAACGCACATTTCCGCGGACTGACGGCCCTGCACTGGGCGGCCCACAGCATCGAATCCGCTTCTAACCACACCGTCCATTAACGCCACTCTATTTCCAGCACCAGCCAACACCG
>ENA-OQKO01001596-OQKO01001596.1-human-gut-metagenome-genome-assembly--contig:-NODE-1596-length-12483-cov-3.001376_pt1 | contig 12483 bp, 10 predicted proteins | sample MGYA00242777_ERZ504796 | MGnify/ENA primary metagenome ERZ504796 (study PRJEB26092, sample SAMD00036404) | human gut metagenome | host: Homo sapiens | study: EMG produced TPA metagenomics assembly of... | reverse complement strand
GTGATGAAGTCGTGCGTGCCTTAGATGGCGTAGACTTTAATATTTATAAGGGCGAGTTCTGCGCGATTGTCGGAACATCCGGATCTGGTAAATCGACCCTTCTGAATATGCTGGCAGGGCTTGAAAAACCGACAAAAGGCGAGGTCATCATTAGCGGCGAGCATATTGAAAAGAAGAATGAAGAAGAGCTGGTAAAGTTCCGGCGGGACAATGTAGGATTTATCTTTCAGTCTTTCCACCTGCTGGGGACTATGAACGCAGTGGAAAATGTAGCGTTGCCGTTGAGCTTTCGCGGAGTCCCGAAAGATGTAAGATTAAAAAAAGCGGATAAGATGCTGGATCTTGTAAATCTTGGAAAGCATAAGAAACATATGCCGAACCAGATGTCTGGCGGACAGCAGCAGCGAGTCGGTGTGGCGAGAGCGCTTGTGGTAGAACCGAAGATTATTTTTGCGGATGAACCAACGGGAAATCTGGATTCCCACACATCGGAAGAGGTCATGGAACTGATGCAGCAGGTAGTAAGAGAGCAGAAGAAAACATTAGTTATGGTAACTCACGATAATCATCTCGCGACCTATGCAGACCGGGTATTTCATATCCGGGACGGTAAGATCATCAAGATAGAAGATCACCGGTCAGAAACTGAACATATAGAAGATAGAGATAAAGCAATTTCAGGAAATATGAATCCAGGAGATACGGAGTATTTAAAAAGATAGAAAGAACGGGAGTAGTAAGGAGGAACAGGAAAATGACAAAATCAAGGAGAGTAATGGCGGTCATTGTAGCGGCGCTATTGATTGTAGCAATGATCCTGCCGGGGCTGGTGGTGAAGGCAGAGGCGGCAGAAAAGCCGAAAGAAAAGCCGAAAGTTGAAATATCTTTAGTTGGGGATAATCAGCCGTTTGAAGCCGGGGAGACAAAAACACTTACATTACAAATAACTAATAATAGTGGGCAGGAATTGAAAAATGTAGAAGTGGCGCCGGATATGAGCAAGGAAAAAGCAGGTGCCTGGCCATTTGTAAAAGACTGGAAACAGTACTCTGAGAAAATAGACAGTGTTGCAGATGGTAAGTCTAAAAGTGTTACCTTTGATTTTACAAGACGAGAGGGAGCAAAGAGAAATAATTATACAATTCCGTTTTCCGTGTATGTGCAAGGTAGCGACGATGCAATTGTAACAGATTCAATATTTGTTTATGCAAAAAATGAAACCGTAACACCAGATCCGACACCGGGAGATAATTCTCAAAACCAAGGTGATGCAGGAAATGGCAGTGCAACAGGAAGTGGCTCTGATGGCGTTGTTATGAAAGTGGCTGCAGATGATGGCGCGGTTGCTTATAGGGGCGGTGGAGGAAGCTCAAGTGATTCTGGATCTGTACCGAGAGTTATCGTAACAGGATTTGTTACCAATCCGCCAGAGGTACATGCAGGAAGTGATTTTACACTGATGATTCATTTGAAAAATACATCGAAGAAGACAAAAGTCCAGAATATGTTGTTTGAGCTGCAAGCTCCGACGGAAGGTACTGATGAGCAGACAAGTGCGCCGGCATTTCTGCCAACTTCTGGTTCGAATTCTATTTATCTTAATGGAATTAAAGCTGACGGTACCGCAGATATTTCTATTACATTGAATGCGAAAGCGGATCTGCTGCAGAAGCCGTACAGCATCAATTTGAGCATGAAGTACGAAGATTCACAGGCAACCCAGATTGAATCTTCTTCATCAATCTCTATTCCGGTAAAACAGGACGCAAGATTCGAATTCAGCGAATTTGAAATCAGCCCTCAGACCATCGAGGTCGGTGGTGAGACAAATGTTATGTGCAGTCTTTATAATCTGGGAAGAATTAAACTGTATAATGCAAAAGCCAGATTTGAAGGCAATGGAATTAAAAAACAGGAGATTTTCATCGGAAATGTGGACGCAGGTGCAACTGGTTCTATTGATGCCATGTTGCAAGGTGAAAAAGTGACGAATGGAAATTCTAAGATCACTATGACTCTTTCTTATGAAGATGAATCGGGAAATATATCTGAAACTACGAAGGATTTTGAGCTGGAAGTTACTGAAGCAGTAGATGACTCTGATATGTATATGAATACAGACGGTGATGCAGAGGCAGGCAGCAGCGGATTTCCGGTTGTTCCGGTCGTAGTAGTGATCGTGATTATAGCCGGTGTAGTGGCAGCGGTAGTATTTGTAAAGAAAAAGAAGAAAAAGCAGATGTTAAATGAAGAGGAGGAGCTGCTGGATGAGTTGGATAGATCTTCTGAGGATGAGCGCGAGCAACCTTAAGAGACGAAAGCTTCGTACATTTCTTACGGTGCTCGGAGTCGTCATCGGAACAGCATCTATCGTAGTTATGGTGTCTCTTGGACTTGGGCTTCAGAAATCAGTATATGATGAGATGGAGCAGTCAGGGGGGCTTACGACTATAAACGTAACGGGCAGCGGATCTGTCGGAGATGGGATGAAGCATTCATCGAACTCCGAGAATTCCGATGAGGCAAGCAAATATATTGATGACAATTGTGTGAAAAAATTCGGTGAGCTGGAACATGTAAAAGTAGCGGCGCCAATCTATGAAACATCCGCAATTTGTCTGAAAGGGAAATATGAAGGATATATTTCCCTGTACGCAAGTACACCGGAAGGCTTGAGAATGAGAGATATCAAGCTGGCAGATGGAGGAACTCTTCCAAAATCCGGGACTGGAAAGCTGGAGCTGGTTTATGGTAACAATGTTCTGACCAATTTCAGTGAGAGAGGAAATAATTCATCAGGATATTGGGAGACAGGAGAACTTCCGGACATTGATCTGATGAAGGATTCGATGTTTATGATTCTGGATCAGGATGCTTATTACAACAGGCAGAGCTCCGGGGGATTTCAGGTTGATGCAGGAACTGACGGAAAGGGAACATCTAATGTTCCACAGTCAGCCAAGAAACATATCGTAACTGCCAGTGGCGTTGTGGCAGGAGGCGTTGACGATTATAATGTGAATTCCTATTATGTATTCTGTGATCTGGATACATTAAAACAGATTATGAAAAAGGAATTTAATGGAAGAGTGATTCCGGGTCAGCCATCTACAAAGTCTGGAAAAGCCTACAAAGAATTCTATTATTCTTCAGCGCAGGTCAAAGTAGATGATATGAGCAATGTCAATGATGTGGCAAAACAGATTCGCGAGATGGGGTATAATGTAGAGACGAATGTTGAATATATGGACAGCATGAAAAAGCAGATGGCAGTGATCCAGGCAGTGCTTGGTGGAATCGGAGCGATTTCCCTGATTGTAGCAGCAATCGGAATTGCAAATACGATGATGATGTCCATATATGAGAGAACAAAAGAGATCGGAGTCATCAAAGTACTTGGCTGCAGCCTGAAAAACATTAAGCAAATGTTTCTGATTGAAGCAGCATTTATCGGACTCCTTGGTGGAATAGTCGGAAATATGGTGAGCTTTGCAATGTCTGGTGCAATCAATATAGTAACAGCACAAAGTTCGACACTGGGAGTAGAGGGAAATATTTCTTATATTCCGGTATGGCTGGTGCTTATTTCTATTGGATTTGCGATGCTGGTCGGTATGGTGGCGGGATATTTCCCGGCGCTTCGGGCAATGAGACTGAGTCCGCTTGCGGCAATCCGCAGTGAATAAAGTAAGCAAGAACAGGTGAAAAGGGGACAGGTGAAAAAATCACCTGTCCCCAAGTTTTTTATTCTTCTATTATATGAATTTCCAGATAGTCAAATTCAATAGAATCTACGAAGTTATCCTGATGAAATCTTGTCTTTGCATGTCTTTTGAATTCATCAATATTAGAATCCAGCCAGATTGGGTTGCTCAGATCAAATTCATGGCAGACTTCGTCAATTGCATGAAAAATCTTGTGTGTGCGGGTGTCATCGTTATCAACTTCTATGACAGTATCCCGCAGCATTCTATTATCTTTAAATTCTTTTGCCCATAATCGGAACATAGAAAATCCTCCTTGTATAATTTTTAGCGGTTGATAATAATGATGTAATCGGATTGCTCCATTGCTATGCAATTCCCGCAATCCTTGAACACCTCGAACTCCCATAAAATGGTGTATTCACACCATTTTATTTCGTCCTCGGTGTTCAGCGTGTCAAAAAGTATAAATTGCTTATTTGTGCGAGCACAAACACAATTTATACTTTTGACACTTACATCATATCGATTACATTTCCGTCCAGATCTTTCCAGATGAATTCCTGGTCATAGATCATATATCCATGTGCGGAATTCTCTTTTGGAATAGACACAGAACCTGGATTCATGTAAGTGAAATCAGCCATATCCTGATTTGCAGGAATGTGTGTGTGTCCATTCAGGAGAATATCTCCCTTCTTTAACATTGGTGGATTTGCAGGATTATGGTGATGACCGTGGGTCGCGAAAATGGTGTGACCGTCCAGTTCAATAAAACAGTAATCGGCAAGAATTGGGAATTCCAGTACCATCTGGTCTACTTCGGTGTCACAGTTGCCACGGACACATAACAGTTCCTCTTTCATAGCATTTAACATAGCAATAACAGCCTTTGGGTTGTAGTCTTTTGGCAGATCATTTCTTGGCCCATGATAAAGAAGGTCACCTAATAGTAATAGTTTGTCAGCTTTTTCCCTTTTGTATGCTTCAATCATTTTCTCACAATAATATGCAGAACCATGTATATCAGATGCAATCATTAATTTCATAAGTTTTATTTCCTCCCGAATTCGTAAATATATTTAGTTACAACTTTTCTACGACGGATTATAGCACAAAAGAAAGCAACCGTGTATAATTATGGTAAATTCAAGTGGATTTTCAACAGAAGGGAATGGGATTATGGAAAACGAAGTACTTAAAATGTATGAATATGCGGAGCAGACGATAGAGATTTCGCTTGTAAAGAAAGAAGAAATACCTGTGATGCTGGAACTGATGAATACAATATATCAGGAGCTCCCGGACAAGAGCTGGTTTAGCATGGATAGCGAAGAGAATCTTATACGATATATGTCAACTTCCGGATTTGCTTTAAAAGCTCAGGTATTTGGGAGAGATGGGCAAGGAAAATTGTAAGCAGTCTTTGTGGCACGGACGAAAGAACTTGGGGAAGAAAATCATGGAAAATATATGAATTTAAAGGAAAAAGATCTTGAACGTGTTGCGCATATGGAGATTGCAATGGTAGATAAAAAATTTCGAGGAAGAGGACTGCAAAAGAAACTGATGGAAGTTGCAGAAGATCGTCTGGAACTTTTGGGATTTCGTTGGCTTATGGGGACAGCTCATCCGGAAAATGTATATAGTGTACATAATTTTCAGAAACTGGGATACGAGATCGTGGCAGAAGCATTGAAATACGGCGGACTTCCGAGATATGTTTTCTGCAAAGAAATATAAAAATATCCAGAAAATAAATGTGAAAAAGAATCATTTGTTTTCTGGATATTTTCTAATTTTGAATATTAGTTGTCAGATTCCCAACGCCCGGAAGCTCCACAAGGAAGAACTAGTCCGGAACTAGTGACCGGAAGGCCGATTTCCTGGGAATCCACATGTCCGTGGAAAGATTTTAATTCTGTTCCGAGCATGTAAGTTAATACTGCCGGAGCAAGCCCTGTTGTATAGGAATTGATCAGGAAGAAAAGCGGATCATCAGAAAGAATCTGAGTACACAGCTTGATGAGTGGATGAATGGCATCCTCGATCTTCCAGATTTCACCTTTTGGTCCACGTCCATAAGACGGAGGATCCATGATGATGGCATCGTAATGATTGCCGCGGCGGATTTCTCGTTCTACAAATTTTACACAGTCGTCTACAAGCCAGCGGATCGGTTTATCGGACAATCCGGATGATGCGGCATTTTCTTTTGCCCAGGCTACCATACCTTTGGAAGCGTCCACGTGAGTGACCTGGGCGCCGGCAGCGGCTGCTGCAAGTGTAGCTCCGCCGGTGTAGGCAAACAGGTTCAGAACTTTGACCGGGCGTCCGGCATTGCGGATCTTATCACCGAACCAGTCCCAGTTCGTTGCCTGTTCAGGGAAAAGACCGGTATGTTTAAAGCTGAATGGTTTCAGGTTGAATGTCAGATCTCTATAATGGATCTGCCACTGCTCTGGAAGATCGAAGAATTCCCATTCGCCGCCGCCTTTTTTGCTGCGATGATAGTGAGCGTTCATGTGTTTCCAGCCTTTTTCTTTTTTCGGGGTATCCCAGATGACCTGCGGGTCCGGGCGTACCAGTGTGTAATCACCCCAGAGTTCCAGCTTCTCGCCGCCGCTGCAGTCGATGACTTCATAATCTTTCCATTTATCTGCAATCCACATAATAAAACTCCTTTAAAATTTATATAGAAAATCTGAACAGTTACGAAAATCATTAGATTTCACCGTTCAGACTGAAGTACAGTGCTATTTTGCACAAAAACTCAGTATCATAAGTGTAGCATAGGCACAGCACATTTTCAATTATAGATATTTTCTATATAAATAGACGAATATTATAAAAGTCAATTTGAAGATGCGCGAGAATCTTCTTATAATATAAAGAGGAGGGAGAAATTATGTTTATTGACACACACATGCACGAGATGACATATTCACCAGACAGCTTCCTGAAGCTGGAAGAGATGGTTCGAATCGGTAAGGCGAAAGGGCTTGGAGCGCTTTGCATTACTGACCATGACAGTATGGGGCTTAAGGACTATGCAGCAGAATATACAGAGAGGACAGGCTTCCCGATTTTTGTTGGGATTGAGTTTTATTCTCTTCAGGGAGACATTGTCGCATTTGGAATTGAAGATTACCCGAAAGAGCGGATCCCGGCACAGGATTTTATAGATCTTGTAAAAGCGCAGGGAGGCGTTTGTTTTGCGGCGCATCCTTTTCGCAATAATAACCGTGGCCTGGAGGAGAATCTGGCTGTGGTGCGCGGCCTGGACGGTGTGGAGGTACTCAATGGAAGTACATCTTTTGCAGCATGTATGAAAGCGGCGGCATATGCAAGGCAGTATGGATATTTTACACTTGGTTCCAGCGACTGTCATGTGCCGGAAAAAGTCGGTGTGTGTGCGACATATTTTCCAAATGAGGTCAGAACGATGGATGAGTTCCTGACAGAGTTCAAAAAGGGACAGATGAAGCCGGCATATTATGTTCAGGGTGGCTATCGTGTCCTGGAAGTCCAGAATAATGAAAAAAAAGTCCAAAATAGTATAAAAATACCATTTACCTTTCCAGCTAGAAGTGATAGTATGTATCTATAGTGTGCGTAAGGAATGGTATATTTAAATAAAAGAAAGGTGGAAATATACAATGATTACAGTTGACGCAATGGGAGATAATTGCCCGATCCCGGTTATCAAGACAAAAAAAGCAATGGATGCACTTACAGGACCGGAGACAATCGAAGTATTAGTTGATAACGAGATTGCCGTACAGAATGTGACAAAGATGGCTGCAAGTGCCGGAGGAAAAGTTACATCTGAGAAGAAAGCTGAGAAAGAGTATGTTGTTACAATCGAGATGGAAGTAGCACCGGCAGCAGAGGATGATGCGCAGGACGACAACACAGTTGTTGTAATAAGCTCTGACCGCATGGGTACAGGTAACGATGAACTTGGTAAAGTCCTGATCAAAGGATTTATTTTTGCTGTAACTCAGCTTGATAAGTTACCAAAGACTATGCTTTTCTATAATGGAGGAGCAACACTTACAACTGAAGGATCTGATTCATTAGAAGATCTGAAATCTCTGGAAGCACAGGGAGTAGAGATTATGACATGTGGAACATGTCTTGATTATTATGGATTAAAAGACAAGCTTGCAGTAGGTTCTGTGACTAATATGTACAGCATTGTTGAGACACAGGCAAAAGCAACTAAGATCATTCACCCATAAGATGAGCACGCGAAGGGCGTGCCAGATGCTGTCTTGGGGGACAGCTCTGGAATTACCAGATTGAGATGAAAAAAGGAGCCTTCTGTTGTGACTGAATGGAAAGCTCCTTTTATTCATATATAATTATTTATTCAACATTGAGGAGGAATTAAGAAAAATGAAAACAAATGTCAAGTTGACTAGCTTAAGCAAGACTTCGGGGTGAGCGGCCAAAATAGGTCCGGAGACCCTTGCTCAGGTACTGAGTAAGCTGCCAAAATTTCAGGATGATAAGTTAATAGTAGGGATTGAGACGTCCGATGATGCAGCCATCTATAAAGTCACTGACGATATCGCAATGATTCAAACCGTAGATTTTTTCACTCCGATTGTTGATGACCCTTATATGTTCGGACAAATCGCCGCAGCCAATTCATTGAGTGATGTATGGGCTATGGGTGGGGAACCGGCGGTTGCACTGAATATTGTTGGATTCCCGAATTGTCTGGATCCGGCAATCCTTGGTGATATACTGGCTGGTGGCGCAGATAAGGTAAAAGAAGCAGGAGCAGTGCTGGTAGGCGGACATTCTGTACAGGACGATGAGCCGAAGTATGGATTGTGCGTGTCTGGTTTTGTACATCCTGACAAGATATTCAAGAACTATGGATGCAGACCGGGAGACATTCTTGTATTGACAAAGCAGATCGGAAGCGGTGTGGTAAATACAGCGATTAAAGCTGATATGGCATCACCTTCCGCGATTCGTGAAGCGGAGACGGTCATGGCGTCATTGAATAAACTTGGAAAACAAGTGGTTGAGAAATTCGACGTATCTGCATGTACAGATATTACAGGATTTGGACTTTTAGGACACTGTGTCGAGATGGCATCTGCCAGTGAAGTGACTTTCGAGATCAATGTCCGTGATATCGAATATTTTGCAGACGCAATTGACTATGCGAAGATGGGACTCGTTCCGGCGGGGGCTTACAAGAATCGCGGATATTCTATCGATCAGGTCGAGGTTGGACATGTGGAAGATTTCTATCTGGATCTTCTGTATGATCCACAGACATCAGGTGGATTGTTGATGAGTGTGGCACCGGAGAATCTTCAGGAGATGCTTGCAGATTTTCGCGCGGCACGTATGGATACAAAGGTTTCTATTATTGGAAAAGTGGCAGAGAAGAGCGATAAGCTGATCCGTCTGTATTAGTCAGACGAACAAAAGAATAAGAAGGGGAACAAAGAAGTCATGAATAAGAATATGTTATACCGCAGCATTCCGAAAGTGGATGTATTGCTGGAAGACCCGGAGATTCAGGGGCTGATTGAAACATACAGCCGGGATACGGTAGTGGAATCGATTCATTTGGAGATGGATGCACTCAGAAAATATATCGGAACATGCGAGGATGAGGAAAAGGCAAAAGAACAGATTGAGAATCTGAATACGAATATTCGAAGAACAGTAACTGCCATGCATACACCGAATATGCGTTCAGTCATCAATGGTACAGGAACGATTCTTCATACGAACCTTGGACGAGCACCGATCAGCCAGAAACACATGAATCGGATCGCTCAGATCGCAACGGGATATTCTAATCTGGAATACAATCTGGAAGCCGGAAGACGCGGAGAGAGATATTCACATTTTGAAAAACTGCTCTGTAAGATTACAGGTGCAGAGGCTGCAATGGCGGTAAATAATAACGCGGCAGCTGTTATGCTTATTTTAAGTTCCCTTGCAAAAGGAGGCGAAGTCGTTGTATCCCGCGGTGAGCTTGTTGAAATCGGTGGAAAATTCCGGGTTCCGGATGTTATGGAACAAAGTGGAGCAACACTGGTAGAAGTCGGAACGACTAACAAGACACATTATGATGATTATGAGAGCGCAATTACAGAAGAGACAAAGGCGCTTCTGAAAGTTCATACAAGTAATTATCGAATCGTAGGATTTACAGATACAGTAGGAATTGATGAATTGATTCCGATTGCGAAAGAACATGACATTCCGGTCATTGAAGATCTGGGAAGCGGTGTTCTGATCGATCTTAGCAAATATGGGATCACTTATGAACCTACGGTTCAGGATTCCATCAGAAAAGGAGCAGACGTGGTGTGCTTCAGCGGTGATAAGCTGCTTGGAGGTCCGCAGGCTGGAATTATTATCGGTAAGAAAAAATATATCGATATGATGAAAAAGAACCAGCTTACCCGTGCTCTTAGAATTGACAAATTTACAGCAACAGCACTGGAACTGGTACTTCAGGAATATCTGTCTGAAGAAAATGCGATCCAGAATATTCCGGTACTTAAGATGATCACAAAGTCTTATGACGAGACAGTTGCAGAAGCAAAGACATTTAAGCGTATGCTTCAGAGAGCAAAGCTGCCTGCAGCTTATGAAGTTGTGGATTGTGAATCTCAGATTGGCGGAGGATCTCTTCCGCTGGAACGAATTCCAAGTGCAGCAGTTGCGATCCATCCGGAAAAAATCAGTGTTCCGGAACTGGAAGAACGTATGAGACATTTGCCTGTTCCGATCATTCCAAGAACGGTAAATGATACGATTCTTTTGGATGTGAGAACATTGGATAAAGATGCAATGACACTTGCTGTAAAGCAGTTAAAAGAGATGGATATATTAGAAGAAACAAGTCTTTTATAGAGACGATTAGGAGTATAGAGACAGATGAAGAATATTATCATTGGTACAGCCGGACATATCGATCATGGAAAGACAACCTTGATCAAAGCTCTTACAGGAAGAAATACAGACCGCTGGGAAGAAGAACAGAAGAGAGGAATCACCATAGATCTTGGATTCACATATTTTGATCTTCCAAGTGGAGACCGTGCGGGAATTATCGATGTTCCTGGACATGAGAGATTTATCAACAATATGGTGGCCGGAGTTGTAGGAATGGATCTGGTACTTCTTGTTATTGCGGCGGATGAAGGAATTATGCCGCAGACAAGAGAACATATGGATATCTTACATCTTCTGGGGATTGAAAAGAGTATTATTGTCCTGAATAAATGCGATATTGTAGATGAGGAATGGCTGGAACTAGTGGAAGAGGAAGTGCGTGAAGAATTAAAAGGCACATTTCTGGAAAAAGCACCGGTATGCAAGGTGTCTGCTGCAACCGGCCAGGGACTGGAAGAACTGATTCAGGTGATCGAGCATATGACAAGTGATGAAGTTGTAGCTAAAGATGTGAATACAATTCCGAGACTTCCGATTGACCGCGCATTTACATTGTCCGGGTTTGGCACGATTATTACCGGAAATCTTGTGTCTGGTACGATCCGTAAAGAAGATACTCTGGAAATGTATCCGATTGGCAAAGAGTGCAAGATCCGCAGTATTCAGGTGCATGGTCAGGATAAAAAAGAGTGCTATGCGGGACAACGTGTGGCAATTAATCTGTCTAATGTTAAGAAAAAAGAAATTCAGCGAGGCTGTGTGCTGGCACCGCCGGCAAGTATGAAAAATACAGATCTGCTGGATGTGAAGATGAATATACTGGATTCCTCTATGCGGGTATTGACGAATCATACGAGATTACATCTGTTTACAGGAACGAGTGAAATTTTATGCCGTGCAGTACTGCTTGATAAAGAAGAAATCGGACCAGGTGAGAGTGGATATGTTCAACTTCGCCTGGAAGATGAAATTGCAGTACGCAGAGGTGATAAGTTTGTAGTCCGTTTTTATTCTCCGATGGAGACGATTGGGGGAGGCGTGATTCTTGAACCAAATCCGGGTGTGAAGAGACGTTTTCAACAAGATGTGATTGAAGAACTTAAGAGAAAAGAATCCGGTTCTTCAGCGGATGTAATTGAACTTCATATAAAAGAACATGGAGACACAATGATCACTTCTGCAGAACTTGCAAAGCTGACGGCATTGTCCATGGATGAGGTGAACCAGGATATAGAAGAATTAAAAGAGAATGGCCAGATTTATGTATTCCCGATGAAAAAAGATACATTTACATGGCATGCGGATTCAAAACGTGGAGCGGTACAGGCGATTGTGAAGAGTCTGGAATCTTATGAAAAAGAGAATCCGTATCGTTATGGAATGAAGAAAGCGGAAGTGCAGATGACACATTTTAAGGGAATGAAACCGAATGTGTTTGATAAGGTCGTTGAGCTGTTGGAAACTGAGGGATATGTGAAACGTGTCGGAGAATTTTTGTGTACACCTCAGTTTGAAATAAAGAAAGATGAGACGTATAACAAGATAGCAAAGACCGTGCTTGGTACATTTGAAAGTGCGAAATATGACTTTGCAAAATATTCAGAGATCGACTTTGGAAAGACTCAAAGAGCAACGGCTGATGATATCCTGAATGTATTGCTGGTCGAGGGTAAAGTGGTAAAAATCGCAGAAGATATGTATACACTGACGGAATATATGGAAGAAGCAAAGAATATCATTCGGGAGAAATTAGCGGAAGATCCGGTTATTACTATTGCTCAGGTGCGAGATATATTTGCGACCAGCCGAAAGAGTGCGAACCCAATTTTGGAATATA
>ENA-OQKO01001590-OQKO01001590.1-human-gut-metagenome-genome-assembly--contig:-NODE-1590-length-12527-cov-3.066290_pt1 | contig 12527 bp, 15 predicted proteins | sample MGYA00242777_ERZ504796 | MGnify/ENA primary metagenome ERZ504796 (study PRJEB26092, sample SAMD00036404) | human gut metagenome | host: Homo sapiens | study: EMG produced TPA metagenomics assembly of... | reverse complement strand
TCCGCCATACAGGCAATGGCCGAGCTCATGCCCGATGCGTGCCTGCTCTTCTGCATAAGTACAGGGCTTGGAATTGTCCAGCCCGATATAACACGCCCCCTTGACTTCCGTTGACATGCTGCCAATGATCGGCATTGGGTAGCGCAGGACTTCCACATGATTTTCGGCCGCAACTTTATAAAAGTCAGCCCTTGTTCCCATTTGCATCCCGCTCCTTTATGAACCGGACAAACTGCTTGACCTCTTCATACTGGGCATCCGTCACGGGGCCGCCGCCAAAGAGAGCAAACTTAATATCATCCTCCGAAACCCCACCGGCACGCCCGGCGGGGCTTTTTTGTTCGCCGATCAGGTCATTCACCGACACTCCGAAGTAGGCCGCAACCTTCGCGAGAGTATCGCCAGAAGGAACAGCCCCTGTATTCTTCCATTTCGTGACGGTCGAGTTGCTCAGACCAATTTCTTTTGCGGCACGGCTGCAGCTCACGCCCTTTTCTTGGCACAGTTCACTGTATACGTCATAAAACACAATTTTCAACGCCCCTTTTTGTGCAGAGCGCCAAATCTAACCAAATTCAGAAAATTCCATTGTCTTTCTAACCAAATTCAGATATCATAGTGTCACAGTTGAATCCGGTTAGCAAACAAGCCCGGAATCAACTGAATGGCTCAGGCTAGAATTTGCGCTGGATAATTGTTAGCACCATCATCTTACCGCAAATTCTAACCAAAGTCAAGTTTTAAGCTGAAGGAGGTTAGAATTGTATGCCTGCACAATGGACAGGTGAGCTTGTTGGAAAAATGCACAACGCCGGTGTCACCGGCAAAGAGCTGGCCGCACAGCTGGGAAAGAATCCGAAATACATTTCCCAAGTGCTGAACGGTCACTACGAGCCCAAGAAGGCAGAGCGCGAATTCAACGCTGCACTCTCCGCCATCATTGAAGGCCGTCAGGAAAAGGAGGACTGACCCATGGCAAAGAAACAGTTTCTGAAACTCCGGCGGCTGGCCGAAGATCAGGACATCACCACGGATGAGCTGGCCGCAAAGGCAGGCATCGTGCCCCGCACGTTGCGCAAGCGCTTTGCCGCGCCGGAGAGCTGCGGCACATGGAACTGGGAAGAGATTGACGGCATCTGCCGCGCGCTTCACATCCCGCAGGAGCAGATCGGAGAGTATTTCTTCCCGAAGTTTGAGAAAGGAGCATGAACATGAAGGCAAAACTTTACATCGACAGTGAGGACTCGACCATCAAGATCGAAGGTGGTCCCAGCGACGTGCTGCATCTTCTGGTGTGCGCAATCGCGCAGATTCTGAAGAGCTATTTCCCGGACGATTTTGAGCGGCAGCTGGGCTGGGTGTCTGGACTGCTCTACAACGTGATTCGTGAGCTGAAAGAGGAGGACGACGATGAAGATTAAGTCACGCGTATGGCACTGGCTGGCCGTGGCCTGCGGCAGTGTGGGTCTGGTGCTGGGCATGGGTGCCGAGGGCACCGCACAGACGGGCGGCGCGATCAATGGCAACACCTTCACCACAGCGGTGATTTTGGTACTGCTTGCAGCGCTGTTCATGAAGCTGGGCTTCCTGGCACAGGACCGCGAGGAGCGGGAAGCCAAGGGCCGCCACGGCTGTGGCAAGATTACCCGCAACCACGCCCGGAACCCGGAGTACCCGGAGAATCAGGAACGCGGAGCATGAACGATTACATCCACAACGTCATGTGGTACACCGTCTGGGATGCCAAGACCGGAGATCTGGTAGCATCCGGCACGGCGGCAATGTGCGCCCGACGGCTGGGGTATTCCAGCTCCGGCAGCTTTGCCAGCGCGGTGAGCCACTGGCTGTGCGATGGCCGCCAGCACGTCAAGTACACCATCCAGCGGGAGTACATCCCCCGCAGTGAGGTGGACAGCCTACCGCAACGCCGCAAGTACAAAAAACAAAAAGCCCGCCGGTGCGCCAACACCGACGAGCTGCAAGGGATGATGGATTCGCCAATCACATCACCCCGATAATATCACAAAATCGGAGGTTTTACAATGAAAGGAATCCTGATCGAGCCGGGCAAGGCCCCGGTGGTCACCGCCCTGCCGGACACACTGCAGGGCATCGAAGCCATGCTGGGCTGCGACTGCATGCAGGAGGTGCTGCCTCGCACCCCGGCGGTGCTGCTGTTCGGCGTTCTCGGCAAAGGGCTGAACCGCATCTATCGCGGCACTAACATCTACGGCACCATCCTCTGCTACGGCTGGCGGAACAACACCCTGCAGACCCTGAGCAAGGATCTGCAATCTGAAATGCTGGACCGCCTGAAGGACACGGAGGTGCGGGTATGAGCACCTACATCTGCAAGTGTGGGCGGCGGGTAAAAAAGTCCACCAATGCCGACAACACCGGCAATCGTCTGGAAGGGTACGGCCCGGGCCATGAATGCTATGGTTGTCCTTATGTCCTGTCGTGGGGCAATTACGAGTGGAACGAGGAGGCCAAGAGCTTAGAGCAAAAGGCCAAAGGTTATGAATGTCGCATGAGCAAAACGCTTGCTTATGATTCCAGGTTTATCGGCTCCACCAAGGACAAATGCACCTGTTCTGTCGTCAGTCTGGATTTTGATTTTTTGGAGCAGATCAGTTCCTGGGTCAAGAAAACTTTTACATCAGGTGAGTTGACTGGGTACTTTTCTCGAGGCGAGATTCGAGCCACAGACTACTGCCACAATGGCCGCTACCAGTACACGCTGTGCTGTGCTCAAAACAAAAAGGGCATTGCAGCTAAAGCAGCATTGTTTGAACATTTCTTCAACTCGGGCGGCAGCCGCAAGGATATGACCCCGCAGCAGGAAATGGAAAAGGTTCTGGCCGACATCAAAAAGGCAACTCAGGCAAAGGAGAAACTGGAATGTACGACGATGGATTCTGCGGCCCCGTCCGAGAATGCGGACGCTTCTTCTGCGACTGGTGGTGCGCCTTTGACGACTGGAACGACCTTGATGACGAAACCTGCCCATTCAGCCCCGCAAGACAAAACCCCAACCTCCTTCCCGATGAACTCTCTTGCCGCCCCCACCTTTGATTTCTCCGCCCTGGGCGACCTGTCCGGGCAGGCTGCAGAGGCTGACCAGCAGTTCGATTTGCACTATGGCACCGCACAGGACGAGTATCTCATCTCCTGCATCTATCTGGCCCGGGTGCACGCCCTGACGGCCAAGGCTGGCCGCTATGGCGGCGGTACATGGACAAAGTGGTACGAGAGCAAGGGTTTGAGCCATGGCAGCGCCACAAAGATGGTGCAGAACGGCGACGCTTTTAAATCGTCAACTGTTGACGAATTAAAATGCCTGCCGGAGCTGACCCGCAAAGATCTGAATCTGATTGCCCGCTCTGGCTGCGCCGAGCAGCTCACCGCTACCGCCGGGGACAGCCAGCGGGTGCAGGAGCTGCTGGCCCAGATCAAGAGCAAAGACGCCCAGCTGGAGGCCGCTCACGCCGACATCTCCGGCCTGAAGGACCGTGCCACCGCCGCCGAAGCCCGGGAGGAAGAAGCATGGAGCATGGTGAGCAAGGCACAGGACGAAGCAAAGGCGGCACAAGAAAATCTTGACTACGAGGTCAGCCAGAACGACGCCCTGCACGAAGAAAAGGGGCAGCTGCTGCGGGAGTGTGAGGCGGCAAAGCAGGCCCGTGCAGAGGCCGAAGCCCGCGCCAAGGACGCGGAGAACCAGCTGGCAGGCTCCCGGCAGGTGGCCGAAGCGGCCAAGCTCCGGGGCGACAAGCTCAAGGCCGAGAATGATGCACTCAAGAAGCAGCCCATCACTGCGGTGGTGGACAAGGAAGAGGTGGAGCGTCAGGCCAGGGAAATGGCCGCCGAGATGACCGCCGACCTGCGGGCACAGCTGGAACAGACCGCTTCCGGCAGCGAACAGGATGCCCACAGCTCCTATGACAACGTACTTTTGGCCGACCGTTCTTTCCAGAACATCGGCAAAATGGTGATTCCGTCCCTCCGCAAGCTGCCGCAGGAGCAGCGGGAAGCCGTCGCCAATCAGCTCATCCGTACACTGGGACAAATTCAAGGGGAGGTATCACAATGTCTGTAAAGATCACGGCGCTGGAAGCCGAGAACGTCAAGCGCATCAAGGCCGTTGCGCTCACCCCGTCGCCCACCGGGCTCACCCTCGTGGGCGGCAATAACAATCAGGGCAAGACCAGTGTGCTGGATGCCCTTGCCCGGGCCCTGGGCGGCGACCGCTTCCGCCCCAATGCCGCACAGCGGGACGGGGCCGTGGCTCCCGCCCATCTCAAGGTCACCCTTTCCAACGGCGTGATCGTGGAGCGCAAGGGCAAAAACAGCACCCTGACCGTTACCGACCCCACCGGGCGGCGCAGCGGCCAGCAGCTGCTCAATGCCTTTATCGAGCCGCTGGCCCTTGATCTGCCCCGCTTCATGGAAGCATCCGACAAGGAGAAAGCGGACATCCTGCTGCGCATCATCGGCGTGGGGTCCGAGCTGCAGGTCAAAGATCTGGAGATCAAGGGCCTGTACGACAAGCGCACCTTCACCGGCCAGCTGGCCGCCCAGAAAAAGCACTTTGCCGAAGAACTGATCTCCTACCCGGAAGCCCCGGACGAACCGGTCAGCGCGTCCGACCTCATCCGTCAGCAGCAGGACATCCTTGCCCGCAACGGCGAGAACCAGCGCAAGCGCAATCAATTCGCTCAGCTCACAGATCTGCTTGAACGGCAGAAAAAAGTGGTTGCAGACCTTGAATTTCAGTTGAGCACGGAAAAGCAGCGGCTGACCACGATGCAGGCCGACGTAAAAATCGCCCAGACCTCTGCCGCAGATCTGCAGGACGAATCCACCGCCGAACTGGAAGCGTCCATCCGGGACATCGAGGAGACCAACCGCAAGGTGCGTGCCAACCTCGAAAAGGCCCGCGCCGAGGACGAGGCCGCCCAGTACGCCAGCGACTACGACAAGCTGACCGGCCAGATCGAGGACAAGCGCGCCGAGCGCATGGCCCTGCTGAACGGGGCCGACCTGCCCTTGCCGGGCCTCAGCGTGGAGGACGGCGTCCTTACTTACAACGGCAAGCGCTGGCGGGATATGTCCGGCAGCGATCAGCTGCGGGTGGCTGCCGCCATCGTCCGCCGCCTGAACCCGGACTGCGGTTTTGTACTGCTGGACAAGCTGGAGCAGATGGACATGACCACCCTGACCGAGTTTGGCCGCTGGCTGGAAGCAGAGCACCTGCAGGCCATCGCCACCCGCGTTTCCACCGGCAGCGAGTGCCAGATCATCATCGAAGACGGCATGGTAAAAGATGCCGAGCCGCCTGTCACCGAAAAGCCCCAGCCCAGGAGCTGGACGAAAGGAGCGTTCTAAATGAGCAAGTATGCCATCACCGCCGGAGTGCAGGATACCCCGGTCAAAACCGTGCTGTATGGCCCCGAGGGCATCGGCAAGAGCACCTTTGCCTCCCACTTCCCCGACCCGGTGTTCATCGACACCGAGGGCGGCACAAAGCGGCTGAATGTCAAGCGCCTGCCTCAGCCCACAAGCTGGGCCATGCTGCTGGACGAGGTGGCCGAGGTGCGCAGGGGGAACATCCCCTGCGGCACGCTGGTCATCGACACCGCCGACTGGGCCGAACGGCTGGCCATTGATGCCGTCTGTGCCAAGGCCAAGGTAGACGGGCTGGAGGGCTTTGGCTACGGCAAAGGCTACACCTACCTGAAGGAGGAGTTCGGCAAGCTGCTGGACGCGCTGGAAGAGGTGCTGAACACAGGGCACAACGTTCTGATCCTTGCCCACGCGTCCATCACAAAGTTCGAACAGCCGGATGCGGCGGGCAGCTACGACCGCTGGACCATGAAGACCACCAAGCAGGTGGAGCCGCTGATCCGGGAGTGGTGCGACATGCTGCTGTTCGTCAACTACCAGACCGTGGTGGAAAAGAGCAGCAGCGCCCCCAACGCAAAAAACAAGGTCACCGGCGGCCGCCGGGTGATGTACACAGCGCATCACCCCTGCTGGGATGCCAAGAATCGCTTCGGCCTGCCCGACGAGATCCCCTTTGACTACACCGGCATCGCCGCCTGCATCCCCGGCACCGCATCTGCGCCCGCGCCGAAGCCGAAGCCGGAACCGAGCCCCCAGCCGGAAGTCGACATCCTGCCCACTCCGGCTCCGCAGCCCCAGACTCCCCGCGAGGAAGTGCCCGAAGCTCTGCTCACACCGGACCTGATCGCGCTGGGCGTGCCGGAAAAGCTGGCCCCCCTGATGAGCGCCAACAACGTCACGCCGGAGGAGCTGCAGGCTGTGGTGGGCAAGCGGGGCTATTTCCCCGAGGATATGCCCATCCGGGATTACCCGGCCGATTTCGTAGAGGGCTGTCTGGTAGCCGCATGGCCCCAGGTGCTGCAGATGGTGCTGGACAGCCGTGACCTGCCGTTTTGATGATTTTGAAAGGAGCTTTTACTTATGAATGAGATGAACACCGACCGCGCCCTGAACTGGGACGACGAATTCACCAACGAACAGCAGGAGTTCGTGCTCCTGCCCGAGGGCGATTATGCCTTTGAGGTCACCGGCATGGAGCGTGCCCGCTTTGAGGGCAGTGCCAAGCTCCCGCCCTGCTCCATGGCAAAGCTGACCCTGAAGATCTTCGGCGGGGCCAAGGGCGATGCCACCGTCACCGACCGCCTGTATCTGCACACCAAGACCCAGGGTCTGCTGGGTGCTTTTTTCGAGAGCATCGGCCAGTGCAAGCGCGGTGAGACCTTCCGCCCCCGCTGGAACGAGGTGGTGGGTGCCCGGGGCTGGTGCCGTCTGGGCATCCGGGAGTACACCAAGCAGAGCGGCCCCAACGCAGGTAAGACTGGCCAGAGCAATGAGGTCACTCGCTTCCTGCCGCCGCCGGAACCTAAGGCCGCACCCGCTCAGGGCTGGACACAGGGGGCATTCTGATGGCGAACATCCAATCCCTGCGCCCCTATCAGCAGGCCGCCCGGGACAGCATCCACGCCCAGTGGGAGCAGGGCCGTCTGCGCACGTTGCTGGTGCTGCCCACCGGAACCGGCAAGACCATCGTATTCGCCTCCGTTGCCGCTGATCAGGTGCGTGCCGGGGACCGGGTGCTCATCCTGGCCCACCGGGGAGAGCTGCTGGAACAGGCAGCTGACAAGCTCCAGCGTTCCACCGGCCTTGTCAGCGCCGTGGAAAAGGCAGAGTCCACCTGCCTGAACAGCTGGTTCAGGGTGGTGGTGGGCAGCGTGCAGACCCTGCAGCGCTCCGCTCGGCTGGAACGCTTTCCCCGGGACTACTTCGGCACCATCATCATTGACGAGGCCCACCACGCCATCACCGACGGCTACCGCCGCATCCTGGACTACTTCGAGAGTGCAAAGGTGCTGGGTGTGACCGCCACCCCTGACCGGGGTGACATGCGGAACCTGGGCGAGGTGTTCGACAGCCTGGCCTATGAGTACAAGCTGACCGATGCCATCAAAGAGGGCTATCTGTGCAAAATCATGGCCCAGACCATTCCCCTGCAGCTGGACATCTCCGAAGTTGGCTTCACCAGCGGCGACTATTCGCTGGGGCAGCTGGGCACAGCGCTGGACCCATATCTGGAGCAGATCGCCGCTGAGATGGCACAGCGGTGCAAAGGCCGCAAGACGGTGGTGTTCCTTCCCCTCATCAAAACCAGCCAGAAGTTCCGGGATCTGCTCAATGCCAAGGGGTTCCGGGCCGCCGAGGTCAACGGCCAGAGTGCCGACCGAAAGGAAGTGCTTGCCGACTTCGATGCCGGGAAGTATAACGTGCTCTGCAATTCCATGCTGCTCACCGAGGGCTGGGACTGCCCCAGTGTGGACTGCGTTGTGGTGCTGCGGCCCACCAAGGTGCGCAGCCTGTACAGCCAGATGGTGGGGCGCGGCACCCGGCTCTCCCCCGGCAAGACCGACCTGCTGCTGCTCGACTTTTTGTGGATGACCGACCGGCACGAGCTGTGCCACCCGGCGGATCTGGTCTGCGAGGACCGCGCCGTGGCCCGCCAGATGACCGAGCATCTGGCCGAGACCGGCTGCCCGGAGGACATCGAGGAGGCCGCCGCCCAGGCCAGCGAGGACGTGGTGGCCCAGCGGGAAGAAGCCCTTGCCAAGCAGCTGGAAGAGCAGCGCCGTAAAAAGGCAAAACTGGTGGACCCGCTGCAGTACGAAATGAGCATTCAGGCCGAAGATCTGGCCGGGTATGTGCCCGCCTTTGGCTGGGAGGCCGGTCCGCCCAGCGAGCAGCAGACCGCCGCGCTGGAAAAGCTGGGCATCCTGCCGGACGCAGTGGAATCCGCCGGCAAGGCCGCCCTGCTGCTGGACCGCCTGAACAAGCGCCGGGACGAGGGCCTGACCACGCCCAAACAGATCCGCTGTCTGGAGAAATACGGCTTCCAGCATGTGGGTACATGGAGTTTTGAGCAGGCCAAACACATGATCGACCGCATTGCGGCCCAGGGCTGGCGGAGCGTGCCCAAGGGTGTTACCCCAAGCACCTATACGCCGCCCACCCCACCTGAAACGCCCGCATGGGATGTATGGTAACGCAGATGAATGATGAGATCGAACTCAAAGAAGCATTGGACTTCATTTCCCCGGCCTCCCTGACTTATGAGGAATGGACGATGGTGGGCATGGGCCTCAAGGAAGCGGGCCTGCCCGTCACCGTCTGGGAAGCATGGAGCGCCCGGGACGGGGGCCGCTACCACAAGGGTGAGTGTGCCCGGAAGTGGGAGAGCTTTCACGGCAGCACAAAGCCTGTCACCGAGAGCAGCATTTTCCAGCTGGCCTACAGCCACGGATGGAGCGGCCCCGCAGGACACGCGCTGGACTGGGGCGACGAGCTCACCACCGGCTCCTCCAGAACGGAGGGGCAGCTGGTGGACCCCCGGTGGGTGGAATCCCACGATCTGGCTCTGCCTGAGCAGTGGGACCCAGTTGACCAGCTCAGGCGCTACCTGCAGGCCCTCTTTGAGCAGGACGAGCACGTGGCCTATGTGACCGAGAGCTTCATGGCCGACGACCGCCGCCGCCCCACCAGAGGCTGCTGGGACCGCACCGCAGGCCAGCTCATCGCAGAGCTGGACACCTGCGGCGGGGACATCGGCAAGGTGGTGGGCGACTGCGACCCCGAGGTGGGCGCGTGGATCTGCTTCAACCCGGTGGACGGAACGGGCCGCAAGGATGCCAATATCACCGCCTACCGCTACGCCCTGGTGGAATGCGACAACATGGATCTGGGCAGGCAGCAGGCCATCATCAAACAGCTGGAGCTGCCCTGTGCCGCCCTGGTCTACTCCGGCGGCAAGAGCGTCCACGCCATCGTCAAGGTGGATGCCCCGGATTACACCGAATACCGCAAGCGGGTGGATTACCTCTATGCCGCCTGCCAGAAGAATGGTCTGACCCTCGACCAGCAGAACCGCAACCCCAGCCGCCTTTCCCGGATGCCCGGCATCCTGCGCGGCAGTCAGCGGCAGACCCTGCTGGAGACCAACATCGGCAAAAGCTGCTGGGACGAGTGGCGGGACTGGCTGGAAGCCGAGACCGATGAGCTGCCTGAAACCGAAAGTCTGGCTGACGACTGGGACGACCTGCCGCCGCTGGCCGATGCCCTCATCACCGGGGTACTGCGCAAGGGTCACAAGATGCTGCTGGCAGGCCCCAGCAAGGCGGGCAAGAGCTTCGCCCTCATTGAGCTGTGCATTGCCATTGCCGAGGGCACGCCCTGGCTGGGCCGCTTTTCCTGTGCCCAGGGCAAAGTGCTGTACATCAACCTCGAGCTGGACCGGGCCTCCTGCCTGCACCGCTTCAAGGATGTGTATACTGCCCTCGGCCTGCCCCCGCAGAACCTGCGGAACATTGACATCTGGAACCTGCGCGGTGCTTCCGTCCCCATGGACAAGCTGGCCCCCAAGCTCATCCGCCGGGCGGGTAAGAAAGGCTACACCGCCGTCATCCTCGACCCCATCTACAAGGTCATCACCGGCGACGAGAACAGCGCCGACCAGATGGCAAAGTTCTGCAACCAGTTCGACCTTGTCTGCCGTGCGCTGGACTGTGCCGTGATCTACTGCCACCACCACTCCAAGGGTGCCCAGGGCGGCAAGCGCAGCATGGACCGCGCCAGCGGCTCCGGCGTGTTTGCCCGTGACCCGGATGCCATGCTGGATATGACAGAGCTCACCCCCACCGATGCCATCTTGGAACAGCTCCACAACAAGGCCGCCTGCCGGGTGCTCAAGGCCATGCTGGACAAGCGCAGCCATGCCGATGCCTACGGCCCGGACGATGCCCTGAGCAAAAGCCGGATGCTGGCCATAGCCAAAGAACACCTTGGCATGGCCGACTTGCGGGCCATCGATGCCCAGATCGCAGCCGCCCAGAAAAAAGCCGACAGCATGACCGCCTGGCGCATTGAGGGCACCCTGCGCGAGTTTGCACGCTTCGACCCGGTGAACCTCTGGTTCGACTACCCTGTCCACAAGCCGGACACCGGCCTGCTGGAGGATCTGCAGCCGGACAGCGATTACAAGTCACTGGGTACCCGGGGCGCATCCAAGCGCTGGGGCAATAAGGACAAAGTCAGCAAGGACAAAAAGGCCGAGCTGGACACTGCCTTTGAAGCCTGCATGATGGACGGAAAGGTAACGGTCTACTCCATGGCCGAATATATGGGGCTGAAACCGGATACCGTACGCCGTCGTTTGAAAGCGGACGGCGGCTTCTGGATCGACGGCGCAGACATCGGCCGCAAAGAACCCGGCAGCGCAGGATAAATTACAGTCTGCAATATTTCGCTTTACGCATAGTACAAAAACGGTAAAATAGCGGCTATCACAAATCCGCATCCGCTTACGGATTTCGGAAAATAGCGGCTATTTTTCCGAATCCGGGACGGAAAATAGCCTATATATAATATACAAAATCCGTCCGTGTGTGATGGGGTCTCCCAGAGGATGGGGCGAACACAGCCCCCATCCCTCCGGGGAACCCTCCCCATCACGTTGGCCGAACAAAAAAGAAAGAACGAGGTGAAACGAACGTGCAATTTTTGCCCATTGCTCAATTCTTCCTGCCCATGAAGCCGCCCACCACCACCCACAACGCCAAGGAGCTGCACGCCTACATGAAGGGCGGCAAGCCCTGTGCCGTGCTCCACGACAGCGCCGAACTGAAAGCCGCCCGCTCCAAGCTCCACGCCTACCTGGCACCCCATGCGCCGGATCAGCCCGTGCCCGCCGGGAAGCCAGTGCGGCTGGTGGTCAAGTGGTGCTTTGCCCCCGAGGGCCGCCCGGACGGCAGCTGGCGCACCTCCAAACCTGACACCGACAATCTGGAAAAGGCCCTCAAGGACGAGATGACCCGCCTGCACTTCTGGCACGATGATGCCCAGGTGTGCAGCGAGATCGTGGAGAAGTTCTGGTCGGACCCCTGCGGTGTGTTCGTGCGTGTGGAGGTGTGGGGATGACCTACGAAGAGAAGAAGGCCTGGTTGAGAAGGTATCAGCAAGCGAAGCGGCTCGAACAGCTGCGGCTGGATGAGCTGGACACGCTGAAGACAGACGCTTCCAACATGACCCAGTGCCTTTCCGCTGTGCCGGGCGGCGGAGGAGACGGCCAAACATTGCCCCGTGCAGTAGAACGCATCGACGAAGCCCGGGGCGCTTACAAAGCCCAGTGTGAGGAAAGCACCCGCATTCGCAAAGAAATCATCTTTGCGCTACAGCAGCTGGATGATGAGCGTGACTTCACGATTCTGTACCGGAGATATATCTGTGGGCACAAGTGTGAGCTGATCGCTGACCGGCTCTCCCTCGATGTCAGTTGGGTCCTCCGACGACACAAAAAAGCGGTGCAACTTCTGGACACAGACCCATGACGCACTAAAAAGCACTAGTTCAAGTGTGCTATACTCTATGCTGCAAAGCCCAGCAGGAAAGGCATCCTTACTCCCTTCGTGCTGGCGGCCCGACCGGAGGTTTGTTTTCCTCCTCTTGATACGGTTTTCTCCTTTTGCTGCTTAACAGCTTTTTTGCACCGGCCGGGCTTTTCCTGATTACAACTGCCGTTCTGAGCATCCGCTCAGGGCGGCTTTTTTGTACCCTGACGACGAGAGAGGTGGTGACGTGTCGAATGAAAAGAATCTCATTCCGTTCAATGAACGAACGGAGAGCGAACAGAGAGAGATCGCCCAGAAGGGCGGCATTGCATCCGGTGCGGCCCGCCGCCGCAAACGGTCCATGCGTCAGGCGGCTGACTACTACCTGAGCCTGCCGGAGACCGACCGCCGCCGGGTAAACGCCATGCTGCGGGACCAGATTGACCCGGAGGACGTGGACAACCAGATGAGCGTGGTCATGGGCATGGCCGAAGCCGCCCAGCGGGGCAACCCTCAGGCCGCCGCCGCGCTGGTGAACACGCTGGGGGGAGAAGCCGGGGCAGACGAACCGGGTGCGGATGCGAGGGCAAA
>ENA-OQKO01001588-OQKO01001588.1-human-gut-metagenome-genome-assembly--contig:-NODE-1588-length-12542-cov-12.353524_pt1 | contig 12542 bp, 12 predicted proteins | sample MGYA00242777_ERZ504796 | MGnify/ENA primary metagenome ERZ504796 (study PRJEB26092, sample SAMD00036404) | human gut metagenome | host: Homo sapiens | study: EMG produced TPA metagenomics assembly of... | reverse complement strand
TTTCAAACGTATCTAAATTAAAGTGGCATATCATCTTCCTATTTCACAAATCCTTGCCGTTTTCAGACAGGAGGTTGCTTTTATGAAAGTATCTGCCGACTATCGTATGCTCGCTCTCGATGCCCTGCGCGGAAAATGGAAAACTGCTGTTTTGACAGGTATTGCCGCCAGTGCGCTCGGTGCTACCATTGTGAGCAGTTCCAACAGTGCCGTATCCAATTCCAATCAGGCAAAGGACATCCATTTTGAACTGTTCTCCCAGCCCAACGGCGGTCGGCTGCTTGCTGTTCTGCTTGCCGGCATTGTTCTGTGGGCAGTCCTCCAACTGATCGTGGGCGGTGCAGTTCAACTGGGATATGCTCATTTTAATCTGAACCTTGTAGATGGAAATGATGCTGCCATCTCGGACTTGTTCTCTCAGAAAGACCGTCTGTGGGATGGCTTCTGCATGAAATTCCTGCAGGGTCTGTACATCGCCCTCTGGTCGCTGCTGTTGGTGATTCCGGGAATCGTGAAAACATACAGCTATGCGATGACACCTTACATCATGTCCGAGCATCCTTCGCTGACCGCAAATGAAGCGATCACAGAATCCCGGCGAATCATGGACGGCAACAAATGGCGGCTGTTCTGTCTGGATTTCAGCTTCATTGGCTGGGAGCTGCTCTGTTCGTTGCCACTGTATGCCGGGGGTTTTCTGGTTCTCAGATATTTCTCCGGTTCAGAGGCTATGGCGATTTCTCTTGTTCTTCTTCTGACAATTCCATTGAGCATTGGTTTCTTTTTTGTACGCCCCTATGAGGAAGCTGCATGGGCCACTTTCTACCGCGATATTACCGCAGCACCTACCGAACCGGATGAAGCATACTGACTTTTATACTATTTCTCAGATGTGACTGGATTTTCGAGGTATAACTGATAAAGCATCCCTCCTTGTGCTCCTAGTGTACCGCATCAGCAAAAAGCGAAGGACAACGAACGCGCAACGAAGGACAAATAAAAAAGCGCCCACACAGCACAGGGCTGTATGAGCGCTCAAGTATTTGCACGCAACGCGTATAAAATTTTCAAAAAAGTCTTGACAATTGCACGCAATGCGTGTATAATAAAGACAGTGAAAGACCACACACAAACACATTGAGACATGGAGGTAGCAATTATGAAAAAGCTCACTGCTGACGAGTTCGCAGCCAAGGTTATGTCCACCGGAACCGAGCTTGAGGTCGATGAACTTCGCACCCAGTCCCTGCGAAAGTACGATCGAGAATGGTCCGAAGAAGAGATCCCGGACGATGAGCAAACCGTCGTGCTTGACATCTACGCCCACATCAACGTGCACGATGGGGATGTCAAGACTGAAGATCTCAGCGCATCCGATTACATGCTGACCGCGGAAATGCAGCTGACGCAGCAGCAGGCGGATGCCCTGTACAATGGCGACCCGGAGATCGAGCAGATTGAGCGCCAGATCATCATTGAGGAGATTTATCCGCAATACGAAGCTTTCTTGGAAAGCATGCAGTAAACAAAAAAGTCCCCCGACGGCGCGCGAACACCGACTGGGGGACTTTAGTAAAAGACACCTCACACGGAGGTGTCTATACTATACCACAACACATATCAAAAATCCATAGGAGGCTGATTATGTATACTGCTGAACTTTTTGCAATGGCAAACGATCCAAAGGCGGTAAAAGAGGTGTTCTTAAATAACGTCACACTGAGCATTGAGGACGATGCACCCGGTTGCATCGATCTGGACGCCGAGAAAGAAAGGCTGTCCACCATCTGGGATTTAGCTCATCTTCCAATGCGTGAGCTGGTAGCCCGCACTGGCCTGTCGCAGACTGCTTTTGCAAAGCAGGCGGGCGTCCCGCTGCGCACTGTGCAGGACTGGTGCGGCGAAAAGCGCGCGTGCCCCACATACGTCAGATTCCTGTTGGCCGAGCACTTCGGGTTGCTGTGAGGCAGCTGCTATGACTAAGATTTCTCCGGGAGACCGTTTCGGTCACTGGACGGTGCTGGCCCCCTCAAAGGAGCGGCCCTACTACTTCACCTGCCGCTGTGACTGCGGCACCGTCAAGGATGTGTACCGCAGTAGCCTGCTGCAAGGCACCAGCACCCAGTGCCCGGCCTGCGCCTTCTCCGCCATCAGCGACGGCCTTCACCGCTCCGTCCGGGAAAAGGCCGCAGCCGACCTTCTTGCAGCCCAGCAGCGTTACACGGGCCAGACCGTCAACGGCTGGCGAATCCTTGAAGTTCTTCCGGCGCAGGGTCCACGCAGCGGCTTCTGCTGCAAGGCGGTCTGCCCCAAGTGCGGCAAACCCACCGTCACTCGCCTCAGCAGAATCAGGCAGTCCTCGCCCATCCGACAGTGCGCCGCCTGCAACCGTGACATTAAAAAGAAGTCCGACGCAATCCACAGCACTGCATGGGCAGACGGCTCCAGCCTTGTTTCCGTCAAAAGCCGCATGAGTGGAGCAACCAACCGGAACTCAACCACGGGTGCAAACGGCGTTTCCCGTCTGGCAGATGGCCGGTATAGGGCATACATCAACTTCAAGCGAAAGCAGGTCTTTCTCGGCAAATTTTCCTCTCTGGAGGACGCCGTGGCAGCTCGTAAAGCCGCAGAGCAGCTCATATATGGCGAGTACCTTGACCAGAATGCCGGATGGGAAGAGGATTTGAAAGAGGCTATCGAAAAGCTGAAGAAAAAATAAAAGTCCCCCACTTTGCCTACAAAGTACCCCGCGTGGAACGCAGGGCTTCGGCAAAGCAGGGATGCCTCTACCGCGCCTTACCGTGATTAGGACTGCTTGCGCTGGGAGATTTCTCCCAGCGTTTTTTCATTCCTCTGAGATGCCGAGATATTGGTCGATCTCCATGATGCCCTCCCCGCTGAGTTCCACCAGATCTTCAAAGGGCACCACGGTGTCGCCCACCTGCAAGGTGCGGAACACCGGGTCGATGCGGTCTGCTTTGCCGGTCAGGGTGATGTAGTTACCCACTGCCGGAACCTCCGGGTGGGCGGTGTCCTCCTTGAAGTACCGCACCGTGATGCTCATGCCCTTGGTGACCTGCATCAGCCTATCGGAGAGAGCGGACATTTCTTCCTCGGTCAGAATGCGCTTGGTCACACGCTCGGTACGCTGCTTTTCTGCGGCAAGCTGCTCATCATAACCCCGCAGTGCTGCAAAGGGAGAGAAGATCTTCGCCCGGTTCTGCAAGGTCATGCGGGGATGCTTGCGAAGGGATTCTTCGGTCTGGGGGCGTTCCATCTCTATGATGTCCCCATACTTTTGGGCGGTCTCTTGTCCGATCTTGCTATTTTTGTAGTTTTCCATCCGAACCTCCTGCGCTGTGACCACCGATCTGCGCATTGCGCTGGCGCATGGTGGCACCTTCCTCGTAGCTGCTGGCTTTCAGTACGGCATTTTTGCCGTACTTGTTCTTGATGCCCAGCATGGCTTGCTGGAGTTTTTTCTCCTTTTCCAGCTTCTTGGTGTCGGTAAAAAAGTCCACCTGATAGATGCCCTCGTCCGGGGTGACCTTGTTGGCGTTGAGGGTGATGCGCCGCACCGTCAGCGCAGGGTTAGTAATGCGCTCAAACAGCTTTGCGCTTTCGTTGATGATGGTGCTGCCTAGATTGGTAGGAGCATCGAACCGGACGGTGCCGTGTGCCGCTTTGGGGATGATTCTGCCGTAGCGGTCGGTCTGGGTCAGACCACGGTAGCCGCCCTTGTCCACGTTCTCCCGGTCGTAGCCCACCTCCAAGGTGATGGATTCCGTTACCAGCTTCTTTTCCGTGAGCCGGAACATCAGAATCTCCGCCATCTCCCGGACAATGAGTTTTGATTTATCATACGGGTAAGGAGTGGATAGCACCTGCCCCTCGCTGATGCTGTTGGTGCTGGGCTTGTAGCTTTTGATCTGCTCCATGCCGCAGGGTTCGCAGCCCCATGCGTGGTCGATGAGAATTTCTGCATCCACGCCGAAAATCTCATACAGACGATCTTCTCCATGGATGGAGAACCGTGCCAAGTCCCCCATGGTGTAGATGCCATGAGCTTCCAGCCGCTTGACGGTTCCGGGACCGGTCATCCAGAAATCCGTCAGGGGTCTGTGGTTCCACAGCAGATACCGATAGGACTGCTCATCCAGTTCCGCAATGCGGACACCATCTTTGTCTGCCGGGATGTGCTTTGCCACAATGTCCATGGCCAGCTTTGCAAGGTAGAGGTTGGTGCCGATGCCTGCCGTTGCGGTGATGCCGGTGTTGTACAGCACCTCCCGCACCATGGTCATGGCAAGATCATGGGCGCCCATGTGATAATAGGGCAGATAGCCCGTCACATCAATGAAAACCTCGTCGATGGAGTAGGGGTAGATATCTGCAGGGGACACATATTTGAGGTAGGTCTTGTAGATCTGGGTGGAAACGTCCAGATATCGCTGCATCCGTGGCGGCGCAACGATGTAGCTCAGTCCCAGCGTCGGGTCTGCGTTCAAGGCATTGGCATCAAAAGAGGTACTGGCAAAGTGGTATTTTCCGTCCTCTCCCCGGACTGCCTTTTTCTGCCGGACGGCAGTTTGCAGCCGCTGGGCGTTGACCTCTTTCACCCGCTGAACGGCTTCAAACAGCCGTGCTCTGCCGGGTATCTTGTAGGCTTTCAGGGAGGGCGATACCGCAAGGCAGATGGTCTTTTCGGTGCGGGAGGCATCTGCCACCACCAGATTGGTGGTCAGGGGGTCCAGATGGCGGTCTACGCACTCCACCGAGGCATAGAAACTTTTCAGGTCGATTGCCAGATAGGTGCGCTGCGCTGCCATACTTCAGCCCTCCTTTGTGTTATTTGGTTTCCACCTCCACGAACCACCGGCCGAACCGTGATGGAAACCGTGGGTCGGAACGCTCGAAAAACAGATGCCTTTCCTGCCCTTTTACCATTACAGTATAACAGTCGCCGGGCATATCGGCAATGGTATTTGCAGGGCGAAAGTCCCGCACCTGCTCGATGGGATACGTCCGACCATCGCCCCATGTGATCTGCCGGGGCTGCATATAGCCGGTTGCGTCAAAATCAGAGTTCACCTTCACATAGACCTTTTCTGTTTTACGGCGGCAGTTCCGATTCATTCCTCACAGCTCCTTTGTACGAGATACAACCATTTATCTTATTATAATAAATCTTTACGCTGTTTTCAAGATGATGCAGCTATTTCGTCTGTGATTCAGACAACAAAAAAGAGTGACAGCATTCAAACCAAAACGCTGTCACTCTTTTTCTTGTTTGCAGTTCCTGCAAGATCTTCAACTTTTAATTTGCGGACTGAAAGGACGCATAGCTTACGCAAGCAATGTTTTCGTCTATACAAAAACACTTTTTGCGTTGCAAAATGCTTGTTGGGGAGTGCCCCAAACCCCTTTGTTCTGCATTTTCAATACAGGCTACGCGTCCCGGCAGGACGCTTTTTACCCGGTGATGCTCTCCGGGTCGTTGAGGACTTGCATGAGGTGAGAAGCGGCTTCTGCTAGAGAAGCATACTTCATCTGTTCCGGGACAGGCGCATCCAGAAGCGTAATGCCCCATTTCTGCATACAGTCCGCAAGCTCCTGTTGTGCTTGCAGTGCAGCCTCCCGGTGCACCTCCGGGGAAGCCTCTGTGTCCAGCACATAGGCAACAGTAAATGCGCCGTTGCGATCTTCCGTCAACTGCACCATGGAATGGTGGTCAGTCCAGAAGTGGCAGAACCAGAGCTTGCCCCCGGTGTGCTCCATGTCATGGTGCAGTTCTTCTTCATCGCTCCATTGTGGCACTTCGGAAAGAATGCTCTGCAACTGCTCATACGCCTGCTGCTCGGCAGGGGTTACTTTCTTGCATCGGTATTCCCGCTGGATGGTGCGTTGCCAATACAACGCCAGCTTGCCCTGTTTTGCGCGCTCGGTTGCATCCTGAATATCCACTAAAATACTGTACCGTGGTTCTCTCATTTCAGCACCTCCAAATCAATTCTATAGAGTATAATACACTCTATAAGAATGATTATAGCCGAAAGCGATGCAAATGAAAAGCGTACCGGCTAAATCCCAGCCGATACGCTTGCAAGGGTTGCTGATTATTCTTCGTTTGTAAGATACGGGAGATTGGCGATATAGGTGTCCAACAGGTCGAGTGCGGCCTTTTTCTGAATAGGGGTCAAGCCTTCCAGCCGCTTGCAGATCTCGTCATCGGTCACATGGGATGCTGTTCCAACGTAATCACGGAGCAGAACGTCAGCCGGAATATCCAGCGCGTTCAGAATGCTGATGAGCGTAGAGAGACTAGGCTCTTTCAGTCCACGCTCAATTGCACCGATAAAATTGGTGGAGAGATTCGCTTTTTCTGCAAGCTGCTCCATCGTCAAACCCTGATTCTGCCGCTGCTCCCGCAGGCGCTGCCCGAATAATTCTTTCATAGCACGCTCCATTTCAGTAGAGTTGTTTACACTCCATAGAATACCTGTTGTGGTGCGTCCAATACACAATCAATAGACTGTGTTGTTGCCAACAGGATAGCAAAGCACAAAAAATACCGGGAGCCGACCACTCTCGGTCAACTCCCGGCAATCTTTTCTTATCGAACTTGCTCGTTCTCCTGTACTGTTTGTTCTTCCGCAAAAAATCGTTCTACGTTTTTCTGTGCCCGAACCAGTTCCTGCATCTCGTTTCGCGCCTTGCGGTAGTCCGGGTAGGCTGCTTTCTTTTTGGTCAGCAGCTCTGCGAACTCCGCATCCAACTCCTTGACCTTCGGCAGCTTTTGAAGCCCGGCTTCATCAAAGGCAGCTTTCGCCGCCTTGTGCAGAGTAATTTCCTCCCGGTGGGCTTCCAGAAACGCTTTACTGTACCCGGCTTTCCGATAAGCGGTGTACACCTCACGGGTCTTGGCATAGTTGATGATATGGGTTTTCAGCACGGCAATTTCCGTCAGCCTTGCTTCTGCTGCCTTGATGGAATCGCCCATGGCATGATAGCGTTCCGTTGCAGCCGCTGCACGCTCCCGTAGTTCTTCGGCACTGTTAATCTTCTGCTCCTGCAAGAACAGCAGAGTCTTGGACATCTCTTTCAGGTTAAACTTGGTCGCCCACTTTTTGTAACCGAAACTTTTGCCCTCTGCCATTTTTCCCTGAATGTCCACCAGCAATTGGAAGGTCTGTTCTTTGGACGGCTTCTTCTGGTACGGCCGGTGCATCACCTTGCCCTCCAGCACTGCCTTGATCTCGTCCTCGCTGTAGCCGGTGCCCAGAGTGCGGAAACGGATAAAGCGTTTCTGCCCCTTGCCCTTCACCGCCGTGTGCTTGCCACGCTTTACCTCATAGCCCTGCTGCTCCAGCATTTGCAGAAAAACTTCAAAGTCCTTCGGCTGTTTCGCAAGGATGGTGTCAATGATTCCGCACAGGCGGTTACGGTTGCTTTCTTTCGGCGGGTAAACGATGCGCTTCTGCCGTTCCCGATAAGGCTTGTACTCGATGGTGGAGAGCTGATGTTCCAAACAAATTAGGTCGCTCAACCGCTGCACCGCAAAGGAGGAAAGCCAGAAATTTTTGAATTTCCGGGTTCCGTCCAAGGCAGTAGAATTATAAATAATGTGGTTGTGAATGTGCGCCCGGTCGATGTGGGTGGCAACGATAAAGGCGTGCTTGCCTTTCAAAAATCGCTCGGCAAACTCGTAGCCGATGCGGTTGGCTTCCTCCGGCGTAACTTCTCCCGGCTTGAAGGATTGCCGCACCTGATAGGCGATGACATCGCTTTTCTGCCTGCGTCCGGTGGTCTGCTCGTACAGCCGTTTCGTCAGCAGAAATTCTTCGTCTGCGGTCAAAGGGCTGCACTGGTAGCTGCTGACCAGCTCTCCTCTGTTCGTTTTGTCAGGATTCTTCGCATAGTCCGTGCGGCTTTTCAGACAGGCCGCAACCGACTTGCCTTTGTTTTTGTGCAGTGCAATCAGCCGTGTTGCTGCCAATGCCATCCCCCCTTACAAAAAAGAAAATGCCGCCCGGAGGCGGCATCAAGATCATTTGGATAATTTTTCGTAATCGGCAGCACCTGCCAGATACATCGCCTTGTAACGGGCACATTCCAGCTCGTTGCAGATCTCATCTAAGGCAAGATATTGCTTCCATGCTTCGTTGCCGATGACGCTCCGAAGGGCTTTCTCAGCCGCTATTTTGGCTTTTTTCAGCCGCCGATAGTTTTCATCCTCACCCAGCATTTCAGAAAAAATCGTGTTGCTGTGCTCAGAATAATATTCCTCCAACTTCTGATTTTCCATAGCACCCCTCACAATCCGGCAACCCAGCCACTAAAACGCTCTGCCGCATCTGCAATCAAAGCGCCCATAAAAATCAACACAAAGCATCCAAACTCTGCCACCAGCAAAATCAAAAACTGCAGCCACTCCCGGCAGTACAGCGTATAAAGGCCACAGCCAAAAATATACAGCATGGGCAGAGCCAGCACAAACGCCGACAGGTTCAGCGTCCATTTCAGCATCAGCGCAAGGAAAGCCGTAAGCAGCCAAAACGGGAAAACAATCATCTTAAAGACGAACCTCATATCCAGCACCTGCCTTTCTTTCGTCCCTATTATAAAGGTGTCAACCACTGCTTTGCAAGGATGTCACCCCTTATGTACACCCGCAGTCCTCCAACTGCGGGGAAAAATTTAGAGTTCTGCCAGCCGGGAGAGGATCTGCCGACCGATCTCAATCAACTCGTCCAGCCGATGCCGCAAATCTTCAATGTCTGCAGCATAAAGCTGATTGCTTTCATTCACACGTTTTGCCACCTGATTCAGATTGTTGCTACAATTCTGAAGCAGGTACGACATCCGGCGCAACTGCGGCAGGTCAAGGTTCAGACAATAACCATCCAATGCCATTTTGCGGATATAGGCACTCAGGCTGCGGATGCCCATGCCCAACATCTTTTCATAAATGCGGTTCTTCTCCGACTTTGTGGTTCTCAGGATGATGATCTCGTCCCGCTTTTCCCTCACCGGGCATCACCGTCCTTGTCGTAGTAACTGCGGAAGGGCTTCACCGGCTCCGGCTTATCCGACTTTTCTTCCAGTGCCGCCAGCACCGAGGGGCGGCGAGGGGCTTCTTCCGGTTCTTCCTCGTCCTGTTCCGGCTCGTGATTTTTCTCATCCACATCCAACTGAGCGTTCAGCTCTGCAAGACGAGCGGACTTCTCTGCCAGTTCTTCCTCCTGTGGGAAGGGCTTTTCTACCTCGATTTGCGCCGCCGCCTGCTGCTGATGCAGAGTGGCTAGTTCATTCTCAGCAGAGTTAATGCGCTCCGGGAAGTTGTTCAGCGAATTATCCAGACGGATAATGTTGCCCAGCGGGTCGGTGCCCAAAGGCACCGTGTACTTCCGCTGCCCCTTCAACAGTGCCTGATACTCGCTGCGGAAGGTATCGAACCGCAGAGACAACTCAAAGCCCCGGTAGCTGCCGATGACTTTTTCCTCGGCGTTTGGCAGTTCAGAACAAGCAAGCACCAGACGCTCACCAGCGGTCTTTTTCTCATCGTAGGTCACGCCCTTGATGGTCATGCCGCAGAAACCCTCTTGCACCTGCGGATGGGCGGCGGCAAGCTGTGCGTCCGCTTTCACCCCAGCAATACAGGCGTTCGTTTCCCGAATGTCAGCGGGGAATTTGGTCAGCAGCTTGTCTTGCAAGCGGAATTTCTGGCTCTGGTGGTCGGCTTTCAACACCTTCAGCTTGGCGACCTGAACGTCCAAGTCCATCTTCTCCTTGATAAGAGGATTTCCGGCACACAACGCCTTGATCTCCGCATACGACAATGCCTGTTCGTCCACATCATCGCAGGACCGCACCGGGGATTTACTGGTCATGATCTGCGAGATAAATCGCTGTTTATTCTCAAGGGTCTGATAGAGGTAGCTGTCAAATGTCCCTTCCGTGACGTAATTGAACACCTTGACTTCCTTATTCATATTGCCCTGCCGAATGATGCGCCCGTTGCGCTGGGTCATGTCGCTGGGTTTCCAGCCAACATCCAGATGATGCACCGCCACAAGTCGGGACTGGACGTTGGTGCCCGCTCCCATTTTTGCTGTGCTTCCGAGCAAAACTCGCACATCGCCAGAGCGCACTTTGGAGAACAAAGCTGCCTTTTTCGCTTCGGTATCGGCGTTGTGGATAAACTCGATCTCGTTTTCCGGCACACCGGCAGCGACCAGCTTTTTGCGAATATCATCGTACACGTTAAAGTTGCCGTCGTTTTTCGGTGTCGAGAGATCGCAGAACAAAAGCTGGGTCAGCTTCTGGTCTTTGCCCTCCTCCCAGATCTTCAACACGTTCTGCACACAGACGTTCAGCTTGCTGTTGGGGTCGTCTGGCAGCATGGGGTTCATCAGGCGAACGTCCAATCCAATCTTGCGACCATCGTTTGTGACGCACAGCATATTGTCCACGGACGCATCCACGATGCCGGAGTGGATATCTGCGGCACGTTTGCTCAGTTCCTGCACCATTTCCTTTTGAATTTCGGACGGCTTTGCCACCACGGTCTCAAACTTTGCTTCGGGCACAGGCAAGTGGAGCTGGTCGGAAGTTTTAATGTCCGCAACCTCCTTGAACATGGACATCAATTCCGGGAGGTTGAAAAACTTGGCGAACCGGGTGCGGGCACGGTAGCCGGTACCCTCCGGGGCAAGTTCGATGGCCGTGGTCGTCTCACCAAAGGTGGATGCCCAGCAGTCGAAGTGGGTCAGCTTTTTCTGCTGCAAGGTGCTGTATTGCAAGTACCGCATGACCGTGTACAACTCGGTCATGGAATTGCTCACGGGCGTGCCCGTGGCGAACACCACGCCCCGCCCGCCGGTGATCTCATCCAGATAGCGACACTTGCCGAACATATCGCTGGATTTCTGCGCTTCGCTGGTAGATAATCCTGCGACATTCCGCATTTTTGTGGTCAAAAAGAGGTTCTTGTAAAAATGGCTCTCGTCCACAAAAAGCCTGTCAACGCCCAGTTGTTCAAAGGTAATTACATCGTCTTTACGCTCATCGGAGCGCAGTTTTTCCAGCTTGGTTTCCAGCGTTTTCCGGGTCTTTTCCATCTGCTTGATGGAGAAATTCTCACCTGCGTGGACTTTCAGCTCATTGATGGCGGCAAGCGTTTCATAAATTTGCTCCTGAATGATACGTTCCTGCCGCTCAAAGGACAGCGGGATGCGCTCAAACTGGCTATGCCCGATGATGACGGCATCGTAGTCCCCGGTGGCGATGCGGGCACAGAAATTTTTGCGGTTGGCAGTCTCAAAGTCCTTGCGCCGTGCTACCAGCAGCTTGGCATTGGGGTAAAGGTTCAGGAACTCGCTTGCCCACTGCTCCGTCAGGTGATTGGGCACCACAAACAGCGATTTCTGGCACAGCCCCAGCCGTTTTGCTTCCATAGCGGATGCCGCCATTTCGTAGGTTTTGCCCGCGCCAACTTCGTGTGCAAGCAGCGTATTACCGCCATAAAGCACATGAGCGATGGCGTTGCGCTGGTGCTCCCGGAGGGTGATCTCCGGGTTCATGCCAACAAAGTGAATGTGGGAACCGTCATACTCACGGGGTCTGGTGCTGTTGAACAACTCATTGTACTGTTTTACCAGCGCAATGCGCCGCTGGGGGTCTTGCCAGACCCAATTGGCGAAAGCGTCCTTGATGACCTGCTGTTTCTGCTGTGCCAGCATGGTCTCCCGCTTGTTCAGCACACGTTTGGGCTTGCCCTCGGCATCCTCAATGGTGTCGTAGATGCGGACATCTTTCAGGTTCAGGGTCTCCTCCAGAATCTTATAGGCATTGGCACGGGATGTGCCGTAGGTTTCGGAGGAGATAATATCCCCTCTGCCGGTGGCAGTCTTGCCCTCCACACGCCACTCTGCGGTATACGGAGAATATCTCACCTTGACTGCATGGCGCAGATAGTAGGGGATCTGGAACGTCTCGGTCATAAACTTCTGGATAATGTCCGGGTCCAGCCAAGTAGCACCCAGCCGTACATCAATTTCAGATGCTTCCAGTTCTCTGGGCTGCGCTTTGGTCAAAGCCTCCACATTGATCTTGAACTCCGGGTGGCTTTCAGCGGCAAGCTGAGCCATGCGCAGTTTATTCCGCACATTGCCGGAAAGATACTCGTCCGCAGGTTGCCAGCCGGCTTCCGGGTCGTCTGCATCGGCGGCGGGATCTTTGAAAATCACACCGGACAGTTCGGTGGTAATGCGCCTGTACTCGCCGGGTGTGCCCAGCAGTTCTGCCATATAAGGCAGGTCTACTTTGCCGTGTTCCCCGATGGACACTGCCAGTGCTTCACTGGGGGTATCCACGCTGGTGACAACACGCTCTGGCCGAATCGTCCGCTTGGTGAACATATCTGCCTTGGACTTAAGATTTTTATTCTCGTCCAGATTCTCCAGCGAGCAGAGCAGATAGTAGGAACTGTCATCATCGAACAGGCGGGCATTTTTCTTGTCGTTAATCAGGCCGTATTTTGC
>ENA-OQKO01001585-OQKO01001585.1-human-gut-metagenome-genome-assembly--contig:-NODE-1585-length-12556-cov-3.977713_pt1 | contig 12556 bp, 10 predicted proteins | sample MGYA00242777_ERZ504796 | MGnify/ENA primary metagenome ERZ504796 (study PRJEB26092, sample SAMD00036404) | human gut metagenome | host: Homo sapiens | study: EMG produced TPA metagenomics assembly of... | reverse complement strand
CCTGCGGTGCCCGGGAAGTGGAGCTGGACAACGAGATCAACTCCCCGGAGGTGTACAACGACCCCGACCTGCTGCGCCAGAAGAGCGACGAGCTGAGCGACCTGCGCTTCCATCAGGAAGAGCTGTTTGCCGCGTGGGAAGCTGCCATGGAAGAGCAGGAAAGCTACGAGCAGAGCCAGCAGACCGAAGAGTAAAGGAGAGTGCAGCATGCCCCAAAACAGACGCAGTTACGAAAAAACGCGCCGCATCGCCCTTTCCGGCCTGCTGTTTGCGCTGGCCATGGCACTTTCGTTCATTGAGGGCACGCTCACCATCCCGGGCCTTTTGCCGGGCATGAAGCTGGGCCTTGCCAACATCGTGGTGATGTACGCGCTGTTTTTCATGGGGCCAAGGCAGGCGCTGGTGCTGGACGTGCTCAAGGCATTGTTCGTGTTTCTGGTGTCCGGCTTCACGGCGGGCTTCCTCTCGCTGTGCGGCGGTTTGCTGTCACTTTTGGTGATGTGGGTGCTCTACTACCTGCTGCCGGTGCGGCCCACCTGGTTCATCCTTTCCGTATGCGGCGCACTGGCCCACAACATCGGCCAGCTGCTGGGCGCGGGCGTGATCATCTCGTCCTCGCTCTCGTTCTACTATGCGCCGGTCATGCTGGTGCTGGGCCTTGTGATGGGCGCACTGACCTCCATCACCCTCAAGGCCCTGCTGCCGGCTCTTGGCAAAATGGGCTTCTCCACGCAGGAAAAGCGGGGGGAATAACCAACCGTCCATGCATCACAGTTGCATTTTGGCCGGAAATCAGTATAATAAGGAAACAACCTGCTATTTTAAAGATAAAATCTCTTGCATACAGCGCTGCCGCCGTGGGAAAGTGCGCGGCAGCCGGGAGGTGTTTGCACTATGAGTGAAAAAGTTACCATCAAGGTGGAGCGCAAAAAGCTGCATCTGCCCACCATCGCCCTGCGCGGGCTGGTGGTGTTCCCCAACAATCTCGTCCACTTTGAGGTGGGCCGCGAAAAGAGCATTGCCGCCGTGGAGTGGGCAATGGCAAATAATTCCAACGTGTTTCTGGTGGCACAGAAGTCCATGGACACCACCGAGCCGCAGCAGGCAGACCTGTTCAGCTACGGCGTGGTGGCCGAGGTCAAGCAGGTGCTGCGCGTCTCCGGGGACCTTGTAAAGGTCCTGGTGGAGGGCAAGTACCGCGCAAAGCTCAGTGCACTGGATGCCAGCGGGGATTTTCTGCTTTCGGAGGTGCGCCCGGCCCCGGTGCGCGCAGGCAAGGCCGACGATGCCGTGGAGACCGAAGCGCTGCTGCGCGCCCTCAAGGCCGGGTTTGACGAGTACCTTGGCATGAACCCGCGCCTTGGCAAGGACGTGGTGTTTGCCATCGTTTCCAGCGACGACCCCGCCTTCCTCAGCGAGTACATGCCTGCAAACCTGCTGTTCCGCTACGAGGACAAGCAGGCTGTGATGGACGAGGGCACCCTGAACGGACGGCTGAAAAAGCTCATCGAGATGCTGCGCCGTGAGTGTCAGGTGATGAAAATTGAAAAGGAGATCGCGGAAAAGGTCAACGAGTCCATGGACAAGAACCAGCGCGATTACTACCTGCACGAACAGCTGCACATCATCAGCGACGAGCTGGGCGAGGGCGACGACACCCACGCCGAGGCCGACGAGTACCGCCGCAGGATCACCGGGCTGCACCTTGCCGAGGACAGCGAGAAGAAGCTGCTCAAGGAAGTGGACCGCCTTGCCAAGATGCAGGGCTCCAATCAGGAGGCAACGGTCATCCGCACCTATCTGGACACCTGCCTTGACCTGCCGTGGAACACCTTTACGGTGGACGACCTTGATATCAGCCGCGCACAGCAGATTTTGGACCGCGACCACTACGGCCTGAAAAAGGTCAAGGACCGCATTCTGGAAACGCTGGCCGTGCGCAAGCTGGCACCGGACGTGAAGGCACAGATCATCTGCCTTGTAGGCCCTCCGGGCGTGGGCAAGACCAGTATTGCACGCTCCATCGCCGAAAGTCTGGGCCGCAAGTATGTGCGCATCAGCCTTGGCGGCGTGCGGGATGAAGCCGAGATCCGCGGCCACCGCCGCACCTACATCGGCGCGATGCCCGGCAAGATCATCACTGCCATGATCTCTGCCAAGAGCGCGAACCCCCTCATGCTGCTGGACGAGATCGACAAGCTGGCAGGCGACTTCCGCGGCGACCCGGCCGCAGCCCTGCTGGAAGCGCTGGACCCGGAGCAGAACAGCACCTTCAACGATCATTTCATCGATATCCCGTTCGATCTGAGCCATGTGCTCTTTATCACCACCGCCAACGATCTGGGCAGCATCCCCGGCCCCCTGCGTGACCGCATGGACGTGATCGAGCTGCCCAGCTACACCCGCGTGGAAAAATACAACATTGCCCGCAAGCACCTGCTGCCCAAGCAGCTCAAGGCCTGCGGCCTGACCGGCAAGGTCACCCTGAGCCAGAGCGCGCTGTACGGTATCATCGACGGCTACACCCGCGAGGCCGGTGTGCGCAATCTGGAACGCACCATCACCAGCGTGCTGCGCAAGTGCGCCCGCAAGATCGCCGCAGGCGAGGTGGAAAGCGTCTCCGTTACCGGCACCATGCTGGAACAGCTGCTTGGCCCCCGCTTTGTCAAGCCCGACTTCCTCAACCGCACCAACGCGGTGGGCATCGCCAACGGTCTGGCATGGACCAGCGTGGGCGGCGAGACCCTGCCCATCGAGGTGCAGGTGATGGACAACGGCAGCGGCAAGATCACCGTCACCGGTTCGCTGGGCGACGTGATGAAGGAGAGCGCTCAGCTGGCCGTTACGTGGGTGCGCGTGCACGCCGCCGAGTACGGCATCGACCCGGAAAAGCTCAAGAAGTGCGACCTGCACATCCACGCCCCGGAGGGCGCAGTGCCCAAGGACGGCCCTTCTGCCGGTGTCACCCTGACCACGGCGCTGGTGTCCTGCCTGTCCGGCATCCCGGTGCGCGGTGATGTGGCCATGACCGGCGAGATCACCCTGCACGGCAACGTGCTGCCCATCGGCGGCCTGCGGGAAAAGAGCATGGCGGCCTACCGCGAGGGCATGAAAACGGTGCTCATCCCCAAGGACAACGAACCCGACCTGTATGAGGTGGACGACGAGGTGAAGAAGAACCTCACCTTCCTGCCCATGCAGAGCCTGACGCAGGTGCTGAACGCGGCCCTGCTCAAGCCCCAGAACGCAAAGAAGGCCAAGGCTCCCAGCCGCACCCATGCAAAGAAAAAGGCGGCAGACGCCGCCATCGTGCCGCCCACCGCAGAAAAGCCCCAGCCCGGCGCGGTGTGCTGAGAACAATAGAAACCCTCTCAGTCACGGCTTGCGCCGTGCCAGCTCCCCCGAAGGGGGGAGCTTAAGGGATGTTTTCCACCAGATGAAAGAGCTCCCCCTTCGGGGGAGCTGGCGAGGAACGAAGTGACGAGACTGAGAGGGTTTGACGTACCACAAGAAAGGAAAGCTCCATGAATTACAACAAAGCTGATTTCATTGCCAGCTACGGCATATCCAGCCAGCTGCCCGAGAGCGACCGCCCGGAGTTGAGCTTTTCGGGGCGGTCCAACGTGGGCAAATCCAGCCTCATCAATAAGCTGTGCAGCCGCAAAAACCTTGCCCGCGTGTCCAGCACGCCGGGCAAAACGGCCACCATCAATTTCTATTCGGTGGACGACTGCTACTTTGTGGACCTGCCCGGCTACGGCTACGCCAAGGTGAGCAACGCCGACCGTGAGCGCTGGGACGACCTCATCAACAGCTACTTTGAAGCACCCCGCCACCACACTCTGCTGGTGCAGCTGCTGGACTGCCGCCACGCCCCCAGCGCCGACGACGAGCAGATGCTGCGCTACCTGCACTATCACCAGATCCCCTACGTGGTGGCCCTGACCAAGGCCGACAAGCTCAAAAAGAGCCAGCTGGCCAAGACGCTGGAAGACTTTGAGAACCTCTGCCGCCCCTATGGCTGCCAGAAGGTGGTGCTGACCAGCGGCGAGAACGGCTACGGCATCCCGGAGCTGCAGGCGGTGCTCAATGCCGCTGTGGCCGGGGAACAGGAAGCGGAGTAAACCATGGCCTACAACGAATTTGCCTATTTCTACGATGAATTCAACGGCGAAGCCGATTACGATGCCCTGTATGCCCACATCCATGCAAAGCTCAAGGAGCACGGCATCCACGACGGCATCCTTGCCGACCTTGGCTGCGGCACCGGTGAGCTGACGTTGATGCTCACGCAGGCGGGCTATGATATGATCGGCATTGACCAGTCCGAGGAGATGCTCTGCGTTGTGCGCGATAAGGCCGAACAGCTGGGCCTTTCCGGCAGGCTGCTGCTGCTCCGGCAGGATCTGCTCAAGCTGGATCTGTACGGCACCATCCGGGGCGCGGTGTCCACCTTTGACACCTTCAACCACATCCCGGACCTCGACACCGCCATTGCCAACGCGGGCTTTTTCATGGAGAAGGGCGGGGTGTTCCTGTTCGATATGAACACGCCCTATAAGCACCGGAACGTGCTGGGCGACAACGCGTTCACCTTTGAGGAAGAGGATGCCGCCTGTGTGTGGCGCAACCACTACGATGCCGCCAACCGCCGCGTGGAGATCACCGTGGACATCGACTACCACGAGACCGGCGAGCACTTCCACGAGCAGTTCTGCGAGTACACCTATGACCTTGACACCATCCGCACCGCGCTGGAAAAGCACGGCTTTGCGCTGGAAAGCGTCTGCGACGGCGAGACCTTCGGCCCGCTGACCGAGGACAGCCAGCGCTATTTCTTCTGCGCAGTCAAGCAGTATACACAATTGGAGGGATAACTTTATGGCAAATCTGATCCGCGGCCTGTCGGAGAACGGCGGCGTCGTGTTCTGCGGCGTGGATTCCACCCGGATCGTCCGCAAGGCCGAAAAGCTGCACACCACCAGCGCCACCTGCAGCGCGGCACTGGGCCGTCTGCTCACCGGCGCGGCCCTGATGGGCTCCATGCTCAAGGACGACCGTGACCAGATCACCCTGCGTGTGTCCGGCGGCGGCCCGGCGGGCGTGGTCATTGCCTGCACCGACGGCACCGGCAACGTGAAGGGCTGCATCGATCACCCCTTGGTGGAGCTGCCCGCAAAGCCGAACGGACACCTGGATGTGGGCGGCGCTGTGGGCAAAGACGGTGTGCTCACCGTCATCCGGGATAACCGCCTGCAGAAGGAGCCTACCGTGGGGCAGGTGCCGCTGGTCTCCGGCGAGATCGCCGAGGACCTGACCGCCTACTACGCCTACAGCGAGCAGGTGCCCACCGTCATGGCGCTGGGCGTGCTGGTGGACAAAGACCTGTCCATCCTGTGCGCAGGCGGCTTTATGGTGCAGCTGCTGCCCGGTGCCACCGATGCGGAGATCGATCAGCTGGAAAAGAATATCGCGGCCATGCCGTCCGTCACCACCCTGCTGCACGAGGGCAAGACCCCCGAGGACATGATGCAGCTGGCGCTGGCGGGCTTTGCCCCCAACGTGCTGGACGAGCGCGATGTGCACTACCAGTGCGACTGCAGCGCCGAGCGCACCAAGGAGATGCTGTTCAGCCTTGGCCGCAAGGAGCTGGTGAGGATGCGCGACGAGGACCCCGCCTGCGAGGTGGTGTGCCACTTCTGCCACAGCAAGTACCAGTACGACCTCAACGACCTGCTTGCCGAGTACGACGCGCAGGCGGCGGAGCGTGCCGCTGCAGAGCAGGGGACTTGACAAACCGCTAAAAAACAACTATACTATAAACAGAAAAGGCGCTGTCCGCAATGGTCAGCTTCCCTTCGGCTAAGGAGTCAATAAGAATGACCGCTCAGGTTTGGGAGTCTGGGGCGGTCATTTCTTATTGTTATGGATCTCTTTGAAGATTGCCCATGCGATCTGAAATGTAATCCCAACTGTGCCGCCAACAATGACGAACAGCTGCAGAACATCGTTCAACACCATGATGCATCCCCCCTTCCGCGTTTGCGAACGGGGGAACAAACAATAAGCTTTTACGTCCCCCGGACGCTTGCCGGAGGGAAGCATGACCACCTGCGCTTGCAGATAGCACCTTAACGCCACCCTTCGGGGTGGCATTTTTAGTTTAGCATACTTTTTGACGAATTACAACGGGAATCCTTTCACCCGCAGATGTCCGCTGCCACGGTGTAGGTGACGGTATAGTCCAGTACATTGCCGTTCACGGTGCAGTCCTCTTTGCGGGCGATGTGCTCCGCGTCCGGCCATGCGGCGTACAGCGCCTGCAGGCTTTGCAGCCGGGCCAGCGCGGCGGCCTGCGCTTCGGTGCGGCGCAGCGTTTCCGGCTGCTGCACATAGCGGCAGGTCTCCTCCACAGAGCAGGGCAGGGCAAGGCCCAGAAGCGGCACCTCCGGCTGAAAGTGCCGGAGGATCACCACCGCATGTTCCGGCGCAGGCGCGGCGGGCAGGGGGAAGGTGTGCCCGAACGCTGTCACCCGGTATGCGCGGGTGCACGCGCCGGTGTACTGCTGCACCGTCTCTTCCAAGGGCACGGTGCGGGTGTCGCTCCACTCAAACTGCGCAACCACCGTTCCGGCGGCGGGCGCAAAGATCAGGGTGCCGTCCCGCTCGGCGCGGGCTGTGCCAATGAGGCCCTGCCCGGCTTCCACCTGCTGGCCCGGCTGCACCAGCATGGTGCCGCTGGTAAGGTTCGTGCGCAGAACAGTGCCGCCGCATCTGGCCCGGATGCCATGCAGCGTTCCGGCGGCAATGTCCGGCTTGGGCCTGGCCGCGGCGGCTTCCACCACCAGCCGCCCTTTGGCAAAATTCAGGCTGGCCCAGGAGAACTCGCCGCTGTGCAAAAGGGCGTACTCCCCGGCGGTGAGCTTTGCCTCGGTCACAGCCGCACCGGGCTGCAGGCCCGCTTCCCGCAGGACGGCGCAGGCCCGCGCAGCCTGTCCGGTGGTGAGGGAAGAGGTGTCCGCATACCAGACGAACTGCTGTGCAAAGAGCAGCAGCGGCACAAACACCGCCAACCCCGCCCAAAGCCCGGCCCGGCGCAGCAAGGGGCGCAGGCAGAAATACAGCCCCAGCTTCCGGCGGATGCGCAGCCGCACCCGGTGCCTGCGGGCCAGCGCGGCAAGGCGCGGGTACTGCCACGCGGCGCACCGCCCGCCAAACCCTCCCGGCAGGGCCGTTACCCCGTAGGGATGCAGCCCGGCCCGGGCGGCAGCGGTAAGCAGGGCTTCGGTGCTGCCATTGCATGCGGTGAACTCCACCGCGGCCCAAAGGCTTACCGGTTCCATGGGCACCTCCTAGTCATCCGCAAAGTCCGTGCGCACGAACCGCCCCCGCAGGGTCAGGCGGCTGGCGGTAAGGGTGACGATCTTCAGCCCGTCGCCGTAGATGGTCAACCGGCCATGGGGCATCTGCAGGCACAGCCGGTCGGGGCTGTAGGCCAGGATGCGGCAAAAGTGCTCCACCTCCATGCGGCCCCCGCTCAGGTAGACGGCAGGGGCGTGGTAAAAGCCCTGCGGCGGCTGACGGAACAGCAGGGCCAGCCAGCTTTGCAGCAAAAGCCGCTCTTTGCGCTTGGCACACATCCCATTCCCTCCCATCCCGCAGTTCTGCCCGCGGCGCGCTGCTACATATATATGGATGCGGAGGGCTGAGTTATGAATCGAAGCTGGAATTTCCGGCGGGGCGTGCTGCTGGCGCTGGCAGGGTACACGGCGTTTCTGGTGTTTGCCGCGCCGCAGCGCTGTGCCGATGCCCTGCAGGCGGGGCTGCGGCTGTGCGGCGGGCCGCTGCTGGTATCGCTGTTTCCGTTCCTCATTGTATCGGCGCTGGCGGCAGGCTGCGGGGCCGGGCAGTGGCTGGGCTTTGTGTTCCGGCCTGCGGCGCGGCTCATGGGCATCCGGGCAAAGGGTGCGGGCGGCGTGCTGCTCATTGGGGCCTTGGGGGGCTTTGCACCGGCGGCGGTGGCTGCGTCCGAAGCCGTGCGCACCGGTCAGCTCACCTCCCGGCAGGCCTCGGCGCTGCTGCCCGCCTGTGTGTGCAGCGGGCCGTCCTTTGTCATCCTCACGGTAGGGCAGCAGATGCTGGGCAGCCGCGCGGTGGGGGTGCGGCTGTTTGCGGCCCAGCTGCTGGCGGGATACCTCACGGCGGCGCTGCTGTGCCGGATGCAGGGCGGGGCCGGGCAGGCTCCACCCGCGCAGGGGGAAACCATTCCGCTGCCCGCACTGGACGCGGTGATCGCGCAGGCGGCAGTGACCTACCTGAAGCTCTGCGGCTTTGTGCTGTACTTCCGGCTGCTGGCGGCAGGGTGCGGGGCATTGCTGCCACAGCCGTGGGCGGCGCTGCCCGCCATGCTGCTGGAAGTGTGTTCCGGCTGCGATCAGGCCGCCCGCACCGGGCTGTGGGCCAGCACGCTGTGCTGTGCGGCGCTCAGTGTGCAGGGGGTGTCGGTGCTTTTGCAGGTGCGCACCATCTGCCCGGCCGAGATCTCGCTGCGGCCTTTGCTGGCAGCGCGGGCGGTGCATCTGCCGCTTTCGGTGGCGCTGTTCTGGCTGGGCAGCACCGTGCCGGTGCAGGCCGTGCAGACCTTTACCACCCTGACCGAACGGGTGGTGGTGCTGCGCCGTGTCCCGCTGGACTGCGCCCTGCTGGCCTTTGCCGTGTGCTGCATTACGGTGGAGGAGTTGGCGAGGAGTTAAGGTGCGGGCTGGGCTGTGGGCTGGGAGTTTCTCCAGCGAATGTCCGGGAAGTGGGGCCCCGTGCGTAAGCACAGGGGCGGAACCGTGGGTTCCGGGCTGTTCGCGGAGAAAGCTGCCAGCACGCAGCCTATGGTTTCAGGGAACTTTATCAGGTGCTACTGTAGGAGCGTTATCTGAGCAAGTTTAAACTTTTAAATGATACAACGATTAAAAAGTAACTTTGTCAAGGTGAGAAAGTTCCATTGTTCTGAGAAAGTTCCAACTTTGTCAAATATCCGAACTTTGTCAAGCTGACAAACATCAAATTTATAACGTAGATAAGTATTTAAAATGGAACTTTGTCAGATGTTTCTCCACAGTAGCAGGTATACCAGCGATTCCTGCCATCTTTTCCACGTATCGCTTGCTTTGCGATTTGGCTGGACTTCGTGAGGTCACTGTACACACGGTTGTATGTACTGTCGCTGCACCCGACCTCCCGCAGGACGGCGGCGCGCAGCTCGTTGCTGGGCATCGACCCAAGGCGGCTCTCGGACAGAACGTTCAGGATGGCGCTGCGGGTGTCCTGCCGGGTCTCCGCCGTGCGTACCCGCCGCTCCTCAATGAAGTCGGCATCCTTCTTGTCGGTGTAGCCGTCAAACACGGCCCGCGCGGTCTTTACGCCCTCCACCTCCACATCGTCGATGTGCAGCAGCACCGTCTGCTGGGGGCGGGCGTAGCTGCTTTTCTCGTGGCTGAGATAAATTTTGCCGTCGTTCTTGGCGCGGCCCATCATCAGCACGCTGCGGGCCATGTCCCAGATATCCGAGCTGTCGGCCAGACGTGCGCGGCCGGAAACGCCCTGCTTTTTGTTGGAGTGCATCACGATGAGCACCGCGCAGCCCTGCTTTGCGGCAATGGCGCGCAGCGGCAGCAGGGCACTGCGCATCTGGTTGCGGCTTGCCATCTCCACATCGGCGGGCAGAAAGCTCTGCAGCGGGTCCACGATGAGCAGCAGCGGCCCGGCCTTGGCAGCAAAATCCGCCAGTGCCTGATCCTTGAGGGTAAGGGGCTGGCCGGTCTTGCCAAAGTAGTCGTCGGCGGTCAGCACCAGCACCCGGTTCATGTCGGCCCCGGCCGCCAGCAGACGGGCCTTGAGCACCTTGCCGGGGTCGTCCTCGCCCGCAAGGATGAGCACCTTGCCGGTCTGGGCAGGCGGCACGGGAAAGAACCCGCTGGTTTTGCCCGTGGTGACGCAGGCGATCAACTGCGCCTGCCAGAGGCCTTTGCCGGTGCCGCCGTCGGCACCCAGCAGGGAAAGTTCGCCCCGGGGCAGCAGGTCCGGGACCAGCCAGTCCACGTTTTGCAGGGGCACGTCGGCCAGCACGCCCGGCCCGACGGGGGTCTGCTCGGCCCGCATCTTGTCGTTTTCGCGCTTGGCCTCGGCGTTGGCGCCGGCATCCAAGACGGCGGTCACGCCAAGGTCTGCCAGGTCGGCATAAATGCCGCTGATGTCGGTATCCGGCCCGGCAATGCAAAGGATGGCGTCAGCCCCCTGGGCCTGCAAAGCAGCAACCTGTTCGGAAGCCGCCAGCGCCAAGTCCGCAGCGGTCAGTTCTTTCGTCTGGGCGGAATTGCCGATCGAGGCCAGCGAGAAGAAGCCGATCTTTTTGCCTGCTTCCTCCACAATGGTGTTCATGCCGTTGGAAATGCGGTTGCGGCTCCAGCTGGTGGAACGGGCCAGCAACGCTTCGTTTTCTGTCGTGTACAGGTTGGAAGCAATCGAAGGCCCAGTGGCGGTCATTGCATCGCTGAGAAGGCGGTCAGTGCCATACGCCATATCGGAAGCATCAAAGGCCTGCAAATCATACCCGGCTGCGGCAAAGGCGCTGGTCATATCCATGCCGCCGGTCAGGCTGGCGCGGGCGGTGCCCTGTAAACTGCCGCCTGCATCCACCAGAATGGAGTCCTCGCTGCCCGCTTTCAGGGCAGCAATGTCCGCAAGGCTGACCTCTTCGCCCTCGGTCAAGCCCTGCAGATTACCGGTAACGTAAACGGGAATGGTGAATGCCCCCACCCGCACCGTTACATCGGCGCTCATGCGGCCATCCGCCAGGGTGGCGGTGATGGTGCAGGTGCCGTCCGCCTTGGCTTTTACCTCGCCGTGCTTATTCACGGTGGCAACGTCTTCATTATCGCTGGACCAGAAGATTTTCTGCCCGCCCTCGCTTTCGCTGGGCTCATCGGTCAGCAGGGTGGCGGTGGCTTTCGCCTTGGGCAGCCACAGCTCGTTTTTGTAGGTGTCGTTGGTCAGCGAGGGCAGGATGTCCTTGCTGGTTGCTTTGATGCCGGTAAAGGTCAGCTCTTCCATCACAAAGTCAACATCCACCGTGTCGCTCTGCACGCCGTACTTTTCGCCCGGCTCCGTATAGGTGGCCTGCCAGATGGAATACGGCCCGGTGTAGCCCAACGCGGAATTGAACCGCGCGATCCAGAAATTATCGCGCCAGCGGTCAAACGCGGGGTCCGTCAGGCGGCCGCGGGTCCAGTTGATGGAGGCGTAAATGCCTTCCTCGCCCTTGTAGCCCAGTTCTTTCAGGCGGTCGAAAAATACTTCGGTCAGGTGGGCCATCTCGTCCGGGTACAGGCCGGTGATGGATTTATCCTCCAGGTCATAATAGACTGGGTAACTGAGCTGGTAGGGGGTGGCGGTGTAATCGTCCAGCCCCTCGTGCGGGGGTGCCACAAGGCCCAGCAGGCGGGCAACGTGTTCGGCTTCCGATTTGGCCTGTTCCTCGGTGGTGGCGTAAGAATACAGATAGGTGCCAAAGGGGATGCCAAGGCGGGTGCATTCGTTCGCGTTGCGGCGCCACTGTTCATCGTCCTGGGCGTAATCACCGGTGCCGTTCCACTCGCTGCCAAAGCCGCAGCGGATCATGGCAAAATCGATCCCGGCAGCCTGGGCTTTCTCCCAGTCCACTTCACCCTGATACTTGCTCACGTCAATGCCTTTTTTGGTGGCGGCCAGAATCGGCTCTCCGTCACTGTTAAAGTAGTACCCGGCATCGTTCTTGGCCCACGCTCCGGCACTGGTGCCGGGGTCAATGGTCAGGGGGGCTTTCTGCCCGCTGTTGCAGGCGACCAGCCCGATCACTACCAGTGCCACAACGGCAACCAGCACGCACGCGGCCAGTGCAAGACGCAGGTTGGGCTGCTGCTTCTTTTTGGGCTGTGGGCGGCGGCCCTGCGGGGACTTGGGCTGGGACTGTTTGCGGTAGGTCTGGCGGGGCTGCTGTTCCGGCTTGCGGGGCTGCCCCGACGGCTGTTTGTTTTGTTCCATCGGCGGTTTCCTCTATGATCGCAGCTGCCCGGTGGGCAGCGGAATGTTGGCGTTAAAACTTTTATATTTATAAGAATATGGTAACATTTTGTCAAACAAAATACAATCCGGTAAAGCAGGCAGATTGTGTAATTTTGGACAGGAAATTTTGGCAGCCGGGCAAAGCAAACTGCCCCCTGCAGTTTTCCACACAGCAGAGGGCAGTTGGTTAAAAATGTTCAGCAGATGCAGGGCAGGCGGTTAAGCTCAGCCGATGGTAATGCTCCAGGCAAAGGTCTTGCTTGCGCCGGGGGCCAGCTCAATGTGGCGGCCGGCTTCGTTCACGCTGTTGGCCCAGCCGTTCCAGGGCTCCATGCAGACGAAGTTCTCGGCATCCTGCTGCCACAGCACGCCGTTGGTGACCACGCTTTCCACAACTGCACCTTCCACACTGTGGCCGCTGCCAGAAGCGGTGAGGCGCATCGGTCTCCTTAGCACTGCAATC
>ENA-OQKO01001581-OQKO01001581.1-human-gut-metagenome-genome-assembly--contig:-NODE-1581-length-12621-cov-32.653674_pt1 | contig 12621 bp, 8 predicted proteins | sample MGYA00242777_ERZ504796 | MGnify/ENA primary metagenome ERZ504796 (study PRJEB26092, sample SAMD00036404) | human gut metagenome | host: Homo sapiens | study: EMG produced TPA metagenomics assembly of... | reverse complement strand
CCCAATGGGAAAGAAACTCCACGAAAAAGCCCTGTCACAGTTCCGTCTCTATCTGATCATCGGCGGAATGCCTGCTGCCATTATGGAATACAAAAAAGAAAAGAAGCTCCTGCTGGTACCTGACACCCAGCAAAAGCTCCTTAATCTTTTTCTCAGCGATATTACTGCTCTGGCTCCAAAAGGAACCGCCCGCCACTGCCGCAATGCCTGGCTCTCGATCCCTGCACAGCTCGGCAGAACCAGCCGTAAATTCCAGTACACCTGCATTGCAAAAGGTGCTACCGCCAAAGTCTATCATGAACCCCTGCAGTGGCTGATCAGCGCCGGACTTGCCATTCCCTGCCAGACAGCTGTCTGCAGCAAACCTTCGGAAACCTCCTTACATCTGTATCCTGTTGACACCGGATTATGCTCATGCATACTAAAAATCCCTGCCTTCCAGCTTCTCTCAGGAGAAGAAACCACCGCCGGTACAGCCTGTATCGAAACCTTTCTGGCACAGCACTTTATCCGGAATGGCTATGCCCTCTCTTACTGGTCCAGCGGCAACCAGGCGGAAGTTCCCTTTTTACTGTCCAAAAACAGTCATTTTATTTCCATAGACTACCGCACCACCCCACATCAGAAGTGCAGGAACCTTATGCAGCTGAATAAATCTTCTCTCTCTCCTGCATCCACGCAAATGTATTTAATCTCTACCGAAGACTTCAGGCAAAAAGAAGCTTATCAGATCGTGCCTTTATATGCGGTATTTTGCATATAGAACGTGGCAGATACAACAGGCAAAAGCAGACTCCGGCCATATGACGCAGCGGCATCGCATAATGGATCTTTGCCTGATTTTCCAGTCCCCAGAGAACAAAGTCCACACCATATGCCGTCTTCTTTACAACATCCAGGATCGGCTCCGGTCATTGCGATCGGAGTCTTTCTTTTTAATAAACCTATACCATATATTCTAACAGAATCTTATCCTTATATTGCTTTCTGCTATTTCAAGGTGTATCTGACTCCCCTGCCTGCACCTGTTTTTTTCAGGATTTTCTTTTCAATCAGGCTGTTCAGAGTACGTACTGCTTTACTCTTTTCCATTTCTGCTGCTTTCTCAATTTCTGATCTTGACATTTTTTCTTTTCCCTTAAGGATGTTGACCAGTATCTGTTCGGCTTCGTTCAGGTCATAGTTTTCCCTTATAACAGGAAGAATTACTTTGATAGAATTAGAAAAACACTGATACGATGGTTTTATCAGTGCGTTCCTGTAAGCATGATTGATCCTCATGATTCCGGTTCCAAATTTCTCAATATATTTCAGCCGGAAGAACACATTTCCGATAATAGGATTTCTGAGTATGGATATCTGACCATTCAGGTATTCCTCTTCGCTGATTCCGGCAGGAAGCCCTCCCGGAGAACTGATCTCAATCCTGTCCGCATACATACTGACTTTTATAGATGCCGGGATATCCCACATTCGATGGATCAGAGCATTGGCTATTGCTTCCCTGAAGGCTTTTTCCGGGATTTTGTCAATACATTTCCTTTCGGCTCCCTCTATTTTTTCATACTGATAATACTTTCGGAACATCTGAAGTGTTTTTTCCAACTGAGAAAGTATGGAAATATTTTCCAGTGATTCCCTGTCCATGATCTCATCTATGGTATCACCAAAACGTATGATATCTATTCCCGTAAACTGATTATCATCAGCAAGAAGTGCAGCTGCATTATTGAACCCACTCTGATCAGAATACAGTTCAAGAGTTTTTAAAATATCTTTATTGATCTTCTCAATGCCCATCACTCGGATAAATTCTGTTTCCAATTTAGCAAAAGTAAGCTGCTGATTGAATGAAGTGATCTCCTCAAAAGTCTGATTACAGCCCTCCAGGATCAACCGGTTATATTCCAGACGATCCACTTCAACTGTAGAAGAATCATTTCTTTTATAAGCTTTACCTTTATAGAGATAAGGCTTATACCTGCCTTCATAAACAGTAAGCACAATCGTATTCTCCTGTATCTCCAGACGGAACTCCGGCACAGGACTGAGACTGTCGTTGATCTTATTCTCCAGATTCAGGCATCCGTTCACTGGATCTGTTATGCCGATGATGTTCCCCTGATCATTGATTCCAAATATAATCTTTCCTTCGCCATAATTAGCATAGGCACTGATTGTTTTCAGAAACGTATTAGATGACAGATTTTCCTTATATTCCAATGTTCTGCTTTCCCTCATGATACATTCTCCTCCACATTTTCAACCCTTTGAAACCCAATATTGATTTATAATATATAGTATAAAATCGTTTCTATTGAAATGCAACGATTTCTTTTTTCGTTTCATATAGAATGCAACGATTTATATAATCATCAAATATAATTCCGCCGATCAACAGCTAACGTAATTGTATAATTGTGAAATAATAAATATTATGCGTAAATAGTACAGTTATAAATCATTTCATTTTAACTTTTATTTCTATATTGCTCTACTCAAAACAATTTTTTTCCACAAAATCAACCTGTCCACCACCCAAAGGGGAACTATAATCATGACAAAGATTAAAAACACGAAGAAAGGCATGGCTAAGAAAACCTTAAGTATGTCTCTCGTCGTTGCAATGCTGGCAACCTCTAATGTGCCGGTTTGGGCTGCTGAGTTCAGTGATGGTACTGACGCTTCCGTAGCTACTGAAGCAGATGCGTTCGCTGCAGAAGCTCCTGTTGTTGACGATACAGAAGACGCAGCTTCAGCATCTGTAATGGTAAATGAAGCTGATATTACTCTTAACTTATCTGCAGACAGCAAAAAAGTTGTTTGGGGAGGAGCATCTGTTATCAGTGGTACTGTAACTAAAACTGACGGATCAGAAGTAGAAGGTGGATGGCAGTATCGTTGGGTTGACGAAAAAGGTATTGCATATGCATCTTCTAACGGAAAAGTAGACGATGCAACTGATATGAGTTTAAATACAACAGCTGACATGGCTGGAAAAACATTAACCCTTTATGTTTACGATGTAGACAGCAATCAGCAGACTCTTTATGACATTAACACAGGTATTTCTGTAGCTGTAGAAAAGAGATCTTTAAATTCTGTGACTGCTACACCTGCAACCACAACAAAAGCATACAACGGTTTTGCTCAGACTATTACTGAAGCTGACGGCGTTGCACTTACTGTTCTGGATTCTGAAAATGCAAATGTAGCTGCTGATGCTTATGAAACATCTGTAACTAATGCAACTAATAATAAAGAAGAATTCAAACTTACTGTAACAGCAAAAGAAGACTCTGCTTACACAGGCAGTGCTGAACTTGTAATCGGTAACGTTACAGCAAAAGCATATGCAAAAGGAGATATCCTTGCAACAGCAACAAAAGGACAGTCCTATCAGTATACAGGTAAGGCTATTAAGATTTCCAAAGATAACATTACATTAAAAGAATCTGCTTCCAGTAATAAAGGCGCTGATGGAAAATTAAGCGGTGCTGATTTATCTGCTGCAGTTACAACTGCTCAGGTTGAATATACAAAAGTAGGTGATTACCCCGTTGTTGTATATGTTGACAAAACAAAATTAAAGAATTTTACAGATGCAGATGAATATTACACAACAAATGAGACTGTTAACGTTGCAAAACGTGACCTTTCTACAGCAGGAACAAAGATTACTGTTAACACTTTAAGTGGACAGATTCCAACAGATATTGCTGTAAGCAAATTAGCTGATTATCTGATATTTACAGGTGTAGAAGGCTCAGACCTTTCTGCAATTAAAAACTCCAGCAAAGAATATACACTTATTGTAAAAAATGCTGATGGTACAGACGCTGAACAGTTTAAAAACGGAAGTACATATACTGTTACAGTACGTGCTAAAGACGGTGGAAACTGCACAGGTGAGCAGACATTCACTGTTGTTGCTACTGCAGCTGCATTAAATGCTGTATCTGCAAAAACACAGTATACAACAGATTATACAGGCGATGCGATCAAACCTTCCAAGAGCGATTTAGGAGAACTGGTTATTCAGTATTTCAACGCACAGGGTAACCCCAAAACAGAAGATCTTGGAACAGACGGATACGAAATCACAGGATATACAAACAACGTAAATGCAACAACTGTATATGACGGAAATTACAATCCAGTAGCAAACGCTTACGTTAACATCAAGATTACAAGCGGAACATACAAAGATCAGACAGCATCTATTCCGTTCTTAATCAAACCACTGGTAGTTGAAGCTGATTATGTAACTGTACCGGATGATGTTTCTATTAATAAAGCACTTACAGAAGCAGGCGAATATAAACTTCCTGTAACAGTTGTAGCAAAAGGCAAAAAAGTAGAAAAAACTCTCACAGACAGCGATTTCACAGTTAAATATGAATATGAAAACAAAGATATCGCTAATGGCTTGTTTAACAACATCATTACAGAAGTTACTGTTACAAACACAAACTATATTTTAAAAACAACAAACGGCAAAACAAGAACTGTTACAGCAAGCGGTAAGACAGAAATCGTACCTAAGAAATTAACAGACGCTATGGTTGTTGCAACACCTTCTACTTATACTTACACAGGTGGAAAGATCCAGCCTACTTATGCAGTGCTTGACGGTGCTATTGCTCTTTACAAGAAGGGTGAAGTTAACGATAAAGATGCTGAATATGAGGAAGTAAGCATCAGCAATGCTGTAAATGTTGGTACTGGAACAATCACTGTACAGGGATACAACTACTTCTATTCAGGAAAAGCAACTGGAACATTTACAATCACAGCTGCAAACACAGCAGATGTAAAAGTATCCATCGCTGATCAGGATTACACTGGAAAACAGGTAAGACCTCGTAAATTTACAGCAACATTAAACGGAAACGATGTATCCAACCAGTTTGAAATCGTTTCTTATGGCGAAAACGTTGAAGCCGGAGTCGGAACAGTTGTTCTGAAACCATTAGATGGAAACAAGAACTTCACAGGTTCTAACATCACAGCAAGCTTCAATATCGTAAAAGAAAAAGTAGAAGCTACTCTTAACGTTTATGACAGCAAAGGATTTGACGTAACAGACGCTTATACAGCAGATGTAGATAAAGATGCTGATGGAAATGTAAATGGTGTAGTTCATAACAGCCAGGTTGCATTCACATTTGACGGAAATGAGCATACTTTTGCAAAGGCATTATTAAGCAACATCAGAAAAGTTACAAATGATGGCGTAAAGACAACTGCAAAAGAAAGCGATTTCGAAATCAAATATGCAGACAATATCACAGGTAAGAAAGTAACTGCTGGAAAAGAAAACATTGGTTATATCTATGCAGTAGCTAAAGAAGGAACAGGATTTGCAGGAACTAAGACAATTGTTACTTCTGATGGAACAATTATCAACGGTGTTGTTGCTTATATCCCATTCACAATCAAATCTGTTAAATTCGTTGCTAAGAATGTAAGTGTTAAGAACGCTACATATGCAGGCGGCCTTCCAGTTAAACCAGAAGTACTGATTCAGATTGGTGGAAGCACATTAGTTGAAGGCAAAGATTATACTCTTAGATTAATCGACAAAAATGGCAACACTGTAACTCCTATCGATGTAACTGTTGGTGATATTTATGGAGTAGAAATCAAAGGTATCAACGGATACACAGAATCTGGCGTTGCAACATTCGATACAGACGATGTTGACAGTACAGCTTATTCCAGAGCAAACTTAACATGGGGCGTTGATAAGAAGAACATCAACGATTGTACTGTAACTGTAAAAGATGGCGTTACAACTGTATTAAATGGATATCTCCCAGTTCCGGCTACAGAATATACTTCTGAAAAGAACACTGACGGAACATATACAGTAAAAGCAAACAGCACATCCAAAAACTACACAGGATCCAAGACAGTAGTTGCAGACGGAAAAGCAGAAGATGAAAAACCGGATGCTCCGATGATCACTAAAGTAAATGTTACTGGAAACCAAGCAACAGTCATCCTTTCCGGTGATTCTGAAGGTGCTGCTGGTTACGATTATGTAATCTCTACAGATCGTGACTGCATCACAAATAAAGATTATACTTCTGTAAACAAGAATCAGGTTAGTACATCTACTACATTTAAGTATGTACAGCAGGAAACATATTATGCATACTGCCATGCTTGGAAACGTGATGAAAACGGTAAGAAAGTATTCAGCGACTGGTCAAATGCATATCCATTCGTTGTATCTGCAATCACACCGGATGCTCCGATCATCACAAGCGTAAATGTAAGCGGAACAACTGTAAAAGTAACATATAAAGCAGCTGCTAATGCAACAGGATACGACGTAGTACTTGGAACATCCTCCAAGAAAGAAAACGGCGAGACTCGTCCATACCACTATGGCGATCACAAGATCCTGAACCTCAAAGAAGGTACAGTAACAGCTACATTTAAGAATGTACCAAAAGGAAGCTGGACAGTAGGAATGCATGCATTCAACAGAACTTCCGAAAACGGCAGGAAAGTATTCAGCCCATGGTCCAATCTTAAAAAGATCACTGTAAAATAATCCATTTGGGTAATTTTATATAAGATTCCAACAGGCAAGACGGGGCATAATTCATGATTATGCCCCATTCTTGCAATGCAAAAGAAATATGTTTTCCAGATAATGAAGGAGAAAAAGAATATGGGATTAAAAGAACGTAGAAAAAAAATTATGGCTTTAATGCTCGCTGCCTGCGTAGCAGGAACCAGCGTTGTACCTGTAGCAGCTTCTGACGTCAGCGTATTCTCTGATGGAACTGATGCCTCACCAGAAGCTTTTGATTCTGCTGATGTTGATAGTGCTAATGTAGCAGCTCAAAAAACTATATATATTAATTTCTATGATGAAGAGGCAAATACACAGGTTAAAGAAGAACCGATGCAAGTTCCTGCAGATGCCACATCTGTAAACGCAAGTTCTCTTACAGCACCAGAAGGTTATGAATTGGTATTATCTGGCGATCTTGCAATCAATGATGGTTATGTATACGCTGCTGTTCGCAAAGTAGCTACTACTAAAACTGTAAAAATCAACTACTATTCTGAAGAAGAAAAAAAACAGATTGCAGAAGTAGAGTTCACTGTTGATAAAGATGCTACATCTGTAAATACCAGCAAACTTACAGCACCAGAAGGCTATGAATTGGTATTATCTGGCGATCTTGCAATCAATGATGGTTATGTATACGCTGCTGTTCGCAAAGTAGCTACTACTAAAACTGTAAAAATCAACTACTATTCTGAAGAAGAAGAAAAACAGATTGCAGAAGTGGAGCTCACTGTTGATAAAGATGCTACATCTGTAAATACCAGCAAACTTACAGCACCAGAAGGCTATGAATTGGTATTAGCTGGTGATCTTGCAATCAATGATGGTTATGTATACGCTGCTGTTCGTAAAGCAGTTACAACAAAAGGAATTACTGTTGTATATCAGGATAGAAAAGGAAATGTCATCAAGACAGCTCCTATGACTGTTGATAAAGATGCTACTTATATTAACACTGGCAAATTAACAGCACCAGATGGATATACAATTGGCATCGTTGGTGACATTAAAATTTCCCAAAATAACAAAGTTTATATTACTGTAGACCAGAATAAAAAATCTGTAACTGTTATTTTTAAAGAATCTGGTAAAGTTGTCAGCAGTAAGAAACTTTCTGTAGTAGCTACTGCCAAATATGTTAATATGAGCAGAATCACAGCACCAGACAGATATCAGATTGTAACAACTGGTTCCAAATTAAAAATTTCCAAAAATAATACAGTAACTGTTGAGGTTAAAAAATTAGGAAAAACAATTAAAGTTATTTATAGATTAGCAAAAACAAACAAAATTGTTGCTACTGGAGAAATCGTTGTCGATAAAAAAGCTACATCTATTAAAGCCAGTGAAGTTCCGGTACCAGCAGGATACAAAATGGTAACAACAGGTTCCTGCTCTGTCAAAACTAAAAAAATCGAAATCTATGTAAAGAAATAATTTATTAAGAGTCACACATATCGATAACTTTCAGGTATTGTTAATAAACAATTTATTTACATACTCACAGATTCCTAAAAAGAAAGGGTCTGTGAAATAAGTCCCTAAAAGAAATAGAACCATTCGTTCATGCGAATGGTTCTATTTTTGTGGTAAAATTAACTTGCGATGAAAACTTTATACAATAATTATTGTAATTCAAAACAAGGATATTTACTGTTGCTGATTTCTCAGTTTGTCACTAATCAGATTTGCTCCCATGTCACAGATCTGCTAAGTTTTGTGTCATTGGCATTTTGCCCTGGAGGGGTCTGACCATCGAAAACAGCGAAAAAATGTTTTATTAAAACAAAGATATTCTTTGTCTAAAACTTAATCTGGCAAGTATAAGTGTTGCTGATTTCTCAGTTTGTCACTAATTAGATTTACCAGCTCCATTAACTCCACCCAGAACGATATATTTTTTCTTTTAAAATAAATTCCTCGCAATTACTTGTTTTTGCCTTTTTTGAAGTAAAAAATCACCTACCATCTGATAAAATTCCCTCTGCTCTTCTGAATCAGCTTCTAATGTAAGTTGCAATGTATCTTCAGGTTCCAGACACTTTATTTCTTCATATATTTTTTCATATTTTTTTACATCACACATATTAATCCCACCTATATTTAAATATTATGTATCTAATTTCCAAATAAAAAAGGCTAAATTTTTCATAAAGCCAATTTTCTTTAAAAAGAGAAACAACTGCAATCAGAGTATTCTCTCTCTTTTTTGATTGATCAAGATGTTTGATAGCAGACACTGCAATTTTTCTATCTTACTTACTGATTTTCCGGGATGTCATTGTCCATCTTATTGTAATAATCTTTCCGCCTCTTCCATCTGGCAAGTCTTTCATAAGAATGCTATAATATCTCTAAAGCAAAAAATCTGAAAGGCGGTAACTGATATGGCAATGTTTTTAAATACTCCTCTTCCGTACAAAAGATATAAGAAGATTTCAGAAACAACATATTTTGTAGATAAATCCCTTATTCTGAATGACATATTTGGATGCATGGAAGAAGAAACACAGTATATCTGCATTACAAGACCGCGCAGATTCGGAAAAACGATCATGGCAAATATGCTGGGAGCCTTCTTTGGAAAGGTCTGGGATGCTTCGCAGATATTTGATCATTTAAAAATTGCAGATTCACCTGAATACCATCAGTATTTAAATCAGTATGATATCATTTATATCGATTTCAGCAGACTTCCGGAAAACTGCACATCTTACAGACAATATATTGACCGTATCATTACAGGTTTGAAGAACGATCTGGCGGAAGCATATCCGGAATATCAGACAGACTCCATATATGCGCTCTGGGACATACTTTCCCAAATTTCAGAGCAGACAGACCGACAGTTTGTTTTCATCATGGATGAATGGGATGCCGTATTTCATCTTCCATTTATTACTGAAAAGGAAAAAGCAGAGTATATACTTTTTCTCAAAACTCTGCTGAAAGATCAGGACTATACAGCACTGGCATATATTACCGGTATCCTGCCGATTTCCAAATATTCCAGTGGCTCTGAACTGAACATGTTTATGGAATTTAAAATGACTTCAATGGAAGCTTTCAGCGAATATTTTGGCTTTACAGACGAAGAGGTAGATGTTCTATATGAAAAGTACACACATTTATGCAAAAAACTTCAGGTACCACGCAACGGTCTGCAGAACTGGTATGATGGATATTTCACTGCTTCAGGAAAACGCCTGTATAATCCAAGATCCGTAGTGATGGCACTGCGTTTTAACCAGTTATCCAATTACTGGACCAGTTCCGGACCTTATGATGAGATTTTTTACTATATCCGCAATGACATTGACCATATAAAAAATGACCTGGCATTGATGATTACCGGAGAAGGCGTTGATGCCAAAATAGATGAATTTGCTGCATCGGCAATGGAATTAAAAAGCCGGGATCAGATCTATTCAGCTATGGTTGTATATGGGCTGCTTACTTATTCTGGCGGAAAAGTTTTTATTCCTAACAGAGAATTGATGTTCAAATATGAAGAACTTCTGCAGAATGAGGAAAGTCTTGGATATGTATACCAGCTGGCTAAGATTTCAGACCAGATGCTCAAGGCTACTTTATCCCGTGACACGCAGAAAATGTCCGAGATCCTGCAGTATGCACATAATACAGAATCCCCGATTCTCTCATATAATAATGAAGTAGAACTCTCTGCTATTGTCAATCTGGTATATCTTTCTGCAAGAAATAAGTATCGTATTGAACGTGAAGATAAAGCAGGAAAAGGATTTGTTGATTTTATTTTTTACCCATGGAATCTTACGGACACCTGTATTATCCTCGAATTAAAAGTAGACCACTCTCCCGAAGATGCCCTGCTACAGATCAGAGAAAAAGATTATCTGCTGCGTTTTCAGGGAAAATCAGGAGAAACCCGCAAATATACGGGCGAAGTCCTGGGTGTCGGAATCAGCTATGATAAAGAAACCAAGGAACATTTCTGTAAAGTTGAAGTATTGTCAAAATAATGATCCTGCTCGATCAAGCGGCTGATGATCATCATATAAGGGGCTGTCCTGAAAACGTAGTTCAGCGACAGCCTATAAATAAGCACTTTAAGTAAGCTCGCCTTTTGGCGGGCTTATTTCCTTCGTGCGCCGCCAGGAGCACAAAAGAAGGCTCCGATCACTGAGGCCGAAGTCTTTTTTGACTAAGGCGTAGTTAACTGGAGCCATTCTTTTTAGAATCTACTAATATTTTTTACATAACCAGAGGCTTCTTCCTGTGATAAGGAAAATTCTTCCATAATATTTCTGATTATATCCTCCTCACTAATGCTGAATTTTTTGCAGATTCCTATCGTTGCACGGATTCCCTCAAGTCGTCCCTCAAGCCGTCCCTCACGCTGACCCTCAAGCACCCCTTCGCGTCTTAATTCTTCCAACGCATTACACATATTCATCGGTCCTCCTTCCTGTTCTGATCTTAAAGCATGGTCAATAAGCTGTTTATCTAACTCAAAATATCAAGCCTTTTTGAAATAAGTTCCTCCATTTGCTCTTTTTGCTCTGCTGACAGGCAAGATTCTTCTATCTGTGTAAAAAGTTTTGCCTTTAATGAGCATACTTTTTTCATCATACGTTCCGCAGAATTTAATGGAATCCCACAGGATTCTGCCAGTATCCGAAATTCTTTCTTATGAATATTACGTTTTTTGCCATTTATTGTGAGTGCCAGCTGTTCTTTATCTTCTGGCATGATCACATTAACAGGAAGCATATCGTATGCTTTTGATAATTGGAAATTTCTGCTACCAGGCTCCGTTTCCTTTAGCGAAAAGTTTTTCAAATGCATATCTGAATTTCCCATAACGAAAGATCCAACAACACGCAAAAACAGCTCTGACAGGTCTAAGCCCGGTGTTGCAGAACATTTTTTTATGATTCTTCCGCATTGTTCATAAGAACCTTTATATTTATCCTGTGTCAGCCTGTAAGACAGCTGGCAGAAATCTTCCATGGCATATAGTTTGGTCTCTTTTTCTGATATTTCCCGGTCTATCCTTTTAGTAATATACGCGTATTCATCATTCATTTTTATAAGAGCATGGGGAACCGTCTGGATTCCCATAATTTCTGCGAGACGCATTGCCAGATCCTCAAATTCCGGCATATTGTCAAATTCTTCCGTTTGCGGCTTCAGGATATATCCTGTCGGATAGTCCACAATTGTAAGTCTTGCATTAAGATCTGTTGATAAATGCAGGGAAAGCTTTTTCTGAACTCCCGGCACAGTAAGTCCCTCATTTACTATTTCATTTGCCAGGATTTCCAGTTGCTCTTTCGTAATATCCAAGATTGGTAATTCATCTGTCTGAAAAAATCTCTTTACACACTTTTTATGCCAGCACCATTCTTTTTCCACATTCGTTGCACTATTTGTTATTGGCTTTCCGCAACACAAGCATTTCATACCTTTTCTCTCCTGATGCAAACATCGCCAATGCAGTCTCTGCAGGCAGATAACAGTAATCCAAACCGGTCTTTCTGGTTGATTTTCCAGTTTCGGCTGACCACCCCCAGAAGCCATCCTTCTGGAATCAGTCCATCAAAAAAAGGAAACAATATAGTTGTTTCATAAGGCTCCTGACGTAATGGAAGTGTCAGGCTTACTGCCACTGCATCTTCTCTGTCCAGATAATCCTGGTCATAAGTAAAAATATACCCTTCTTCAGTTTCTGCAATAATTCCGGAAAAATGATTTTGAATAACTGCGCGTCGCATTCTCGTTACTTCCAGTGATGAGTTAGACGCGCAAATTTTTTTACAAAACAACAGAACAAATGTTTACATAAACCAATACATATGGTATAATATTTATATGGGAAAAGATATATTTAATATAGATAAAAACAAACTTTCATATGGTAGGGGATATGTCTATTCCTTGCAGTATCATCTTGTCTGGTGTACAAAATACAGAAAAAAGGTTTTAAAAAACGGAATCGATACAGAATGCAAAGAAATGTTACAGAATCTTGCAGAAGAATATAAATT
>ENA-OQKO01001576-OQKO01001576.1-human-gut-metagenome-genome-assembly--contig:-NODE-1576-length-12687-cov-5.283599_pt1 | contig 12687 bp, 10 predicted proteins | sample MGYA00242777_ERZ504796 | MGnify/ENA primary metagenome ERZ504796 (study PRJEB26092, sample SAMD00036404) | human gut metagenome | host: Homo sapiens | study: EMG produced TPA metagenomics assembly of... | reverse complement strand
TGTATAAATCGGTATCATTGTTACCAATAATAAATTCAATATCCTGATCAGGAAACTGTTCATGGATATAGGGTGCAATATTTTTCATCAAACGATTTTCCCACAGATAAACGGTAAGATGATCATCATTTTTAGATACTTCTTTCTTTGACTGTCCACATCCAGACAAGACAGCAGATGCTACAAGTACACCTGACACCACTGCTGTCAGACAACGTTTTGCCTTTTTCATACTTTTATTTTCCTCATTCTTTCCTGATAAAATCATTATTGTTACATCTGCGAAATAACACCGTAAAAAAGCACCGTCAGACAGACAGTGCACCTCATTTCATGCAACTGGCTGCCATTTTACAGGCCCTGTAGCTTTGCGTCCCAGACTTTCATCTGGTTTGCCGATTTCCTTATTATAGATATAACTTTTAAACTTATGCAAAAAAACTGATTTTATTATACTTTAACGTTCTACTATGCACAAGAAAAAAAATTACCGTTTTAACGTTCAAAAACAAAAAAAGAACAGCCGATACATATACTCGAACTGTTCTCCTACTTCCGAAGTCCACGCAGCATTGACATTACTGTTTCCTGCTCATTTGTACTCAGATCGTTCCATATCCCTAGAACTTCTTTCTGTTTTTCTGTCAGATTCTCTGAATTACCTTCCTGAAAAAACTGCGATAATGTCACGCCCAAAGCTGTACATATTTTTTCAAGTGTAATCAGCGACGGCAGGTTTTCCTGCGCCATGATTCTTCCCAGTGACGACTGGGAAATTCCCGACAGCTGCGATAATCTGTATTTACTGATGTCACGCTTTTCACATAAAGATGTTATTTTATCCGCAATATACTTCTCTATCTGCAAGTAACTATACCTCATTTCCGCTATTACATGTTCTTATTGTACCTGTAATAATGAAAAAATATTAGTAATCAACTTTGCAAGTATTTATCCCCATCATGGGAAGTATACGGATAAAAAAATATAAAGATACTTTCGTTTCCGAAAAAGTCATTTTCGCTTATATCGTTTTTATAATAACACAGACAGTTATGTTTGTCACATAAAAGTTTGAAACCCCAAACAAAAAAAATAAGCCTTCTCATACCGCGGAGCCGCATATCCGCGGATAAATCCCCATCCCAGAGGGATCACCCTTCTGATGAATATAAAGGCTATTCGCAGATGGCTACACAATCTGACATGGATGCCTTTTAACAGAAAGTTCACAGCTCATATAATGACACTATATTGACGTGACACGAGTATGTGAGTATACTGTAAACCATGTGGAGGTTTTGCGTATGTCAGCAACAAATCTGAACATCCGAACGGATAAGGAAACAATTAAAGGATAAATCTGAAAAGCGAATCAGCTGATGGAAAAATGCACGCTCTGCAGATGCGGTATTTACATCAGTCCTTTCCACATATTTCTATGAAATAAAAAGTGGAGTCAAATTGAATGAAAACACAAGCAGACAAGAAGTCAGTCAAAGACATTCAGGAGTTAAAGCAGCGATTTACTAAGTTTTCCATAGGTTTATTTGCAATTTTGACGCTTTCAATCACATTATTGGCATCAGCATATACATATATTCTGCAAAAATCGTATACAGATATCGCCCTCGAAACGGAACTCAAACGTGATATGGAAAATGCAGATGCAATCCATAAATTGGCAAATAAAAAAAATCGGAAGAGAAGAATTTGCCACGCTCCGCCATCAATCTGATGAAAATACAGAAATGTATCACAAGGTTTCCTCGTTTCTAAATGAAATTCGAACGCTGAATTCAACCAGATATTTATACACCGCCACCCGAAATGAAGAAAACAGGCTGATCTATGTGGTGGACGGTCTGGATCCCAACGCAGGAGATGTCAGACATCCGGGAGACTATATTGAGGATGAAATGATTCCGTATATTAACAAGGCTCTTTCAGGAGAAACGGTGTATTCGCAGAACATTGTTGATACGACATGGGGTCCTATTTTCACAGCCTGTTATCCTATAACAGGCGATTCGGATGAAATAGTTGGTGCTTTATGCATTGAAATGGATATGCAGTCTGTGAATGGGCTTGTAGAGCGAACAAGAAGAGCATCCGTTTATGTTGGAGCTATGGCAGGATGCGTGCTGTTTTTGCTTTGTGCTGTCTGCTTTATCAGCTACAAAAGAAAAAGAGAAGATGAAATTGAACAGAAGCTTTTGTTGAGCGAGGCTGCGGAAAAAGCAGAGACCGCAAACAGAGCAAAATCATCCTTCTTACTTAACATGTCACATGATATTCGATCACCTATGAATGCTATTATCGGATTTACGGACATTGCACTGAACCAGACAAATGTATCTGAAATTCACGATAGTCTGCAAAAGGTAAAAATAAGTTCAGAGCATCTGCTGTTGTTATTGAATAATGTACTGGATCTTAGCCGTATCGAGAACGGAAAGGTAAGCTTCTCACCTGAGCCGGAGAATTTGCCTGTCCTAATAGATAATGTGATTGCTATCGTGGATGGACTCCTACTGAATCGTGATTTAACATTTGAGATACATCGCAACATCCCCAAAGAACTTTATGTTCTGACGGATGCAACAAAAATTCGTGAGATATTGACGAATCTTCTGAGCAATTCGGTCAAGTTTACAAAAGATGGCGGAACGATTACTTTTGAAATTAGTATCAAACCGGGCATAGACGAACGGCATATTGTAAGCAGTTATGCGGTAAAAGACAATGGCATTGGTATGAGTGAAGAATTTCAGAAAAGGCTGTTTGAACCCTTTTCACAGGAGGATAACGGCGCACGAACACATTATGCCGGAACGGGGCTTGGAATGGCAATTTCCAAGCAATATGTAGAACTGATGGGCGGTACAATTACGGTTCACAGCAAGAAAGGGTGTGGTTCGTCTTTTACAGTAGAAATTCCTATGGAACTTGCAGACCCAAAACAGATACCTGAGCTGAATCTGATACAGGATGTCAGCCTTAATGGAGTAAAGGTTCTTCTCGCAGAAGATAATGAGCTGAATGCGGAATTGGCAATCACGCTGCTCGAAAAAGCAGGTATGCATGTAACTCGTGCAGTAGACGGACAGGACGCAGTTGCTTGTTTTGCCAACAATCCAGCAGACACATATGATGTGATTCTAATGGATGTCCTGATGCCTAAAATGAATGGGCATCAGGCGGCAAGGGCAATTCGTGCAATGAGCAAGGAGCGCCCAGACGCTGCGAAAATTCCAATCATCGCACAATCTGCAAATGCTTTCAAGGAAGATGTACAGGCATCCTTGGATTCTGGAATGAACGGACACATTTCAAAGCCATTCAATATAGATGCAGTGACCACTGCAATAAAACAAAATATAAAGAGATAGAAGATTGAGCAACAATCCGCTAACTATCAGAGCATCGTTCAAGGGTTATTTGGACGGTGCTTTTTCTATACCCATTTTTCAGAGAGGAGGTTCGCTATGGCGGCAAGCAGAATCAAGGGTATCACGGTCGAGATCGGCGGCGATACCACCAAACTACAGACAGCCTTAAAGGGTGTCAATTCAGAAATCAAGAATACGCAGAGTCAGCTCAAGGATGTCGAAAAGCTCTTAAAACTGGATCCTGGCAACACCGAGCTGCTTGCGCAGAAGCAGAAGCTCCTCTCCAGCGCTGTCAGTGAAACGAAGGAAAAGCTCGCTACTCTCAAGACTGCTGCAGAGCAGGCAAATCAGGCACTTGCGAAGAACCATCAATGAGACGATATTGGAGAATGTGGTAGTTCAGGCAATCAACACGCTCCTTGGTGATAAGTCCACCTACCAGGCGCAGCTCCAGCAGAACATCGCAAAGGTGATCCGAAGCGCTCAGCAAAATACCGCTGATGGCATTGACGAAAAACTGCAGGAGCTTCAGAAAAAGCTTCTTAAAAAAGCCAATAACAAAGAAGCCTATGATGAAGTTGACGACAAGATCTTCAAACTCCGAGAACAGCGAGAAAAATGCACGGTTGACACTGCTGCCAGGGACGCACAGATTGCCCGCATCAATGAACTACAGAATTTCATCAAGCAGCCGCCCTCACACCTGGAAGCCTTCGACGAGGCCCTGGTAAAGCGCTGGCTTGAGCGGATCATTGTCTGAGAGGACCACTTCACTGTGGAGCTAAAATCCGGACTGAAAATTGATATTGAAGGGTAATCCCGTAGACGCACGAAACCCTCTCGACCATGATGGCCGGGAGGGTCCTCCTTGCTCACAACACACAAAAAAGCTGACAATGTGGCTTGCGCAACTATATTCTTGCTCTTCTATCTATGCCACTATTCTGATAATACAATCTTTTATCTTCATACATTCGTTTTTCCGCTTCAGCAATCAAGGATGATATATTTTTATCTGATGTGTTTCCAACAGAACATCCTATAGAAATGTGATAAGATTCTTTTTCAACCTGTTTTCTTATTTGCTCAATTTTCACCCTTATCCTATCTTCCGATTCATCGGTAAGCAAAACGACAAACTCATCACCGCCTATGCGATATGAATTGATTTCACCGAATTCATTCTGTATGGTTTTTCCTACATACCGGAGCATCTGATCTCCCGCGGCATGTCCTTTTGTATTATTGATTTCATGAAGCCCATTCACATCTACATAAACACTTGCGATTTCACAATTTTCCAGTGATGCATAATCGTGTAACCTTTGCTCATAGGCATTACGATTTCGCAGACCTGTTAACATATCTGTTTCGCTTAATATCGCAACCTTACGGGCAAACAGTAATCTCTGGCATTTCACTTTCATTGCATAGGTGCCCAGGATGGCTCCTAAAATACCAAACACTACAACATCAACAATGTCAACAAAAAGCACGGACTCGTCTTTGACCTTTATCGCTGTGAGGATAAAAAGAACAACACCAAAGCCAATACTACAAATCATTCGAAGAGGCTTGTCTGTAAAAAGTAACGGCACCGTAAGCAAAAAAGCAATCATAGAAATCGCATGTTCCTGTGGCTGAGAGACCGCACCTAAGATGACGGCAAATACATACAGCATGATTTCAAAAGCATACATATTGAAAAGTAATATTGCCGGATTCTTATTTTTGCTTATATACAAACCTGCCAATATGAGCACATCTACAAGCATCAGTAGTATGTAAGCTGATCGATATCTTACAAACAAAGGAGAACAAAAAGAAATTAAAAGCATAACAATCAGAAACAATATCGTGATCACGGAGAAGAACAACAAACTGTTTCTGTTCTCCTCCTGCATATCTTTTTGAATCATATCATATTCCCTATCCGAAATATGATATTTCATGAATTTTCCTTTCATCCAATCCATAAGTTTATTCATCGGAAATATCCTTCTTTCTTTATAGCATTTGTATTTCTCGCGAGGCCTTACTCATCATCACAATCTTCACTAATTCTGATTGCCTCGGGGACATCCTCAGTCACCGGAACAATTTCCCTGATGATTTTGAAGCAATCCGCAAATTCATCAGCCGGTACTCCAAATTCACGCGCCACCTTATTTCCATCATCATATGTAACGATAAAATCTATATTGCCACTGTCGCAATACATAGCCTCTTGATCGCGACTTAATATCTCATCAACATCCACAGCGATCTTCTCAAACGCCGAGCTGAAAATACTGTTCGTCGTTTTATATGACCACTTCCTGAGCACATTGAGCGAATTGTCACTCTCAAGATAAGGTTTATATTCATATGCGATGGAATTGGCTGTTATAGTCAATTTGTCGTTATAAGCATATTCCACAGGGCAAAATCCAGATGTGCTTTTTATAACAATTTTCTTTGTTTTCTTGCCCTATCTCCTCACATCCATTCCGCTGCCTACAAACATCCAAAATGGTCGAGTTGCCGGATTGGTTGTCAGCCCTTTCTGCTTTCCAAAATTCATTCCAAAATCCGTGACATCTAATCCACTGTCTCAAATCGTGACATCTAATCCGAGGTCACAACCTGACACACATTTTGCCGTGGATATGTTTCCATATAAAACAACCGAGCTTTTTCAAAGGTTAGGCTTTACATCCCAACTTCCGAAAAAGCCCGGAAATACGCCGCTTTCTGGCACTTATTTATCTTTTCTTGACATCAAGACTACCGTCTCCACATGCGTTGAAAGTTACTTCTTATACTAAATAGCGAAACCGAAACCTTTTGCGAAAAGGTTTATACCCCACTTAGGGGGATACCTTTCACCCCAGCTAAAACCACCTTACTTCATTGTATTATCAATTCTTATATCATTCAATGGCAATGATTTGAATAATTTCAACACTTTTTTCGCTAAAGTCTCCAACTCCTCAATTTGCCTAAGTAACATATCTGCTTCATCTTTAGCATCCTCTGCCAATTCAGCAAATGCATTACTTGCTGCACTCATAGCTTTATCTACATAATAATCTAATTTTTCATCATAAGCCTCAGCATAGCATTCACTAAGATATTCATCCACGAAATCTTGCTCATCAAACTTAGCCAAATCATAGACATTTCCCGAAAAAAGTATCTCCATATTTTCAATCGTATGGCTCGCATCTTCTATCACGGTATCCAAATTATCAATTCCCTTTTCATAGAACACACGCAAGTCAAATATTTTATTAACCCTTTTTAGTAATTCTAGGTATTGATAACATATTTCCTTTGTCTTCTCTAATTCTCTTGTATTTAAAACACTGCTTGTAGTATTATAATACCAATTTTCTATTCCCCTATGATCTGAGAGTAAATAAAACATCTGATAATACTCTTCATGCATTGCTTCAAACATTGCAATACTCTTTCGTATTGCTGTTTCTAAAAACAAAAGTTCTTCATCCGTCTTATATTCGCTAGAACTATCAATAATCCACGGAAACACTTCCTCTTGTAGAAATTCAATAAAATCAACATCTCTGCTTATAAAGCCCGATTCAAAATTATCTGCACTTTCTTCAGAAAAGTTTGACGATCCTACATACGCGATATTATCAGTCATAATAATTTTTGCATGATTTGAAAAACAAAAATAAACCTCTGCTTTTTCCGCAATTTTTTGTGGAGATAACTTACTTTTATATAATGAAATGTTTCTTTTAGCCTTATCTGCATAAGTTTTTCCAAAATAGGATTCCCAACGTCCCGGAATATTTGATACAATACATATCTCTGTATCTTCTTCACAATCTCTCAACACTTTTAATAAGACATTTTTGTCTTTTGAAATATTATACGTCAGAATATGTATCTGACTTGCATTTTTGAAGCCCTCAATAACAGCGGAATAGGTCAATTCATCTTTCGACATAATAAATTCTGCATCTCCGAGTCTCTTTGAGATTATCACTAATCATACACCTCGTATACTATAAACACTTTTGAAAAACATGCATATTTAATTTGCATATCTCAATAATTGTTGATTCATTGGTACTACAATTGTTATTTCATCCACTTTAGGTTCATAATCAAAAGTATACTCAATTAAGATATTTCGTCTCGTTACTACTAAATTTTCACGAAGAAATGCTTCCAATTCAGTAACATTCATGTCCCTATGGTAATATCCTGATTCAGAAAATTGATATAGCTCTGTACCATCCTCATTGTACAAAATATTTTGCCCCTCCATATAGATGCCTTCTATAAAATAAACAGTTCCTTCTTCACCATATTCTATAAAATATTCATTAAGAGCAATTGTAATTTTTATCTTTTGACCGCCAGGAACATAGAACACTTTTTGCTCAAAATCTTCTAACTGGCTACATATGAATTTTCTTGAGTCATTACCATCATTTGATAATAATTCTGAAAGTACCTCTTCATATTTGTGAGTCTTGAATCGTTTTCTCAAATGTGCTTTGCTGTTAAAGTAAATCTCATATGCCATTCCATCCAATAAATGTCTTCTTACTCTTTTGTCAAAAAAACTCAAATTACTGTGTAGGCTATCAAAAAAATTAGTTATTTTGAAAGCATTAACTGATGCCTGATACAAATTACGCCCTAACACAAATAAATCATTTATGTCGGCTTCCAACAATTCTGTTTTCTTCTTGTTCATTTTATAAACCACAGGGTTTTGATAATTATAATCATGTGTCTTTAAATCACAAATCAAATCGTAAATTTTGCTTCCTACTTCACATTCGTAAACCCCATCACTTAAAGCTTCTCTACAATAAATATCTTTAGTTATCTCTTCTTTATTTTTATTAAATACAAAATCTCCCATTAAAGATGTATGCTCCCATGTAACTTGGGTTGCATTAGACCACATATAAACTGTATTTCGCACTCTTTTGAACATATTCTCAATTGTAATATTTTTAGTCATAATATGTTCTAGAATGGCAGCTGTAAAAACTCCATGCTCTCCTCTTTCTTTTGCAGTTTGACCCGGAGATGTAGCAAAAGCAATAATTGTTCCTCGTGGTGCAAATATCGGTGCAAAGCCTGTTCCAATCCCCCTACTTCCACTGACACTTGAACTTCGACATGCATCTATAATTAGTATTTTTATTAAGATATTGCTCCTATTCATAGCTGCAATGATATCATCAAGCCTAAATGAAGTATATGCAGCACTTCTGTCATCGGCAAAACTGGTATCCGTAGCAGCCAAATAATTCAAGCCATCAAACTGAAATCCATGCCCTGCAAAGAAAAACAAGCCCACATCATAGTTTGGTAATGTTGTTTCAAAATTGGCTATTTCCATTGCCATGGTTTTCATATCAGAATTCAAAATACTTTTCGTCTCAAAAGACAACGCATCAAGTTTTTCTTGCAATGACTCTGCATCATTAACAGCACACTTCAATTGTGCGCTACTAAAATCATATTTATCATTACCAAATAGAATTGCAACTTTCTTCATACATCATCACACTCTCGTAAAATTCGTACACATCTAATAAGCCCTTTATAAAAAAATTTCTCTTAATTCTTCAAGCTCATCTTTGTACTTATCACAATCAATATTTTCAATCAATGCTTCAGCATTGATATCAACTAACACGCCATCTTCAAAAGTTAAAAATTTTGCATAATCATCTTTAATCATCATTGCAAGATGACGAGGTATGCCGATATTCTGTAATTCTATAATCACGCTATCAGTTGTTCCATATTCAACATATTCTGCCCAATTTGCTCCTGCAATTTCTTTCTCAACCTTTTCTGATACAATCAAATGATAATTCAGGAAATAATTTTTTATTTTAAAGCGCAAAACATTATCAATATCAGAAATTAAATTATTTATTATGAGATTAATATGATTTCGATTATTTGAGTCAAATGGTATTGTCTCATTTTTATCCCAAATTTCGCCTTTCTTTTTATAATAGTTAATTATATTAATAATCATCATATTTAATGGAGTAGATTTCATCCAAGAATACATCAAAACTGCAAAATATTGTAGTCTTGTCCTCTGCTTAACCATTGGATTTCTTCCCTTTGACTCTTCTTCTCCCCAATTATAATAATCATACATCTTCTCCAATACTGCCTGGCAAGTCTGAGTAGTAATTTCTTCTGGAAAAGCCTTTTCTTCTCCACTAATCTTCTCCCAAATACTGTTTTGGTATAAAACCTTTATATTTGAACATTGTTCTAAAATATGGAGAGGAATATGATTCTCTTTATCCATACGTTCAAGTAACTTCTTACCATCTGTATTTTTTCTTAAAAAATTGCTCATTAAAATAGAATCCGTCTTCGATGCTTGGTGTGTAAAAACTATATTAGCATAATGATCCCATACTTCTTTTTCGGTTTGACTATAATTGGCTCTGGTAAAATCTTTTGATCTTAAAGAATGATCCAGGTTTGTATAAAAATTCTTTTGCCCCTTAATAACTAGAGGTTGCACATCGTCTATCTTTTTATTTCGCACCACTTCTAAGTCTTTATGTGGGGTATCCCATCTATTCTTTTTATCTTCAATTCGTACACAGATAATGTTTCCACTTAACTCTTTGCTCAATCTACCCGCTCTACCTGCCAAATTCCAAAAATCAACATCAGAAAATTTTGAGTTTCCAATAGCATTACTAAAAATAAATATATTTTTAGCTGGCAAATTGACCCCTTCCAAAAGCGTTGAAGTGCAAAACATATAATCAATGACTTTTTCTTCAAACAATTTCTCTATTCTTTCTCGGATACGTTGTGGCAATCTACCAAAATGAAATGCTACTCCTTTTTTTAAACAATCAATCAAAAAATACTCTTTATGTACATATGCTTTTATCAATTCAATTAAAGAATCTATTCTTGGATCATTTTGCTCAGGCAAATTCTTTGAAAACTGTAAAGCAAAATCTATCGTATCCGCAACTGTATTACAATATACAATATTCTTACAGTCACATCCTAATTTCCGAAGAAGTTTACTCACATATCCATGTTCTCTTTTTCCCAAATCATCAAAAACTATATCTTCACCTGTTTCTGTAAACATTCGTCCATTTCCCTCTACATAGTCAACAAAAAATCTATTCTGAGACACAGGTGATTCTCTAATAATCATTTGCTCATCTACACTTTTTTCAAATAACTGTAAAAACACATCTGCATTTGGAATATTAGGAGATGCAAAATACAATTTAATACTTTTTCTCTCAGCAAGCAAAATAGCATGATAATACAAAGGCGACCTTGAATCCTTTTCCGCAATTATTTTATGGGCTTCATCCACAAACATATAATTAATCACAGGATTTTCCTTTTCACCCAAATATGATATCAAGCGTTCTGGTGTAAAAACAAACACATATTTTAACATTCTATTTTTATAAATTGCTGGAACCACCGGATGCGCTAATACTTTGTAATTTTCATCTGTAATAGTCTTTTTTAACCTTGCAGTAACTTGATTTATAAGTGCCCTTGTTGGTACTAAAATTACTATATTATCTATTCCATGCCTTTCGGTAATTATATATTGAATAAATGCATCCATTATAAAAGATTTCCCAAAAGACGTTGGACCCGAAAAGCTAAAATGATTGCTATCTTTCATAGCTTCAAACAACTGATACTGGGGATCAGTGAATACCAAATCATTAAAAGGCACTTTTTGATAAACTTTTTTTATTTCTTTTTCCAATGCAGTCTCTAATGTATCCACTGTTTCTGAATTTCCAACTGCAATATTTAAAGATGCAAAATTTCCCAATTTCGTCAATATTGAATTTGCATAATACTGAAACTGTATGTCATCTTTATATGCATCATACAATAAACTGATAATCTTATACGCTTTGTTTCTTCCTTCTGCCTCACTACTCCTCGATAAAATGTCTGCAAAACGTAATACATCGTCAAATTCTTTTTCTGTTAAAACAATATCGTCTTTTTGATATAAAAAATTATGGGCATATTTAAGTTCCAATTTTCTCGTTAGTTCATTCAAGTACGGGTCATTTAACGCCCGATTGACCATAGTTTCCAACCATGTCATTTTGTAATAGCCTCCATTATTTTCTTTCTCTTAGAGTTTATATCTGTGAATGGTAAAACATATATATAAAAATTATGCCCTTGTAATTTATTATCAATGATTTTTTGCTGTATGCTTGTAAGATACTTACTAACCTCATCGTCCACACGTGATTTTACTAATTTTCTAAAGTCTGACGTTGGCATTTCCTTTTCTTCATCACTGACATCTATTTGAAAACCTATAAAAATCCCAAAAGCATCATCCACATCAAAGTTTCTATTCTTTGTAGGATAAATCAAACTTTCTAAAAAATCTCTTTCTTCATCCGAAAACGCTTCCTTAAATAAATTATCGCTGATCAAACTCTTTTCGTATTGTATCCCACTCTTTTGATTACCCTTATCATTTATTCCATTCTTAAAATTATATATAGACTTAAACGCATCCCTAATAGCTCCATCTATATCTTGATATGTTTTTGATTCACCGAATATTAATTGGTAATTCCCGTCTGGTAGTTTTAAAAAGTGTACTCCATCTGCACCATTTACATAATGGCTCGTAGAGGTTTTCAGTTCCAATTTTGTAAGAATTTTGGGTGCCCCTAGGTGGGTTTCTAAAAAACAAAACAATAAAAGTTCTCCTAACTCACCATTATTTCTGGCGTATTCCACAAATTTTTCTCTTGCTTTCTTAGAAAGAGTTGCCGGTCTGTTTTTATATTTTTCTTTTACTTGCCTTGATATGGAATAATCAATTACTGGGTCAAGGAGCATATCTACCAACAAATCATAATCAAATTCATTAGAATTAATTTTTAATACAAAAAGATTTAACTTATTCTTTTTATATTTATCTAAGTCTTTAGACCACAATAAATCAAAAGATTCCAAAAAATATGATTCTTTCAAACTTATTTCCATAATTTGTTCTCCTTTGTACCAAAAGTAATTCTACTATATTTTACCATATTACCTGCTATTTTACTATCTGCAAAAGAGCAAGAAAAAAAGCCGTTCAGGAATCGCAACTCCCAATCGGCATCTTTTCTTACTCCTCTTCATTTTTACATTCAATCTCCGTTCCGTCCAGAAAGACCACCAACAATGTTCCATCTTCAAAAACCTTGATGTGGCACAGTGTTTTCAGCATGAAGTCCGTATCCATCTCCGTCAAAAGTTCTGCCCC
>ENA-OQKO01001571-OQKO01001571.1-human-gut-metagenome-genome-assembly--contig:-NODE-1571-length-12717-cov-3.573153_pt1 | contig 12717 bp, 9 predicted proteins | sample MGYA00242777_ERZ504796 | MGnify/ENA primary metagenome ERZ504796 (study PRJEB26092, sample SAMD00036404) | human gut metagenome | host: Homo sapiens | study: EMG produced TPA metagenomics assembly of... | reverse complement strand
GAATATCAAAGAAAGAAGCTAGCATACTCATTACAAGCGTCTTTCCAAATCTGCGAGGTCTTGTAAAAAGTGTAATCTCCGCAGGCTCTGTCTTCACCAAGACCTGAATCAGTTCTGTCTTATCCACATAGTAATAATCATTTTTCCTAATCTTCTCAAATTCAGAAATACCAATTGGGATATTGTATCGAATCACTTTTCCACCTCCATGCCAAATATATTTTTATTATAAAACAACTCCCGGCTTTCCACAACGGAAAACCGGGAATTCCTGTTTCTATACTATTTTTACTCAAAACGATTCATATATCCAGGATATTCTGCATGTCCTGTCTCTAAAGTATTTCCTTCTACGGTAATTTTAATCTGCTCACAATCAAATGCATCTAAAAATGTATTTACAATGCTTCCGATTGTATAATACTCGCCAGTTGTTCCCATACTGCAAACATATGCGCCAAATGCTTCATTGAAATCAACATCCAGACTCTTCACACCATCCACAATTTGTTCTTCACATTTTAATACCTGAATATCTGAAGGCAACACAGATTTCTGAACTAATGCGTTCACAATATTCTCTGGTGTCAGTTCATCAATCTTTACACTCTCAGATACAAACTCTGTTGCATCATCATTGCTTACATAAAGCTGAATATCAACAGACTTGTCCTCATTTGAAACAGTATCCTCTGACTTCTTATTAGCGTCCTCTCCTGCTAACTGATTTTCTTTATTCTCCTCTTTCTGATCAACCATATCCTTATCAGCTTCCTGCTGCTCTGTTTTTTGATTATCAGCTTGATATGAATCTGTGCTTGTAGAATTACTACAAGCTGAAACTAACAATAAAACTTCAGTTAATAACACAATAATTAATTTTCTTTTCATTCACTTTTTCTAGCTCCTATGCATATTTATTTAAAAGATTTATCCTCTCTTTAATGATACACGACAACTGTTGTTCCTGCCGGAATTGTATCATAAATCCATTTTGCATTGTTAATATCCAATCGAACACAACCATGTGAAAGCGGCATTCCTAACCTTCCATCTCTCAGTGTTCCATTTTTATTGTATAAAACAGAATGGAATAAATAATTTCCTTTAAACTGAGTATACCAATAACATCTAGAAGCTCCTGAATCAAAGTAATATCCTCTGATTCCAACTGTAAATCTTCCTTCCACCGTTGGTGTACTAGGTGCCCCATCACTACAATCCCAATATTGAATACAATTCCAATTTCCTTGCCATCCTTGAAAAACACCTACTTTATGTGTACTCCTATTAACAAGAATTAAATATGGAGTTGAACTATTGTACAAATTAGCCCTAGTCTCCATTAAACCTTGAGTTGTCTGTACCCTATTCAAAGAATATTCTGTGGTACCTATGGCATAAGTACCATTTGTATCTGTTGCATAAACATGCGTAAAATATTTACCCCCATGATTGTGTTTTGCACTATCAATTATTGCATTCCATGTTCCATTTCCACAATTATTGCCTTCGTACCATACAACATCATCTTGTCCATTTTGTTCACTCCATGTTGGAAACTGGATTCTGGAGGCACTTGCTCCCATAACACCGACCTCTTGTTTTGTATTGCTCAATGCCACATTATATATATAATTTCTAGCAACTATTTCACATTGGTTTCCACCTGCAAATGTTCGAATTCCATTTCCCATAGTAACATATGTATGTATTTTATATTTTCCAAAATGATTTTTATGATTTGATACTTTTACATTTACCTCATATTTTCCATCTTGACCTTTTATCGCATCATACCAAACAACATCATTTTGATTATCATCACACCAAATCGGGACTTGCACACAATCTATTCCAGATACTGCCCCAACAACTGATAAACTTACTTTAAAACTTCCTTTTGTTCCATCAACATTCGTGATATTAATTGCAGATATTGGCGTTTTCTCGACTTTAAACCTTGTAGCTCCAACAAAAGCTTTTTTTTCACCGCGAGTAGTGCAATATACATGCACATTATATTCCCCTAATTCTCGATGATTTTTTATTGGTACAGAACATACATATAGTCCATTTTTGTTTTTTTCTGCATTGTACCATCTTATATCATTCTGTCCATTTTCATTTCCCCAAACGGCTACTAAAACACTCTTTTCACCAGCAGGCACTTCCAATCCATCTAATGTAATTTCATAATTTTTTTCCGTCTGTTCTCTATCTTCTACCGTCAATTTATCATATATTGGGTTCAGTTTACAACAAGATGCCCCTGAAAAATACCTATTCCCGGTTATATCTGTTATATAAGTATGAATATTATAAAAGCCCAAATTATACTTATGATTAGATATATTTACATTTACTACATAATCACCGTCATAATTTTTTGTAGCTGTATACCAAACAATATCTCCTTGGTTATTTTCAGTCCATATCGGAATTTCAATTTTTCTTATTAATTCATCATGCTTAATTCCAGAAATTTTTACCTGAAATTCACCTTGTTCTTTTTTATCTGTAAAAACAGTAATTTCATCAAATTTCGGAGCAGCTACTTCAAACTCTGTAAGATTAACAAAATATCTCTTTCCATTCGGCATCTCTGCATATGTATGTATAATATATTTTCCTAATCCTTTATGGTTCTCCAATGATAACTCAAAAGTATAATTACCTTTTTCATTTCTATTAGCATTATACCATTTGAGATCATCTTGTCCATTTACCTCACTCCACACTGCACACTTCAAAATTGCACTATTTCCGGGAATATTTACATCTTCTAATTTTATCGTATACTTTTTCTGATTATCCTTTCCTTGTACACACTCAAAATATCCACGCTTTAATTCAATATTTTGAGTTCCTGCTATATATGCACTTGTTTCTCCTGTTATGTCTGTTACATATACATGTGCATAATATACTCCTAAAGTATACTTATGCTTCTCAATATCTACTTTTATTTCGTAATCTCCGTTAGTTTTTTTATTTGCATCATACCAAATGAGATCATCTTGCCCTCCTTCCGCACTCCAAACAGGAATTCGAATTTTTTCTATATATTGTGCATTTTTTATATCTGTCAATGTAATTTTAAATGTCCCGTTCTTCTCATCATACTGTCCAATACTAGTTTTCCCTATCTTAGGTCCTACTACTTCAAATTCTCTTCCTCCAACATAAACCAACTCTCCTCCATTTGTTCTTGCATATGCATGTACTGTATACCAACCAAATCCCTTATGATCAAATACTGAAAAACCTTTATTGAAAGAACCGTCTTTTTCTGCATTTCCAGAATACCATTTTATGTCATCCTGCCCATTTATCTCACTCCAAGTCGGAAAAAGGATTTCACTAATCCCTCCCGGAACAATAACATCATTTAAAGAAATGGTATATTTTCCATCTTCTTTTTCTTCTTTTACCTCTACATTTCCTCTTTGTACTTGCAAATTGATTATTGGAGCTTGAAATCCATGTCTATTTCCTGTAATATCTGTTAAATATATATGAACAAAATATCTTCCCAAAGAATACTTATGTTTTGAAATATCGATATTTTGAATATATTTTCCATTTTCGTCTGCTTGAACATCATACCAAACTAAATCATCTTGTCCATTTTCCTCACTCCATACTGCAAATTCTATCTTTTTTACATATTCTTCATTATCTATATTTCCAGTTGTCACTTGAAATATTCCATTTTCTAAATTTACTATACTCGTAGAAGCTTCCAAGATTTTCACTTCAGGCGTTTTAAAAAAACTTGCTTTGATACATTTCATTATACCGTTTTGAGTTTCCTCATAAACATGTACATAATAAATTCCCAATCCTTTATGATTACTTAATGAAATTGAACAAGCATATTCCGCATTTTTACCTTTTTTACCTTCATACCAAACCAAATCATCTTGTCCATTTTCCTCGCTCCATACTGCAAATTTAACTCTCACTATATCTGCATCATTTTCAACTCTATTTATTTTTAGATTATATACTCCAACCTTTTCTCCACTTAAAACATCCAATACATTATTTTCTTCATTTATTTGCACATCCATATCAGTTTCTATTTCTTGTGGAATAATCGTCTCATCCTGTTCTTGTGATTCTACATTCTCTGCATCTTGTATTTCTTTTTCTATATTTTCACACAAATTACTTTCTTGAGCATATGCCACTCCCCTTATACATATACACGCACACATCAATATAAATATTTTTTTTAACACTTTTCTCATTTCCCCATCTCCTTTATTCCCATTTTTTATATTCTATCATATTATTTCTTTAATTTCATTATTTTTCACATTTTTCTTTTTTTATGTAAATATACTGATTATTTGCAAACAGCAAATTCTGAGTACCTTGTATTAATTCTGCTGAAAATGACAAGCAGTTTGGAAAAAGCAAGGAAAAACGTGTTCTCCCGATTCTTAACTTCCACGAATTTTACCCCTAAAGTAAACGGTAAAACCTGAGTACTTTTTTTATACGTTCAGCTCATGTCATAATTATACTCAACAAAAAATACAGAGTCAAAAAAGTTAAGTACACTCAACTTTTTAACCAACTATGCAAGAGCCAGCCCCTCACGACTGTCCCTCAATTAGTTCGGCAAACCCTCAAGAACTTTGATTATCTGTGAAATAATCACTTCCTTTCTAGCCACGGATTCCGCCCATGGTGTATATACCAATAACAAATCATTCCCACGAATTTTGGTACATATTTCTACATCTCTTTGCAAACTTTTAGATTTTGATATTCCATTTTTTATTTTTTTCCACAAACTTTTCTTGAACATAATGTCATCAAATGTTATTGCCTGCATATTTTGTTGCATAGATTGTCGGTTCATATACCCCACACATAATCGAGGTAGTTTGTTAAATTCTTCTGCAATAGTTCCGTCCTTTTTTATAAATAAACCTGCATGTTTGATTGTTCCATTAGAAAAATACATTTTTCCACCAACGGCTCCCACATTTTTTCTCATAGTATTAGAAACAAATGTTTCAATATAATTATCTGACACTTTTATTATATAGGAAGACAAAACTAATATATATTCATTTTTCGTTTTTTCAATCCCGTAATTTAACATCTCCGTATTATTACATTTCTTTTTCCATGGTAGAGTATTGATTGAGATTCCATCAAATTCGATATCCCCTTTGTAGTTTCCATCTACAACGCAGAACTCTACCCTATCTCTTCCATAATCATCAGCAATTTTTATCAATGTATCTTTAGGAATCATATTTTTTGTCTCTTTGACTATCACAACAGACACTCTTGGCTTTTCTTTTATTGCATATTTTACCCGATAGAATCCTGGATATTCTGTCATCTGTACTTCTGCACTTTCTCCACAACGTTTCAAATGATCCTCAATGACTTTCTTGCCAGCATCGAATGCATACCTTTTACTTTCAGGATTTTCTGCTGTAGATTGCTCGTGCATTCTCCAATGATATAATACTTTAGGAATTCTAACAATATTATCCGCTCGCTCTGTACATCGAAATATCATATCATAATCTTGAGCCCCGTTATACTCACCTCTAAATCCACCAATCTCCTTCATTAAAGATGCCTTGGCTATAAAAAAATGACAAATATAGTTATTAGATCTTAGCATATCTAAATTAAACTCTGGTTTAAAATTCGGTTGAAAATGTTTTTCTCCAGACATGGTTATCTTATCTTCATCCGTATAAATAACATCCGCATTTTCGTCATTGACAGTTTTTGCCGCTTCAAACAATGCATCCGTAGCAAGCATATCATCATGATCCAAAAGCCCAATATAATCTCCTTTTGCAATACTTAAAGCTTTATTGGTATTTTGTGCTATTCCCAGATTTTCAGGCACATTTACAACTTGAATTCTTTTATCCATTTCTATATATTGGTTTAAAATTCGAGCAACCTCTTCATTCTCTGGGTTTGCATTCGCAATACACAATTGCCATTTTTGATAAGTTTGATTTCGAACTGAATCAAGCATTTCCCGCAAATAAGGGATTGGTGTATTATATACTGGAACTAAAATGCTAAATAGAGGCATGTATGGAAATTCTTTATTTCGCTGTTTCGTCAGTTCTTCCTCACTAACTTTATTTTTTTCATACCACGCAGCATAATTTTTATCCTTTATCTGACCTTGTCCTGTTAAAGTAGCAATTCCACCAAGTATTCCATATCTTTTATAAAACTGAATTCCCTTTTTTATAATTCCTTTTTTCATTTTTTCACCTATGCAAAACAAGGGCAGAATTACTTCTGCCCTCTTCCTTATTCAAATAATTTATAAAGCCATCTCATAAATAATATTATATATGCTGCAAAGCATAATGTCACAATAAATGTTTCTAAATCGAATCGATGTGTTAATGACCTAATAACACCAACGCCTTCTATTGTTTGACTAGCATAGATAAGTGTTGCATTCTCATTGGAACCTGGTGTATAAAATACTCGAATACTTCCTGTCGGACATTCCTGCACTGACATCTCCAACATATACTTTTTATCTTTAGTTGCATCAATTCTATCAAATTTAATTTTAAAAAATTTACCATTTCGCACTTTCTTTAAATCTGTTTTTCCTTGTGCAACTACTTCTTTTGAATCCTTTTCTATTATTTTATACGCCATTACCACCTGGTTCTTATCCAAAACTCCATCTGCCGCAACTTTCAACGAAATACCATCCATATGATTCTCTTTACATACAAATGATTGTTCTAACTTTTTCCCTTGTTCTAAGGTAATTGATTGGAATGCACTTGTATCACAAGATGTATCATAAATAGATACTGCTTTATCAATAATTGCATATACACCTGCCAGACAAAGAATAATCAAACCAATCACAATAACTTTTATTTTTGATTTCATCTTTTTAACTCCTATCCTATGAAGCACTGTATATCTCAGCAATGTTCTTTGATTCACCAAACATCTTCACTACACCTTTATCCAGCCACACTACTTTATTGCACAGTTCTTCTACCTGCTGAATGCTATGTGAAACAAATAATAATGTTGTGCCCGCATCCAACATACGTTTTATACGGTTTTGACATTTTTCCTGAAATCTAAAATCACCTACTGATAAAACTTCATCCACGATTAAAATATCTGGTGTACCAATTGTTGCAATTGAAAATCCTAGTCTTGAAACCATTCCTGAAGAAAAATTCTTAACAGGTACATTCATAAAATCATGAAGCTCTGAAAATTCAACGATATCATCGTAATACTGCTCCATCATTTGTCTTGAATATCCAAGCAATGCTCCATTCAAAAAAACATTCTCTTCTGCAGTAAGATTCATGTCAAATCCTGCACCCAATTCAATTAGCGGTGCAACAGTTCCATTCACAGATACGCTTCCTTTTGTTGGTTTTAGCACTCCGGCTATAACCTTTAACATTGTACTTTTTCCGCTACCATTTAAGCCAATTAATCCTAATGCATCTCCACGATTAATACTAAAGCTTACATCTTTCAAAGCCCAGAATTCTCCATACGATAATTGTCGCTTTATCGTTTTAATAACATATTCTTTAAAATTATCTACTCTTTCTGATGCAAGACTAAAACGCATCGATACATGATCAACACGAATCACTTCTTGATTCTCCATACTTTCTCTCCTTATATATACAATATAAAGTCATCTTGATTTTTGTAAAACACATATAGTCCAAATACCAGCATGATCGAACATTCAACAATGGCAATTATCATTGATGCAATACTTGGTAATGAATTATATATCATAACATTTCTAAACATTTGCAATATGTTCGTTATAGGATTCAATTTTACAATCGGTGTTAACCATGCCGGTAAAATTGACATTGGATAAATAACTGGTGTTAAATACATAAGTGCTGTCACAAACACAGAATATAAATGCATAATATCTCTGAATTTCACAGTAATCGCTGATAATATTAATCCTACTCCCAATGAAAATAACACAATAAATATCAGTGGAATAGGTACTAAAAGTACTGTATAATGCAATTCTACTCTCATTGCAAGCATCACTAAAATCAAAGCTGTAAATGATGCCAACAAGTTAATTGTACTTGAAAATACTCGAGATAATACAAACAAATATTTCGGTACATATATTTTTTTCAACAATGGTCCATTGTCCATAATTGCTGACATAGATGCCGTTGTGGCTTCTGAATAAAAATTAAATATCAATTGTCCGCTTAATAAATAAACCGGGAAATATTCCACATCAAATTTAAACAAATTAGAAAACACTACTGACAAAATAATCATCATAAACAGTGGATTTAACAATGTCCATAATACTCCTAACACTGATTTTCTGTATTTTGTTTTTATATCACGTGCAATAAGTTCTCCCAGCAATGGACGAAACTTCTTAAAATTCTGTATATATATTGACACTTTCTTTCCTCCACTTTTTCTTAATATGGTCAAACAATCTTTTTTAGTATATCATTATTCCTCTCATTTAACAAGTTCTCAATTTAATTAACACGATACATACTTAAAATATTATTTTCAATATTCTCCCATTTTCGCTCTTGCGCCGTTTTTTGACCGTTTTCGTATAATACTTCTTGTAATACTCGATTCTCCTGCAGCTCTTGTAATAACAGTTTTGCTTTTTCTATATTCCCAGCATCGTATAATAAACAATTTTCTCTATCTTTTAAATATTCGACATTTCCACCATTCGGCACAGCAATAACATATCCACCTGTAGCCATCATTTCAAGCGGAGGATAAGAAAAGCTTTCTAATAAGCTCGTTTTTAAAAGCACATCACATTGGGTATATATCTCCGGAACTTTTTCATATGGAATCTTGTGCAGAAATCGTTCTACTTTATACCATGATTTAGGCTCTGCATTATAAGACATATACCATACTTCATATTGATTTCGGTCTAATTCATTTGTTATTTCAAAAGCCTCGTCCACATTTTTATAATCTACCGCACAATCCCCTTCAATAAGTATCCTGATTTTTCCGGTCATCTCTCTTTTATGACATGCAAATCGTTCCGTCTCCAGACCATTCGGAGCATAGCTTGATTCATGTCCATACTGCTCTTTTAACCACTGCTGACACCATTTTGAAATAGTTAAAAAATTCATATCTTTCCCTGGCATATAGGATTGATTTGCTCTTATTCTTAACGGATCTCCTTCGGTATAAAATCCTGTTTCCCAATTTTGCACAAGATACATCTTGATTTCTGTTCCAATACATTGATCTACAATATCTACCGTTGTCCACATCGTAGCTATCATATATCTTATTTTCCCACGTATCTCTGTATCTTCCAAATTAATTACTGGAATTTTATATCCTTCAAATTCGCACCACTTCTGTTCTCCACTTAATAAAAATAATCCAACATCTTTTCCTGCTTTTTGTAACATAGTGGCATGTTTCAGTGCTACTTTTATTCCACCACTGATTTCCAGCCCCGGCAATACAAATATATAGTTATCATTCAATTCATTCCCCATGATTCTTGTCAAATAGCTGCCACTACGAACAGTTGAAGAATGTGTAATACAATATTGATATGCTTGTTCTCCCAATTTTTTTCGATATAACGAATCTGTAATCAAACGCTCTAACTCTACTTTCCATTCGTCATTATCTTTACATAAAACTCCTGTCTCGCCATTCTTGATACAATCATGAAATGCTCCAATATCACTAGCTATTGTCACAACCTTTACCAGTGCAGCTTCCGTCCATTTATTTTCCGACTTTGCTTTATTAAAAATTGTATCTTCCAATGGTGCAAGATTAATATCCATCTCTGCTAATATCTCAGGAAGTTTTTTCCAGTCTCCAAATGGATATTTTTTTATTCTTTCTTTCCATGGATTTAACTCTACCGGCAAATCCAGTTCTCCTGCCAAATATAACTCAACATTTTCATACTTTTTCAAGACTTCTATAAGAACCGGTTTTATCATTTCAAAATCTGCATTATGAGTAATACTTCCACTAAAATAACCTATTTTTACTTTTGTATTATCTTTTTTAATCTTAACAATTGCTTCTTTTGATAATTGAATCATTTTTTCAGAAGCGACATTACGATTAATATATACTTTCGGAATATATTTTCTCAACTCTTCTGCCAGACAATCTGTCGATGTAATTGCAAAATCACACTTTCTAAGCAACTTCTGCATATTCATAACATTATTATCATATGCCTTTTTATCTTCTTCTAGCATTGCCATCACATATTTTATCTGATCTGTATATTGAGTATCTATTACCAGATCATCTATATCATAAATGATTGTTTTATTTAACTGTTTTGCCAAATCGACAAATGTGCCTATTGTCTCTGTCATTGGGCATCTAAAAAATACAAATGCCCGATAATATCTGATTTGATCAATATCTAATTGTGTAAAATATACCTCGTCTGTGGAATAATTGTATGCTTCCAATTGTTCTCTCTGATGCTTTACGCGATAACGCCATGGATGTGGCAAATCTTCTCCGCAGCCACTTATGAACAATACATCTGCATACTTTCTGTCAAGTTTTCTTCTTAATCTTTTCTGATTTTCAATATACCCTTTTGTTTTCTGGGCGCAGCCTTGTATGCCCTCTTCCTTTACTGCTTTTAATGCTTTATTGACTAAAGATATTGCTTTCATTTCATCACCTACATTTTTTTAAGTTCTTTTAATAATGGATGGTAGAATTCATCTCTTTGCAAAATTTTATCTCTCCATTTTATTTTAAATTCATTCACATTTTTCCAAAAATCTATCACACTTTCGCTCTCAGAATAATACACAGCACTAAAACAATTCCATACATTCCAATATTTTTTTTCTTGGCATCTTAAACAAAAATCAATATCTGCACAATCTCCAAGCTCTATACTATAACCGCCAATTTCTTCCATTCGTTTTCTGCTGATCATCATACACATACTTGTCAGTGCCGTTATATTACGCACATAGCGCATATTCGCTTCATAGCCTTGGTCTCCCCAATCCAAACCTTTATCAATAATATGAACACCTTCGTCCCAGTCAAGTACAGCACCTCCAAAAGCAACTTTGTTCCATTGACTTTTTATGGCTGTTCCAACAACCCCTACGTCGTGCCGACGCGCATACATCAGTAACTCTTCAATCCAATTTTCATTTTCTGGAATACATGCGCCTTTTAAGTACAGCTGATATTCTCCACACATGTATTTTCTTGCCCTTTCAAACCATTCATATCGATTTTTATCAGTTTTTGTTTTTATATTTTTTATCTGAATATTTTCATCATTAATATCAATCTCTTCACCTGTTGACACTACTATTTCAAGTGGTCTATAGCTAGTCTTAGCTAAAAGATTTTCAATATATTCTTTAACATTTATTCCTTGTATTCCCCAAAGGCAAATACTAACTAATGGATGCTCAGTAAATTCGTACTGTATTCTGTATATAGTTTCATACGGCAAATTACAACTTACTTTTCCCTTTTCTCCTGTCCGGTTTAGTTGTCCTGTAATTGCCTTAATTGCCGAATCTACAGCATACTGTTTTACTGACAAATCTTGAGATACAGACCCAGCATGAACTCGCCAATAATACAATATCTTTGGAATATGAACAATTTTCTCTGCTTTTTCAGTCAATCTAAGCACCATATCATAATCTTGACTTCCTTCACATTCTTTTCGATATAATTCATTCATTCCATCTAATAAGCTTCTTTTAAAAACAACAAAATGACAGATATAGTTATGTGATCTAAGTTCGTCTTTTCCAAAACCAGATTTACAAATAATATCCACTGAATTTTCAATATCATTTTTAAATTTCATTTCATCCGTATATATAAAATCAGCTTTATCTTGTATTGCTCTCATACACTCATAAAGTGCAGATTCATGTAATATGTCATCATGGTCTAAAAGGCCTAAATATGTTCCCGTTGCCATCTGTATAGACTTATTAGTATTCCCCACAATTCCTTCATTTTCTTCTAAATGCTTATACAAAATCCGCTCATCTGATTTTATATAGTTTTTGCATATAGCCCCAACATATTTGTGACTCTCATCGCTTCCATCAGCTAAACACAATTCCCAATTTGAATAAGTCTGCTTTTTTAATGATTCAATTAATTCAATCAAATAATCTTGAGGCGTATTATATAAAGGAGTTATTATGCTTATTTTCTCTTTACATTTAAAAGTATAATTTTTCTGTCTTAATCTTTCTTCTTCATCTATAAGATGATATTTTTGGATGATTGCCAATTCTTTTTTTAAAGTTTTAGTTTTACGCACATAATTACAAATTGCTTTTTTTATTCCTTCATGTTTTATTTTTCGAATAACCTTTATTAATATATTTTGCACAACTGTTCCTTTCCTTAAAATGTATATTAGCAGTATCTACTGATACTGCTAATATACATCAAGTGCACTTTACATTTCAATCTTTTTAGCACTAATTATATTTCCATTGTTACATATAATTCTGCAACTTTGAATATCTTCAGATTTTAAATAATCAGGTATCATAAACCAAAAGCCTGTATCGGAATATTTTTCTTCTCAATACGCTGCTGCAACATCATCTCTTCTCTCTTTGTTCGCAAGAAATGTTATGCATTGCTTTTCAATGGTTAACATTTCCAAGT
>ENA-OQKO01001561-OQKO01001561.1-human-gut-metagenome-genome-assembly--contig:-NODE-1561-length-12783-cov-4.823483_pt1 | contig 12783 bp, 9 predicted proteins | sample MGYA00242777_ERZ504796 | MGnify/ENA primary metagenome ERZ504796 (study PRJEB26092, sample SAMD00036404) | human gut metagenome | host: Homo sapiens | study: EMG produced TPA metagenomics assembly of... | reverse complement strand
AGATTCCGCGGGTGGTTCTGCGAAAGAGGCTAGAAATAAATCCAATCAGGCTATTCTGCCTCTTCGAGGCAAGATCTTAAACGTAGAAAAAGCAAGACTGGATCGAATTTACGGCAATGCGGAGATCCGTGCGATGATCACGGCATTTGGTACCGGTATTCATGAAGATTTTGATATTTCAAAACTTCGTTACAACAAGATCATTATCATGACCGATGCCGATGTGGACGGTGCTCATATCAGTACCCTGCTTCTGACGTTCCTGTATCGTTTTATGCCGGATTTGATCCGGGAAGGACATGTATATCTGGCACAGCCGCCGCTTTATAAGATCGAGAAGAATAAGCGTGTCTGGTATGCATACAGCGATGATGAGCTGAATTCGATTCTGACTGAGATTGGGCGTGACAACAACAATAAGATCCAGCGTTATAAAGGTCTGGGCGAGATGGATGCGGAACAGCTTTGGGAGACTACCATGGATCCGGAGCGCCGAATTCTTCTCCGTGTACAGATCGACAGTGAGACTGCTTCGGAGGTTGATCTGACATTTGCTACCCTGATGGGTGATCAGGTTGAGCCGCGCCGTGAGTTTATCGAGGCAAATGCGAAGTACGTAAAGAATCTGGATATTTAATTAAATTTAAGTCACTTAAATCCTTTTGAGGACGAAAGGAGTATAGATGGAACCAAATATATTTGACAAAATTCATGACATTGATCTGAAAAAGACAATGGAAACGTCTTACATCGATTATGCGATGAGCGTTATCGCCGCCCGGGCACTCCCGGACGTGCGCGACGGCTTGAAACCGGTGCAGAGACGAGTGCTTTATTCGATGGTTGAGCTGAATAACGGTCCGGATAAGCCGCACCGTAAATCCGCCCGTATCGTCGGTGATACAATGGGTAAATATCATCCGCACGGCGACAGCTCCATTTACGGCGCATTGGTTAATATGGCTCAGAAATGGGCTACCCGTTACCCGCTTGTAGATGGACATGGAAACTTCGGTTCCATGGACGGCGACGGCGCCGCAGCGATGCGATACACCGAGGCAAGACTGAGTCGTATTTCCATGGAGATGCTGGCGGATATTGGCAAGAATACCGTTGATTTCATGCCGAACTTTGATGAGACTGAGAAAGAACCGACGGTTCTTCCGGCTCGTTTTCCAAATATTCTGGTAAATGGCGGCACCGGTATCGCCGTTGGTATGGCAACGAATATTCCGCCTCACAACCTGCGTGAGGTGATTGCTGCCGTTGTCAAGATCATAGACAACCGGGTGGAGGAAGACCGCCCGACTACCATCGAAGAACTGATGGAGATCGTAAAGGGACCTGATTTCCCGACAGGAGCAACCATCCTTGGAAAAGCAGGCATCGAAGAAGCGTACAGAACCGGACGCGGCAAGATCCGTGTACGGGCTGTATACAATATCGAGGCCATGGCAAATGGCAAGAGCCGTATCATCGTGACAGAGCTTCCTTATGCAGTGAATAAGGCTCGTTTGATCGAAAAGATCGCAGAGCTTGTAAAGGATAAAAAGCTTGATGGAATCACGGATCTGCGTGATGAATCCAACCGTGAGGGACTTCGGATCTGCATTGAACTGCGCCGTGATGTGAATGCCAATGTCATCATGAACCGTCTGCTGAAGCATACACAGCTGCAGGACACCTTTGGTGTGATTATGCTGGCGCTGGTTAATAATGAGCCGCGTATCTTAAATCTGCAGCAGATCCTGGAATATTACTTAAAGCACCAGGAGGATGTGGTAACCAGAAGAACCAAATATGATCTGAACAAGGCAGAAGAGAGAGCCCATATTTTGGAAGGTCTTTTAAAGGCACTGGATCATATCGATGAGGTTATCAAGATTATCCGTGGTTCTGCCAATGTTCAGGCGGCGAAAGCTCAGTTAATGGAGCGTTTTGATCTTTCGGATGCACAGGCACAGGCCATCGTAGATATGCGTCTGCGTGCTCTGACCGGTCTGGAACGCGAGAAACTGGAAAATGAATATAAAGAGCTGGAGGCAAAGATTGCAGAGTTGAAAGCGATTCTGGCAGATGAGAAGAAACTTCTGTGTGTTATCAAGGAGGAGATTTCCCTCATCGCTGATAAATACGGAGATGACCGCCGTACCGCCATCGGATATGATGAATACGATATGTCTGCGGAGGATTTGATCCCGGATGACGATATCGTTGTGACCATGACCAATTTTGGCTATATTAAGAGAATGTCCAGCGATAATTTCAAGAGCCAGAACCGCGGAGGCAAGGGAATCAAGGGCATGCAGACTATTGAGGAAGATTATATCGAAGATCTGCTGATGACCACAACCCATCATTATGTGATGTTCTTTACCAACAAGGGACGCGTATACCGTCTGAAGGGATACGAGATTCCGGAGGCAGGACGCACTGCCAGAGGTACTGCCATCGTGAATCTGCTTCCGCTGATGCCAGGCGAGAAGATCACATCCATCGTTCCTATGAAGGAGATCGATGATGAGAAATATCTCTTCATGGCAACCCGCAATGGTATGGTTAAGAAGACTCCGATGAAGGAATACAGCAATGTCCGCAAGAACGGTCTTCAGGCGATTGTACTTCGTGATGACGATGAATTGATCGAAGTTAAGGCTACCGATAATACCGAAGATATTTTCCTGATCACAAAGAAAGGTATGTGTATCCGATTCCATGAGACCGATGTCCGCGTGACAGGCCGTGTTTCCATGGGGGTTATCGGCATGAAGTTTGATGAAGGCGATGAAGTCATCGGTATGCAGATGGCCAGCCAGGGAGAATGCCTGCTGGTAGTATCGGAAAATGGTTATGGAAAACGCACTCCGATTGATGAATTTACAGCCCAGAACCGAGGCGGCAAGGGCGTGCGCTGCTATAAGATCATCGACAAAACCGGTGATTTGGTGGGTGCAAAGCTGGTAGATAATGAGCGCAAGATCATGCTGATTACCAATGAAGGCATCATCATCAAGATGGCAGTCAGCGACATCTCGATTATCGGACGCAATACCTCCGGTGTGAAGCTGATGAGTATTGATGCTGAATCCGGCATAGCAGTTGCAAGCATCGCCAAGGTGCGGGAGAGCGACAAGGATGAGGATGAAGAAGACGAATTTCTGGAGGAACAGGACGGAGAAGAAACCGAATCTGAGAATACGGAAGATGTCATGGCTGAACTGTAACGAATAAAAAGTAAAAAAGATCAGATATCCTTGATCTTTGAAAAGAAAATCATAAAAAAGAGAACATCCGGCAATTCATAAACTGGAATTAGCGGGTGTTCTCTTTTTGATCTTTATAAGGCGCAGTATTTTAACAGCGTCACAGCGTCGTTTCTCTCTGAATGAGGCGGCACTTGAATTCCTGGTAGGTAAATTCAGATTCACGGTTTTCGATCATAGCAAGAAGAAGTTTGGCAGCGTACTCGCCCATTTGATCGTAGGGAATATCAATGCCGCTGATAGAAGGATAGTCCATTTCATAGAAATTCACCTCGTTCAGGAAGATATGGCGAATTCTCTGAGGGATGGAAAAGCCTGTTTTTAATATTTCACGCTGCAGCAGCAGTCCAATGTCGTAGTTTTGAGAAATGGCAAGATCAAAACTGCGGTTTTCCATGTATTTAGCTAAAAATTGCTGCAAATGAATCAGATCACGATCCTTGATAGGGCAGATCACGTGCTCCAGATGGCAGTTCGGTGCCGTCCGGCGAAGCAGGGATTCAAAAAGCGGATATTTATTATTAACTAAAAGACCGTCGTTGCTGATGGAAAAATACCGCACTTCGCGGATTTCCTTTTCCAGACAGAAGGAGGCACATTCCTGCAGGGCATATTCAAATGCATGGGGGAACGGCGTTTTTTTTGAGAAAACCCCGTCCATACAGATAACCACATAGGGGATATGATTTTCATCGGCCGGTTTTGTAAAAGCAGCGTGATCATCGTTGGAAATAAAAATGAGTCCATCGATCACGTTGGAATAATAGCTTTTGACATAATCCGGAGAAGAATCTATATCATCCATTTCATTGAAAATCGTGATGGTATAGTCGATCTGGGACAGGTACTGGCTGATTCCGGTAAAAGCGTTTAAGAAAGCCTGGCGGCTGTAATCCTTTGCACATACAATTCCGATGGACGTGCAGTTTTTGGTCCGCATGCTTTTGGCGGAAGCATTGGGATAGTAGTGAAGTGTTTCAACGGCATCTAAAACCTTACGTCTGGTTTCCTCACTGATCTTCTGATTCTGGCGATTATTGATCACATAAGATACAGTCGCCTGAGAGACTCCGCAGAGTTTTGCGATGTCTTTTGCAGTAACATTTTTTTTCATAATTTTGTAGACTCCTTATAACACTTTTACAGTTTATTAAATTTCTCTAAAAATGTCTATAGAAATTCACTAAAATACACAATAATTTAATATTGCTAAAAAAATAATTGAAATGCCGATCCTTTTGTGATATTCTAACAATACAAAATTCACTTATACGTATAAGTTGGGAATGGAGGAAAAAATGGGAAAAGCAAACGAACAAGCAAAAGATAAGCCTTCGTTATTAAACCGCTGGCTGAACGGAATTGAGAAAGTCGGAAATAAACTTCCGCATCCGATTTCTATTTTTGCAATTTTAGTTCTCTTTGTTATCGTTCTTTCTGCTGTCTGTGAGATGGCTGGAGTTTCGGCAACAGGTGAACTGGTTAACCGTTCTAAGGGAGTCGTAGAGACTCAGACGGTTCAGGCTGTCAGCCTTTTGAATGGTGAGGGGCTTGTGTACATGTTGACACATGCAATCACTAACTTTACAGGATTCGCTCCTTTGGGAGTTGTCCTGGTAGCTATGTTTGGTATCGGACTTCTGGAGGACAGTGGTTTAATCGGCGGCGCATTAAAGTCTGCTGTAGAGGTTACTCCGGCTAAGTTAATTACTCCGATGATCGTATTCTTAGGCGTTATGTCCAACCTGGCCGATGCAGTTGGATACATCGTTCTGATTCCGATCGCAGCACTGATGTTCATGGCATACAATCGTCATCCGGTAGTTGGTATGGCTGCAGCATTTGCAGGTGTATCCGGTGGTTTCTCTGCAAACTTATTAATCGGTACTCTGGATCCGCTTCTTTGCGGTATTACCAACGAGGCTGTAAAGATGGTAGACCCGACTTATGTAGTTGAGCCGACCGGAAACTGGTACTTCATGATGGTGTCTACCTTCCTGATCACAATCTTAGGTACTATCATCACTGAGAAAGTCGTTGCACCGCGTTTTGGTGAGTATCACGGCAATGGGGAAGAGAATGAAACAAGCTCTGAGTATAAATTAAACGACCAGGAAAGAAAAGCTCTGAAAGTAGCTGGTTTAACCTTACTGGTTATGATTCTGGTTCTGGTAGCTTTCTGTCTCCCGGCTAACTCTGTTATGAGAGCTGAGGACGGAACACTGTTAGGAAACTCCCCGTTCATGGAGGGCATCATCCCAATTATCACTGTACTTTTCTTCGTACCGTCTGTTGTATATGGTCATATGACTGGTGTATATCACGGAGAGAAGGATGTCTGCAACGCAATGGGACGTGCCATGGGAACCATGAGCTCCTACATCGCTCTGACCTTTGTGGCAGCACAGTTTATTAACTTCTTTGGTTATACCAAATTAGGAACGATCCTTGCATTAAAGGGAGCTGAGTTCTTTAGAAACTCCGGTATCGGAACTATCCCGACCATGATCTTATTCGTTCTTTTTGCAGCATTCATCAACCTGTTCATGGGTTCTGCATCTGCAAAATGGGCTCTGATCGCGCCGGTATTCGTACCGATGTTCATGCTGTTAGGTTACACACCGGAGTTCGCTCAGGTTGCTTACCGTATCGGTGACTCCTGTACAAACGTTATCACTCCGATGATGTCCTATTTCGCAATGATTATCGTATTCATGAAGAAATATGATAAAGAGGCTGGTATCGGAACTCTGGTTTCCACCATGCTTCCGTACAGTATCTGCTTCCTGATTGGATGGAGTATCCTGTTAGTATTATGGATCGTACTTAACCTTCCGTTAGGACCGGGTGTTGGAATGTTCCTTGGCTAATGGGGGCTGAATCGTTACGATAATTTAAATAATTAAAATAAGATGTACTCTGGGAATGTTTTATGCGGAATGCATAGACATTCCAGGAGTACATATTTTTTCAAAAAAATCGTATGAAGGAGGAAATAATGAACCAGACAAATATAAAAATTGGACAATTAAGAGATCGCATGAAAGAACTGGGAATCGATGCATACCTGGTTCCGACTGCGGATTTTCATGAATCTGAGTATGTAGGCGAATTCTTTAAATGCCGTCACTTCCTGACCGGTTTCAACGGAACCGCTGGAACGGCTGTTATCACTATGGACAAAGCCGGACTCTGGACAGACGGAAGATACTTTGTACAGGCAGAAGAGCAGCTTTCAGGCAGTGAGATCAAATTATACCGCATGGGTGAACCTGAATTCCCGACTCTGGACGAGTTTTTCGAGGAGGAGCTTCCGGTTGATGGATGCCTTGGATTTGACGGCCGTGTTGTAAACTCTGAGCTGGGGTATGGTCTTCAGAACTTACTGCAGGAAAAAAATGTAACAATCAACTGCAGCAAGGATCTGGTAGGTGAGATCTGGACTTCCCGTCCGGCTATGTCCTGCGAGCCTATCTGGAGCTTGGATGTAAAATATGCCGGAAAGAGTACCGTAGAGAAACTTTCTGATCTTCGTGATGCCATGAAGAAAAATAAAGCACAGATTCATCTGATGACGGCCCTGGATGAAATCGCATGGTTATTCAATCTCCGTGGAAACGATATTGTAAATAACCCGGTATTTCTGTCCTATGCACTTATTACACAGGATGAAGCCTATTTATACGTACAGAAAGAAGCTATCAAAGAAGATACTAAGATGGGAAAAGAGGTTTGTGCGGCTTTAGCTGAGGCAAAGGTTCAGGTAAAAGAGTATGCGGAATTCTTACAGGATGTGGCAGCCCTGAAGAATGAGAAGGTTCTTCTGGAACGCAAGAAAGCAAGCTTTGCTGTATGCGAGAGCCTTGATGCTTCCTGCCGTATCATAGATGAGATGAATCCTTGTGCGACCATGAAGGCTGTTAAGAATGCGACCGAGATCGAAAATATGCGTAAGGCCCATTTAAAAGATGGTATAGCTGTTACCAAGTTTATGTACTGGCTGAAGCATACCATCGGAACCTGCGATATGACAGAGATGACAGCGGCTCATAAAATTGAAGAACTGCGAGCAGAGCAGGGCAATTATATCGAGCCAAGTTTCGTAACCATTGCAGCTTACAAGGAAAATGCAGCAATGTGCCATTATCATCCAAGCGATGAGGTATGCAAGAAATTAAAACCGGAAGGTCTTCTGCTGGTAGATTCCGGAGGACAGTATTTAGAGGGAACTACTGATATCACAAGAACCTATGCGTTAGGACCTCTGACCGAGAAGGAAAAAGAGTACTACACAATCGTAGCAGCCGCTATGCTGAAGGTATCAACCATGAAGTTCCTTCACGGCTGCCGGGGAATCAACTTAGACTACACCATCCGTGAAGCATTCTGGAAACGTGGTCTTGATTTTGCACATGGTACCGGACATGGTGTTGGATATCTTTCTAACGTACATGAGAGACCGAACGGACTGCGCTGGAAGGTTGTTCCGGAGCGTCAGGACAGCGCTGTCATCGAGCCGGGCATGATCTGCTCCGATGAGCCAGGTCTGTACTTTGCTGGCGATTTCGGAACCAGAACCGAGAACCTGATCTTATGTGTCGAGGATGAAAAGAACGAGTACGGACAGTTCCTGAAATTCGAATTCCTGACCAAGGCGCCGATTGACTTAGAGGCACTGGATACACGTTTCATGGATGACGCGGATATTGAGCGCTTAAATACATACCATAAAGACGTATACGAAACCATTTCTCCGTACATGAATGACGAAGAAAAAGAGTGGTTAAAACACGTGACAAGAGAAATTTCAAGATAATATGATGTTACAGTTCAGCCATGCGCTGGTTTGAATGAATATGGAAACAAGAAGATGTCATGGCTGAACTGTAACAATATAATACCTCCTGAATAGATAGAGATAAATTCAAGTCGAACGTCCGTGAGACTTGGCGCGTGATCCTGGTCAGCAAAGCTGGCATATTCCTATCAGAATCACTGCGCATGAGATCAAAATCTATTCAGGGGGTATTTTTATTACATCTATTCAGAAATGATTGCAAGATTATTTAATTTCTATTATGATGATATAAGAGTCATTAATGATTAAGAGATGCGGTTCTGTCAGCAGGGGCAGATAAAAATTTCATGGAAGAAGGGTAGTTTTCAAATGAGAAGAATCAACGTTGAAACCATTACACAGAATATCAAAGAAATGTGCATTGAAGCCAACCATTTTCTGTCACCGGATATGAAAAAGGTGTTTGATGAGGCGGCAGCGAGTGAAGAATCTCCATTGGGATGTCAGATTTTAGGCCAGCTGGAAGAAAACTTATGTATCGCTGGTGAGGAGATGATTCCGATCTGCCAGGATACCGGAATGGCAGTTGTGTTTATCAAGGTAGGACAGGATGTACATCTGATCGGCGGTTCTCTGACTGATGCTATCAATGAGGGCGTGCGCCAGGGATATGTAGACGGATATCTCCGTAAATCCGTGGTTAAGGATCCGATTTACCGTGAGAATACGAAGGATAATACACCGGCTATCATTCATTATGAGATCGTAGAGGGTGAGCAGGTAGAGATCACGGTGGCTCCGAAGGGATTTGGAAGTGAAAATATGAGCCGTGTGTTCATGCTGAAACCGGCAGATGGAATTGAAGGAGTCAAGGATGCTATTCTGACAGCGGTGCGGGATGCAGGACCGAATGCCTGTCCTCCGATGGTAGTAGGTGTCGGAATCGGTGGAACCTTTGAAAAGTGTGCAGAGATGGCGAAGCACGCGCTGACCAGAAATCTGGAAGAGGAATCACCGGTTGAGTATGTGCGTGATCTGGAAAAAGAAATGCTTGAAACGATCAATAACCTTGGAATCGGTCCTGGCGGTTTAGGCGGACGGACAACCGCCCTGGCTGTCAATATTGAAACCTACCCGACCCATATTGCAGGGCTGCCGGTAGGCATCAATATCTGCTGTCATGTAAACCGTCATGCGCACAGAGTGATTTGATGAATATTTTTAGGATTGCGAAAGTGCGAGGCACGTAGCAATCCGGTATCAAAAGGGGAAAAATCTCTTGTGACCCAAACATCATTTGATAGTATAAAGAATGTACTCTCGGAGTTTTTCCTGCACAAAAAGATACCGAGAGCACATAAGATAGATTTGGAGGAAAATATGGATAGAACAATCACAGCTCCAATTGACAGGGAGACATTAAAAAGCCTGCATGCAGGTGATTATGTATATATAAGCGGAACCATCTATACGGCACGTGATGCGGCTCATAAGCGCATGATAGAGACGCTGGATGAAGGAAGAGAACTTCCCCTTGATCTGAAAGATAATGTAATTTATTATATGGGACCGTCACCGGCCAGAGAGGGCCGTCCGATTGGTTCTGCAGGTCCGACCACAGCCAGCCGTATGGATAAATATACTCCAAGACTTCTGGATCTCGGCATGGGAGCCATGATCGGAAAAGGAAAGAGAAGCCAGGCAGTCATCGATGCCATCGTTCGCAATGGTGCTGTTTATTTTGCGGCAGTGGGCGGAGCCGGAGCAATTCTTTCAAAGTGCATTAAGGAATCGGAAGTGATTGCATACGATGATCTGGGAACAGAGGCGATCCGAAAATTGACGGTAGAAAATATGCCTATGATTGTGGTAATTGATTCCGAAGGAAACAATCTTTACGAGACCGCGGTAAAGGAATATCAGAGATAGGATAATAAGATATCAGATGTGGGATGACTCCCATCCCGCAGCAAGAATGCAGATGCATTTTTGAGTTTTATGAAGAGAGGTTATTGGCTGTTTTGCAAATAACCTCTCTTTTGTCGTGAAGAATAAAGTTATAATTGATAGAGATAAACCATGATTGGCATGGTTATCATACAAAGCAGAGTGGTAATTACGTTAATGGCACCAGCATAGCGGGCATCTTTTCCATATACCTGGGCCATCTGCGTGATTGTGGAGGCGGATGGGGTGATTGTGGCTAACAGGGTGACAAGCAGAATTTGTGAACCATTCTCAGCAAAAGAAGCAAGGCTGCTGAATTTAAGAAGTAAAATTGTCAAAAGCGGTACACCGATGAGTCGCAGAATCGTGACAAGTCCAATATGGGGAAAAGCCAGAATTTCCTGGGGCGTGGTTCCGGCAATCAGCATTCCTGAGATCAGCATGGCCAAAGGACCAATCATGCTTCCCAGGGAGTGGACAGCGCTGTCCACTGGATCGGGAAGTGAAATCTGTGCCAAGAATAGAAAAATACCGAATAAAATGGCAATCATATTTGTATTTGTTATGATTTTTTTAAAATCAGGCTTCTTTTCTTCACAGATCATCATTTTGCCATGACTCCAGAGAAGAAAAAGCTGTACAGAGACGTAGGCGCTGGAATAAATAACCCAGTCTGGTCCTAGAATAGAGGAAACAAGCGGTATAACAAGATTTCCTGCATTAGAGTAGATGATAGAGGCTTTTTCAACTCCGTTAAGATGAAGAAGAGGTCCTATAAAGTAAAAAAGGACAATCAGGATGAGATGGATCAATACAGCAGCAGCCACCGCCAAAAGAAGCCCATTTAGGATGGAAGGGCTGCAGCTGACCTGAAAAGCAGATAAAATCGAACAGGGGACTACGATATAGACAGACAGGCGTGAAAGAATGCGGCTGTCATCTGAGCGGCAAATGCCAGTCTTTACCAAAACAAAGCCTAAAAACATGATGATAAATAATGCCGCAATTTTACCAACTAAAATTCCAATGGACATAATACTTTTGCTACCTCCTCATAACAGGGCATAGAGACAGAATATTTTTTTGCAAGTCGGAGTGGCTCCATGACAAGTCCGTCCAGTTCCGATGGTTTTCCTTCCATTATGTCACGCTGCATGGAAGTGGTGGCATCGGCAGATAAGTTGGAAAGAATCTCCAGATTTATTTTTACATAGTCTTTTTCAAAGGGATATCCCATGGCAGCAGCCAGAGCGCTGATTTCACGAATCATGGATTTAAATAATTCACGGGCAGGTCCTCCTTTTGAAAATCTCCGGCCACGGCATGAAGGTAGACTCCGGCAGCTCCGATAGGGGAGACATAGGAAAATTTCTCCAAAGCATCCCTTTGGATATGGGTGGATAAAACTCCATCGATACCGCTTTCGCAAAGATCCGATTGAATGGCTGATAAAATCGGAGAAATATAGGAAGGATCCCTGGGACCGAAGACAACCCTTAAGATAGGACCGTGCTGAACCAGAACACCGGGATGTTCTAAGGATGCAGAAACATAGATGCATCCATCCAGAACGGTACAATCCGGTAATTCTTTCTGCATCCTGGCACCGGTTCCATATATATTTAAGATGGGAATAATAATTGTGCGGGGACCAGCGGTCTGTCGGATAAAAGGAAGGACGGAATCAAGGGAATATTCTTTTACGCATATAAAGATAACCTCCGGAGCCAGGGAAAGAGCACAGGATTCTTCCATGGATAATGCACGAACCTCAAGATGTTCTTCCGTCTGATCCCAGAGATGACGAATGATGAGACCGTTATTACGCATAGCATCAAGGTTGGAACCACGGGCAATGAATGTAACATCCTTTCCAGCTTTTGTAAGAGCAGAGCCAAGAATTCCACCAGTACCGCCGGCTCCCAGGATCATATATTTTAAATTCATAAAAAAACTCCTTTCTGAATCCTAATCTGGATTGCTGCGTGCGATGCGATGCACTCCTGCAATCCGCCAAAACATCTATAGTATCATATCATAAAATATATTGAAAAATGGTGGTTTAAAGGAAATAAAAAAAAAGAAAAAACTTGGATAAATTTGCTTGACATTTTAAATTTTCTTTGATACAATGAGATACGCGTCTGACAAAGAAATGCGTTAAGATGCAATTGAATATTTTTTTATTACTGCGGAGAAATACTCAAGAGGCCGAAGAGGCGCCCCTGCTAAGGGTGTAGGTCGGGCAACCGGCGCGAGGGTTCAAATCCCTCTTTCTCCGTTTCTTTTTTTAAAAAAGCTAGAAAAAATAAAAACAAAAAAGTGCTTGACACTGATGAGTTTTCGTGATAAACTAGCTGAGCTGTTGAAGAAACGGCGCTTTTGAAAAAGAAAAACAAAAAATAAATTAAAAAAGTTGTTGACAAGCAAGAATGCTTATGATAAAATATATGAGCTGTCGCTGAGACAACAAAGAACCTTGAAAACTGAACAGTATGTAAAACCCTGAAAATTCTAAGAACAAAGGCTTTTGGTTAAGCCTTGAAGTTCAAGAGAACATTCAGAACATTCGCGATAAAAACGAGTCCATGACTGCTTGCAGGCATGAGCGAGTTGAACGCGATGAGCAAAATGCAAATTTTGCGAAGAACCAAAACAACAGTAATAACGGTTAAAATTAGCCAAGCGAATTTTGACTGGAATCAAAACTTTAACATGAGAGTTTGATCCTGGCTCAGGATGAACGCTGGCGGCGTGCTTAACACATGCAAGTCG
>ENA-OQKO01001547-OQKO01001547.1-human-gut-metagenome-genome-assembly--contig:-NODE-1547-length-12914-cov-1.988504_pt1 | contig 12914 bp, 12 predicted proteins | sample MGYA00242777_ERZ504796 | MGnify/ENA primary metagenome ERZ504796 (study PRJEB26092, sample SAMD00036404) | human gut metagenome | host: Homo sapiens | study: EMG produced TPA metagenomics assembly of... | reverse complement strand
TTCCCGAAGCTGATTTACGTACTCGAAGAGGATAATAATCACGAGGACAGCAAGTATTATTATCTGACAAAGCTTGCTGCAGAGTGTTCAGCGAAGAGACTTGTTCCAGATTATATTTCCGAGAAGGTTATGAAGGAACTCAAAGATGGAAACTGCTATCCATGTATGGGATGTCGTTCCTTCCTGACTGTATATCATGATGAAAATAATAAGCCAAAGTTTTATGGCCGTTTCAATCAGGGTGTTGTCACAATCAATCTTGTTGATGTTGCATGTTCATCAGGAAAGGATAAGGAGCGTTTCTGGAAGATCTTTGATGAGCGTCTTGAACTGTGTCACCGTGCATTAATGTGCAGACATAATCGTTTAAAGGGAACACCGTCTGATGTTGCACCGATTTTGTGGCAGTATGGTGCACTGGCTCGTTTAAAGAAGGGCGAGACAATCGATAAGCTGTTGTATAATGGCTATTCTACAATTTCCTTAGGCTATGCCGGTTTGTGCGAGTGTGTTAAGTACATGACAGGAACAAGCCATACTGATCCTCAGGCAACTCCATTTGCACTTGAGATTATGCAGCATATGAATGATGCATGTGCAAAGTGGAAGGCAGAGCATAACATTGATTTTAGCTTGTATGGAACACCGCTTGAGTCCACTACATATAAGTTTGCAAAGTGTCTGCAGAAGCGTTTTGGACTGATTCCTGGAATCACAGATAAGAATTACATCACAAACAGCTATCATGTTCATGTAACAGAAAAGATCAATGCATTTGATAAGCTGAAGTTCGAGTCACAGTTCCAGAAGCTGTCTCCAGGTGGTGCAATCAGCTATGTTGAGGTTCCAAACATGCAGAACAATATCGATGCTGTTCTTTCTGTCATGAAATATATTTATGAAAATATCATGTATGCCGAGTTAAATACAAAGAGTGATTATTGTCAGGTATGCGGCTACAATGGAGAGATACAAATTGTATCAGATGATGACGGAAAGCTTGTATGGGAGTGTCCAAATTGTGGAAACCGCAATCAGGATAAGATGAATGTCGCAAGACGTACATGCGGCTACATCGGAACTCAGTTCTGGAATCAAGTAAGAACACAAGAGATTAAGGAACGTGTATTGCATCTGTAAGCTGCACATCTGTAAACATATGCGAATCTGTAAATTAATATAGTGTAAGAGAGACGTGTTGGGATTTTTATCTCATACACGTCTTTTCTTTCATCTTGCCAAGCGCCTTTTTCCATGTTATACTAAAGCGAACATGCCTTTTTGTTTTGAGGGTGTATTAAAGGAGAATGAAATGATTTCCTATATTTCAGGAGTATATGCCGGACACAGCACAGATGCCGTGGTAATTGAGTGCGGCGGAATTGGTTTTTGTATCCGGGTACCGGAGACTGTTTTGAATCGCCTTCCGGCAAAGAATAGCGAATTTAAACTGTATACATATCTTCATGTGAAGGAAGATGCTATGCAGCTATATGGTTTTATAAGTAAAGAGGAACAGGAAATGTTTGAGCTGCTGATTGGTGTCAGCGGTATTGGCCCGAAGGGAGCACTTGGCATTTTGTCAGCATTGTCAATGGACACACTTCGTTTTGCAATTTATGCACAGGATGCAAAGACGATTGCAAAGGCACCTGGCATTGGAATTAAGACAGCTCAGAAAATGATTCTTGAGTTAAAGGATAAAATTTCGCTTGCAGATACTCTTGGAGAGCAGTCTGCTATGGTTTCAGCTGGTGCTGTGGATTCGAAAACTAATGCAAATCGTGCTGAGGCAATTGAGGCATTGACAGCACTTGGCTTTAGTGCATCTGAGGCAGTCAAAGCAGTCTCTGGAGTTAAGGATATTGAGACACTAAGTACAGAAGCAATAATTAAGGCTGCGTTAAAGAAAACATTGTAAAAACCGCGGCGCCAGAAATTGTGTCTGCAGTGTCTGCTGTATATCTGGCCGAATAACTGCGAAGAAAAGAACAGAGGAACAACATGGAAAGAAGAATTATCACGACCCAGCTCGAAGAAAATGAAAACGTGCTGGAAAACCATCTCAGGCCGCAGTATCTGTCAGAGTATATCGGACAGGAAAAAGCCAAGGAGATTTTGAAAGTATATATAGAGGCAGCAAAGAAGAGAAAAGAAGCACTAGATCATGTGCTTTTATATGGTCCTCCGGGACTGGGAAAGACGACACTTGCCGGAATTATTGCAAATGAGATGGGCAGTAATATTAAAATTACGTCAGGTCCAGCCATTGAAAAGCCAGGCGATATGGCAGCTATTTTAAACAGTTTATCTGAAAATGATGTGCTTTTTGTTGATGAAATTCATCGCCTGAGCCGTCAGGTCGAGGAAGTTTTATATCCGGCAATGGAGGATTTTGAGATTGATATAATGATCGGAAAGGGCGCGACAGCGCGTTCTATCCGTTTAGATCTGCCTAAATTTACATTAGTGGGTGCAACAACAAGAGTTGGTCTTTTAACAGCACCCCTTCGTGCCAGATCTGGTGTTGTGCATAAGCTTGTTTTTTACGACAAATGAGCTTGTGCAAGTGCTTGAGCGTTCTGCTAATGTACTGGATGTTACGCTTGAGAAAGAAGGTGCGTTAGAGCTTGCTCGCCGCTCAAGAGGAACACCGCGTCTTGCAAACCGTCTGTTAAAGCGTGTGCGTGATTTTGCGCAGGTACGCTATGACAGTGTTATCACAAAAGAAGTTGCAGAGTATGCACTTGATCTTCTTGAGGTAGATCGCCTTGGACTTGACAAGGGAGACCGCGCAATTTTAGAGACAATTGCAGACAAGTTTGGCGGCGGTCCGGTGGGATTAGATACAATCGCAGCTGCATTAGGCGAAGATTCAGGCACGATTGAGGATGTTTATGAGCCATATTTGATTCAAAACGGACTGATCGAGCGTACACCAAGAGGAAGAGCAATCACACGTTTAGCTTATGAGCACCTTCACAGACCGGTGCCTAAAGTATGAGATTTTTGAGGGTTTTAAGAACATGGAAAAAAATAGTACAGATGTTATAATAGAAGATAAGGTGTATAAGATCAGCACCGATCAGGACGCATCCTACGTAAGAGAGCTTGCAGAGTATATTAATGAAAAAATGGAGCTTTTGCATCGTCAGTCAGCATACAGCAAGCAGGCAAATGCTTTTCGCCAGATCATTTTGCTTATGAATATGGCAGATGATTACTGTCGCATGAAGCAGCAGGCAGAGGAAGCAACAAGAAAGTACGAGCAGCAGGAAGCAGAATTTTACAATATGAAGCGCGAGATGGTCAATATGCAGATGACAATAGCAAGCTTAAAAAAGCAGCTGCAGGAGAAGCCCAAGACACAGGCAGTATGTCCATATCTGCAGTCGTTAGCAAAAGAGGCAGAGGCAAAAAATACACAGACCGCGCAGACATCACAAGAGAAAAAACAATATCCGCCGTATGGATCATTCGCAAACAGTGCAGCGGCACACAAGAAAAAATAAACTATAGAAAAGCCCGGGCAGTGTGCCGGGGCTTTGTGCTTTAAGTCAATAGTTATTAATTAAAGATAATTTACAAGGAAAGGCAGGCATAAAAGATGAAACAAATAGCAGAGCTGCTTGCACCAGCCGGGTCTGTAGAGACGATGTACGCGGCCTTTGCAGCAGGTGCAGATGCTGTATATATAGGAGGAAGCCGCTTTGGAGCGAGAGCCTATGCAGACAATGCAGAGAGTGAATCACTTTTAGATGCGATTGATTATGCGCATTTGCATGGAAAAAAATTATATCTTACTGTCAACACGTTATTAAAAGAACAGGAAATGGATGAACTGTATGAGTATATTATGCCTTTTTATCGCCAGGGACTTGATGCAGTGATTGTGCAGGAATTTGGTGTCTTTCGCCGTGTGCGTGAGTGGTTTCCGGATCTGGCGATTCATGCCAGCACACAGATGATAATGAGCGGAGAACTTTCAGCAGAAAAATTAAAAGAACTCGGTGCAACGCGTATAGTAACACCACGTGAGCTTTCACTTAATGAGATTCGTAGCATTCATAAAAGCTGTGATCTGGAGATTGAGAGCTTTGTGCATGGAGCACTTTGCTATTGCTACTCAGGTCAGTGTCTGTTTTCAAGTATTGCAGGCGGACGAAGCGGCAACAGAGGACGCTGTGCGCAGCCATGTCGTATGGCGTATAGTGTTGAACAAAATGGAAAAGTGATTTTGCCGCAGCAAAAGGGCTATATTTTAAGTCCAAAGGATCTATGTACAATAGAAATTTTACCCAAACTTATAGAGGCAGGAGTGTATTCCCTTAAAATTGAAGGAAGAATGAAAAAGCCAGAGTACACAGCAGGTGTAGTCAGCATTTACCGCAAGTATCTTGATCGTTATCTGGCAAATCCCAAAGCACCATATCGTGTGTCTGAGGCAGACAAGAAGCATTTGCTTGGTCTGTTTAACAGAAAAGGATTTACAGATGGCTATTATACAAGACATAACGGCACTTCCATGATAACATATACGGCACCTGATTTTCGTGCAGGAGAGGATGTATTCCTTGAAAAGATCCGTACCGACTATATTGGAACAAAATTGAAAGAAAATATAAAAGGAACGGTAAAGATTTATCAGGGAAAACCTGCTATACTATCTGTGACTGCGGCTGCAGCGTGTGAAGATGGTAATGTGAGCGTGCTGCAAAAAAAAGAGATTACTGTCAGTGCAGGCATGGTGCAGGAAGCAAAAAGCCGTCCGCTCACAAAGGAAGCGATTCAAAAGCAAATGGAAAAGCTTGGCGATACTGATTTTTCATGGGAGTCTCTTATGATTGAGACAGATGAAGCATCATTTTGCCCAGTTGGTGTGCTAAACGAGCTTAGAAGAGCAGGAGTACAGTCAATCAAAGATGAGCTTCTTAAAGTATGGCACAGAGAATCTGTCATATCAGGAGAGACTTTCAAAGAGAAAGCACAGAAGACAGTGACAGATGTGCAAGGTTTGGCATTGATTTGGCATGCATCGGCTGAGACAAAAGAGCAATTTGAAGTGCTTTTATCGCAGGATTGGATTAGTCAGGTGACAATTGACAGTCATATATGTGAGCCAGATCAATATGAGAAATTCGTGCAAAAAGCACATCAGGCAGGAAAAATGTGTTTCTTATATTTGCCAAAGGTCTTTCGTCAGGAGAATGAGCCATGGTATTTAGAGCATAAAGAAATCATTAGTGCTGCAGGCTTTGATGGCATTTTGGCTTCTACGCCGGAGGCGTGGCTATTTGCGCAGAAGTATCTGCTGCCAGGAAAGGTATCAGCTGATCATAGTTTGTATAGCTGGAATACACAGGCTGCGAAGGAGCTTTCTTCATGGGGAAATCAATACAGGACGCTTTCTGTTGAGCTAAATAGAAAAGAGTTGGAAGCATCGGCAGATTTGACAAGCGAACTTATTGTGTATGGCAGGCTTCCAATGATGGTGTCTGCACAGTGTATTTGTAAAAATACGATTGGATGTAAAAAACAGCCAGTAGAACTGACACTTGTAGACCGAATGAGAAACCGTTTTCCTGTTAAAAATAATTGCAGGGAATGTTATAACGTGATTTATAACAGTCTGCCGCTGTCTCTGGCCGATCAGTGGTTGTCTGTGCGCACACTTTCGCTTCGCAGTGTAAGATTAAGTTTTACTACAGAAACACAAACGCAGATGGCAGAGGTATTAGCTGTATACAAAGAGCTTGCTAAGACAGGAAAGACGTCGGCAAAACTTGAAAATATAACACGCGGTCATTATAAAAGAGGCGCTGAGTAAAAGAGGGTCAGCAGTATACTAGACAACGAAAGGGAAGAATAGATGACAACATTATTAACGAGTGTATGTAAATATTCGATGATCATTGTGATGATCTTATATACGGTGCTGGCATTTTGGTCACTTCGATATAAGAGTGTTGAAAATATGAGAGGGTGTTATTGGGGAATGAACCTTTTGACCTTTTCATTTTTGACACTAGGTTTTGCTGTGATCGCAGTGAAAGAGAGAAACATACTGATAGTGGGCTACTATGCAGCTATTATGCTTTATTTTATGGTGTATCTACTTGTATACCGCCATATGTACAAAAAAGCAAATTTAGCGCTGCTAAGCCATATGCTTATGTTTTTGTCAATTGGTTTTATACTGCTTACAAGGCTAAATCCAAAACAGTCAATAAAGCAGTATATTATAGTAGTAGGTTCCTCTGTGCTTACACTAATAGTTCCCAAAATGTTTGCAAAACTGAAGGCTGCACGTAACTGGGCAATTGTGATGGGCATCATCGGTATTTTGATGCTTGGCATAGTGCTTGTGCTTGGTAAAATTACAAGAGGTGCAAATCTTTACATCAATCTGGGATTTTTCAGCTTTCAGCCGTCTGAGTTTGTAAAGATAAGCTTTGTACTTCTGATTGCGGTACTGCTTCGTGAGCGCACAGATATAAAGCGTGTACTCTTGTCAGCAGTAATCGCAGCAGTTCACGGAATAATTCTTGTTGCTTCAAGAGACCTTGGTGCTGCACTCATTTTCTTTGTTTCTTACTTGATGATGTTATATGTGGCAACGAAACAGAAAGCTTATCTTTTTATTGGATTGATTGCCGGATTTTTTGCCTGCATCGCAGCGTATTATCTGTTTGCCCATGTGCGTGTGCGTGTTCAGACATGGCTTCATCCATTTGCTGATTTTTACGGAAAAGGAAATCAGATTGGAAATTCCTTGTTTGGAATTGGAACAGGCGGATGGTTCGGACAGGGACTTTACAAAGGACAGCCATCTAAAACACCAGAGGTTATCATGGACTGTATCTTTACAGCAGTCTGCGAGGAGCTTGGCGGCATCATTGGCATTTGTCTGATTTTAATTTGTATTGCATGTCTGTTAATGTTTATTGCAGTCGCAGCAGAGCTGTATCTTCCATTTTATAAGCTGATTGGAATTGGTCTTACAGCCATATATGGCACACAGGTCTTTTTGACAATCGGAGGCGGAATTAAATTTATTCCGCTTACAGGTGTAACACTTCCACTAGTCAGCTATGGAGGAAGCTCTGTGTTAAGTACATTTATTATTTTTGGAATCATGCAGGAACTGTATATCAAACGTCAGAATGAGGTGGAAAGACTTGAGAGAATCAAAGAAAGAGTCCATTATTAACGAGAAAGAAGCAGCTGTAAAGAAAAACGAAGAAGTAAAACCAGAAAAAAAGAATGAAGAAACAGCTGCAGAGAAACAGGAGCAAAAGCCAGAAATCAAAAAAGAAAAAATAAAACAAGAAGAAATAAAACAAGAACCAAAGGCGCAGAAAAAAGTAAAAAACACCACTAAAAAAGGGGTAAAAAAAGAAAAAAAGCCGACAAGCCGCCAGCATGAAATTAAAGTGGCAGGTACAATTTTAGTATCACTGCTGGGTGCAATGCTTTTGTATTTTATTTATTTTGAGGTGAAAGGAAAGGATGATGTTCTTTCAAGTAAATATAATACAAGACAGCAAAATATGGCACAGCTGATTAAAAAGGGCGATATTGTTACAAGTGATGGTGTTGTAGTGGCGACTACACAGACAAGAGAGGATGGAACTGAGGTGCGCGCATATCCATACACAAATTGGTATGCGCATACAGTAGGTTATTCCGTACTTGGCGGCTATGGTCTTGAAGATACTCAGAAATTAAATCTTCTGACAAGTCATGTTGATTTTTGGACAAAGTTAAAAAATGAGTTTCTTGGTGTTAAGACACAGGGAGATACGCTTGTGACAACACTTGATTCTGGTTTGCAGGATTTTTGTTATAGACAGCTTGATGGAAAGACAGGCTCAATTACTGTGGTGGAGCCATCTACTGGAAAAATTTTAGCTATGGTTTCTTCGCCTAATTTTGATCCAAACACAGTAGAGGAGCAATGGAGCTGGCTGACATCAGAGGAAAATACAACGCAGAACATGATGAATCATGCAACGCAGGGAATTTATCCTCCGGGATCTACCTTTAAGCTTATTACATTGCTTGAATATATTCGTGAAAATCCAGATACATGGCAGGATTTTCACTATACTTGCACCGGAACATATACAAACGGTGATTACGTTGTAAACTGTCATGATGGTGTTGCGCATGGAGAACTGGATATTTATGGAATTTTAGGTATGTCATGCAATGGCGCATTTGATACGATAGCACAGACACTTAATTCAGCAAAATGGCAGAAGCTGGCAGAGGATTTTGGATACAATAAAAGTGATAGAAGTCAGGTGGATTTCCCATACAAAAAGAGCCATTTTGATATTGTATCAGATGATGGTGTGTGGTCAAGAATGCAGCTTGCCATTGGACAGGGAACAACAACTGTAACACCATTATTAAATCTTATGATGTATGCAGCTATCGCAAATGATGGTGTCATGATGACGCCTTATCTGGTAGATCACTATCTGGATGCAGACGGAAATGTTGTAGAACAGACAAAGCCAAAGGCGCTGCGCAGTGTGTGCACAAAGGCAGAAGCAGAGCTGATGGATGAATTTCTAACATATGTTATTACAAATGGAACGGCAGCAGCTGGAGGCAGCCAATATGCGAGAGTATCTGGAAAAACAGGATCAGCGCAGTATGATTCCACAAAAAATTATCATGCATGGTTCTGCGGTTATGGAACAAATGATGTAAGTGAAATCGCAGTATGTGTCATGATTGAAAAGGGCGGTGCCGGAGGAATTGTTGCAGCACCAGTTGCGGGACAAATTTTTGATTATTATTTCAGTAGATAAAAAAAACCTTGAAACTGTATGCGTTTTCAAGTATACTTATTTTATATGATGCCAGGGCAGAGATTTGCCCTGGCCAAAACACACCATAGTCAGGAGGAATTGCACTGATAGAAGCAACGAGCTGTGGCGGTGTGGTGATATTTCGCGGTAAAATTTTAGTCTTATATAAGAATTACAAGAGCAAGTATGAAGGCTGGGTATTACCAAAGGGAACCGTTGAACCCGGAGAGGAGCACTGGCAGACAGCGCTGCGCGAGGTACGGGAAGAAACAGGTGTCGAGGCATCCATTGTGAAATATATCGGTGTAAGTGAGTATACATTCCATGTACCGCAGGATATTGTAGAAAAAGAAGTGCACTGGTATCTAATGATGGCAGACAGTTACTACAGTAAGCCGCAGAAGGAAGAGTATTTTGTAGATTCCGGATATTATAAGTATCATGAGGCGTATCATCTGCTGAAGTTTTCAAATGAAAAGCAGATACTCGAGAAAGCGTACAATGAATACCTGAATCTGAAACGGGATAATTTGTGGGGAATCCATAGAATTAACCGTATCGGATAAGGTATGCAGACGTTTTGCATTGACATAATAGATCAGACAGGATAAGGTGAGAGTATGAGATTTCGACCATGTATTGATATCCATAATGGTATCGTGAAGCAAATTGTTGGAAGTTCTTTGAAGGATGAGAATGATCAGGCATCAGAGAATTATGTGGCAAATCGTGATGCATCGTGGTTTGCAAAGCGTTATAAGCAAGACGGATTGCAGGGAGGACATGTGATTCTTTTGAATCCACAGTCCTCCCCGTATTATGAAAAGACAAAAAAGCAGGCACTTGAAGCACTGCATGCATATGAGGGAGGATTGCAGGCTGGCGGCGGTATCACTCCAGATAATGCACTTGATTTTTTGCGCGCAGGTGCATCTCATGTAATTGTCACATCATATGTGTTTAACGATGGATGTATTCAGTATGACCGTTTGAAAAAGCTGACACAGTTAGTTGGAAAACAAAGGCTAGTTCTTGATGTAAGCTGTAGAAAGATAGATGAAGGCTACTGTATCATGACAGACCGTTGGCAGAAGTTTACAAAGGAAGTAGTTACACTGCCATTGTTGGAGGAGTTGTCTGCATATTGTGATGAATTTTTAGTACATGCTGTCGATGTAGAAGGCAAAAATGGAGGAATAGAGACGGGACTTGTTAGGATGCTGTCTGATTATGACGGTATTCCTGTTACATATGCCGGAGGAGTTCATAGTTGGGATGATATTGAGCTTCTCAAAAAACTGGGCAAAGGAAAGATTGATATGACAATTGGAAGTGCACTTGATTTGTTTGGCGGAACATTGTCATATGAGCGTCTTGCAGCGATGCATTTTTAACGAAAAGGAGAAAAAATGGATAACACAAATATTCTTTATGGAAAAAAATGGGCAGTTTGCGGTGATAGTTTTACAAATGGAGATTTTTCCGGAGGATACAGCGAGACATTTGAAGATGGTCCGTTTGCCGGAAAATATAAGACATATGGTTATTTAATAGCAGAACGAAATCATATGACAGTGCAGCATTTGGCAGTAGGTGGCCAGACAATGGCGATGCCGCCTGTTCCAGGCACTTTTTCCAATTCATTTTCCAATGGAATTTATAAGACTATTGATGAGGATGTTGATTACATCACATTGTACTACGGAATCAATGATTCACACCACAGACCATCATCAACAGGAAGCGATGGCGAAGATCAGACAGGAATAATTCATCTTGGTACGATTGATGATACTGATAATACTACATTTTATGGTGCCTGGAATGTTGTTTTGGAATATCTGATTGCGCATCATCCGTATGCACATATTGGCATTTTAGTGTCAAATGGATGTGAGACTGATGATTATCGTCTGGCAACTATTGAGGTGGCAAAGAAATGGGGAATTCCATATATCGACTTAAACGGAGATGAGCGTACACCAATGATGCATCGCTCTACAAACCCTGCTCATTGTGATCGTGCAAAAGAGCTTCGCATGGAAGCATTTAAGGTGGGAGGAAGAAACTCTCATCCAAATATCAAAGCTCATCTGTATGAGAGTTGGTTCATCGAAGATTTCCTGCGTACATTATAATGCTTTTGTAAGTCACAGGTCTATCAATCCCATTAAACTTTTTTTGATGTCAAACAAATCTATGAATCGTACTCTAACGATCACACCATCATCTGAAATAAACTTGATTTCTTTTTCATGCTCTATCTTTTGATTGACTTTTTCAGTCATTGGATAGAGCATTGTAATGTTTTTTGCATTGTATTTTTTCTGATATGCATACATCTGGTACATATCCGCCTGAGAGATTCCCCAATTTACTTTTTTGCTGGAAAGAAGTTTCCATTTCGTATCACAAATAAAAATGGCGTTGTCATGTTTTCTGGTGATTACAATATCTGGCCGTAATATAAATTTCTTATTAGGCTGTGTGAACAGATAATGTGTGGCATCTTGTATGGAGATTGAAAAATCCTCTGCCGGTAGAAATTTTTTAAACTGCACGGCAACATAGCGCTCAAATAGTGTTTCCATAGGAAACATAAGAGACAATGCAATAACAGAGCCAGAAAACGAAGAAAAACTTTTTCCACTTAAGAAGAGGTGGCACCATAGAAGAAGTGTGGAATAGTCACTGCTATGACTTTTATTTTTAAAGTTCACATTGTTTTTTGAATTGTAATCAAGTCCTATTTTTGAAAAATCACTGGTATAGTCTGTAGAAAACGGGACATTACCAAAAGCAGCAAGCAATGTTTTTATATCGTTCTTGTTTTTCAAAGAGCGTGTTTGTTTATATAAAAGCATCAATGTCGATTTGATCAGTCTGTTTTCAGGGCAGTTAGGTGTAAATTCATCAGATTCTGTGAAAACACGTTCTTTATGGGAAATATTGTATTTTTGCTGCTCAGGAAACAAAATTTTTCCCTTAAAATAAGATCTGTTTTCAGCTATGGTTTCATAGTTGCTGCGTAGTCCATGTTTTGCCAAACAAAATGCTTCAACGATAAACATTCGTATGAAGATATCAAGAATCGGCATTTTTTCAATATCGACATCTGTAGCTTGCAAGCTTTTATATGAGATATTCGTGAGTGATTTGATCATGTCTGTCACAAGTTTTTTGATTTTTTGATTGCTTTTTTGCATGTTAGAGACAATCTTTGGTAAGATCTCAATGGCAGTGCCATCATCGAATGTAATAACACCGATATAGTTTTTTGCAGTTATAATTTTGCCAATTTCTTTTCTAAATGAAATTCCCATTAGCTCTAAGGCATTTGTGTCACTGCTTGTGCCGAAAAACTTATGAAACGTATGAGTGGAGCTTGCATTTTTACTGGAGAGAATAAAGTTTTCCAGCTGCTCAAATATGGTAGGCGGCAGAGTGGTGTATCCCTCTATTTGTCTGCCTGTGATAAAAGATCCATATTCGCTTATCTGATAAATCGTTTTTGACATATATGATCCTTTCAACTTTAAAAAAATAGATTTTAAATAGAATGGTATGCTTTGATTATTGAAAAAGCCGCTGCATTTATTTTATATTGAAAGGAATCGCCAAGATCAAAATCTGTGCTGCCAAAAAGTGCATCATAGTCAACCACATGTTTAATAATAAACTGTTCGCTCTCATTTACCTTTTTATTGTCTCCAAGTACAAGGCGAATTTTTTCATAGTCCTCATAAAAGTACTCCTGCAGTAGAGGGAGAATTGCACTTTTAAAAATAGAAGCAAGCGTTTCAACTGTTGGATTGTTCTTTAACGGCATGAAATAGGCATGACCAATTGTGTGCTCACGGTCGTAAAGCACGCTGATTTTTTGATTCATGTGTGAGAGAAGTTGTTGAATTGAAAGCTCTTCAACATAAATTTCGCTTAGAACTGATGGATCAGGCTGCATTTCTTTAAATTGAAAACGACGGCGAAGAGCAGTGTCGATTGTAGAGATGGAACGGTCTGCTGTCTTCATTGTTCCAATTATGTAAATGTTTTAAGGAACCCCGAAAGACTCTTTTGAATATGGAAGTCGGG
>ENA-OQKO01001544-OQKO01001544.1-human-gut-metagenome-genome-assembly--contig:-NODE-1544-length-12924-cov-3.097054_pt1 | contig 12924 bp, 12 predicted proteins | sample MGYA00242777_ERZ504796 | MGnify/ENA primary metagenome ERZ504796 (study PRJEB26092, sample SAMD00036404) | human gut metagenome | host: Homo sapiens | study: EMG produced TPA metagenomics assembly of... | reverse complement strand
TAACTGTGATCAGAAAAAGGATCAGGGCATCGTTAATGATTTTTCCATTCATTATTTTTCCCCTCCTTTACCTAATGGTTTCGGGATTGTAAATCTCTTAATTAACGGTACCAACATGTTTGCAAAGATGATAGAGTAAGAACATCCCTCTGCTGAGGCACAGAACATACGGAAAATACCAAGGAGGCATCCGCAGATGATACCATAAATAATTTTTCCTTTCGGAGTGATCGGAGAAGTAACATAATCTGTTGCCATAAAGAATGCACCGAGGATCAGTCCACCGCCGCATACTTCCTGAACTACGAACTGTCCAAGATCACCACTTCCGAGATGTCCGCCAAACAGTACAATAAAGATCACGAAAGTGATAATGTATGTACCAGGAATTCTCAGATCGATCACACCCAGCAGGATCAGGAAAATTGCACCGATCAGAAGAGCAATTACGGATGTCTCACCGATAGTACCTGCGATACGGCCGGTAAACATAGCCATTGTATCGCTATAAAGTGCTCCGTCTTTGATCACTGCCAGCGGAGTAGCTCCGGACACACCATCAAATGTGAAGCTTGTCATAGGACCTGTAAATGCAAGAAGCAGGAAGCATCGAGCACCAAGTGCCGGGTTCATGAAGTTCTGTCCAAGTCCGCCAAAAATCATTTTTACAACAACAATGGCAAATGCACCACCGATGATTGGAATGAAGAACGGAACGGTGTGGGACAGGTTCAGGCCGAGAAGTAAACCGGTAACGACACAGCTTAAATCACCTATGGTCTGTTTCTTATGTGCAATTTTGTTATATAAGTATTCGGATACCAGGCAGCTTGCGATAGAAACAACAACAACTGCCAATGCACGCGGTCCGAAATTGATAATACCAAATACAGTAGCCGGAAGTAATGCGATGATTACATAAAGCATGATTCTCTGTGTACTGTCTTTGGCTCTTATATGTGGTGATGATGTAACATTGTATAACTCACTCACAATAATCCACCTCTTTCTAACGTTTTTTATTTTTTCCGTCTGTTTGCAAGAATTGTTTTTCTCATGGATTTAATCGACTGTGCAAGATTTCTCTTTGCAGGACATGTAAAGCTGCAGCTTCCACATTCCACACACTCCATGCCGTGCCACTGTTCAAATGGCTCTTCCAGATGTTTTTCTGCATAATCAGCAAGTCTGGAAGGAACAATTCTGGATGGACATGCTTCTACACAACGACCACAGTTAATGCATGCTGTTGCATTCTGGCTTGCATCCTCAACCGCATCATCTGTCAGACATAACAGTGCTGATGTTGTCTTGGTTGTCGGAACATCAAGTCCGAACATTGCAAATCCCATCATAGGACCGCCGGAGATTACTTTCTTCGGCTGAGTCTTAAATCCGCCTGCTGCTTCTACTAATTCTGCATAATTTGTTCCAATACAGACATAGAAGTTCTTAGGATCAGTGATCGCATCACCTGTAATAGTAACAATACGATGCATTAGCGGTCTGCCAAGCTTAACTGCATGATAAATAGCAACAATGGTATCAACATTATCTACGATACAGCCAGCATCAGCCGGAAGCATGGTAGAGTTGATTGCTCTGCCTGTTGTTGCGAAAATCAGCTGACGTTCAGAACCCTGCGGATATTTTGTCTTTAATGCTTTCACTTCCATTCTCGGTTCATCTTTTGTCAACTCTGTCAGTTTTGCAATACAATCCGGTTTGTTATCCTCGATACCGAAAATACCCTTTGCATTGTCAAACAGTGAAAGAATGATTCTCATTCCCTCGATTAATTTCTCCGGCTCCTCGACCATTCTTCTATAATCAGATGTCAGATACGGTTCACACTCTGCACAGTTTGCAATAATGTAGTCGATTTTTTCCGGTTCCTTTGGTGAGAGTTTTACATGTGTCGGGAATCCCGCACCACCCATACCTACGATACCGGCATTCTGAATCTTCTTGATGATCTCTTCTTTGCTCAGAGACGCTACATCGTCTACCGGTGTAAACTCCAGAGATTTAAACTCCCCGTCATTTTCAACCACGATAGAGTTCACCATGTCCCCGACTGCAACACGACGTGGCTCGATTGCCTTAACCGTGCCGGAAACTGTTGCATAAATCGGTGCAGATACGAAACCGCCTGCTTCAGCGATCATCTGTCCCTTCAATACAGCATCACCTACTGCAACCACTGGCTTTGCCGGTGCACCAATGTGCTGTGATAACGGATAAACCAGATCACCTTTGGGTAAATATTCCTGAATCGGTTTATCTTTCGACAAGTCCTTTCCATCATATGGATGGACACCGCCCTTAAAAGTACATAAGCCCATAACCTGTGCCCCACTTTCTCTAAAATAGTTTCCACAGAAAAATTATTAATTCTGCATAATATCGAAAAGTATTATAACACACTTCCAAAAAAAAGTATTAAAATCCATGCAATTTTTCTTTTGTATTGAAAAAAATACCAGACAAGCTATAATGAATTGGAATAAATACAAAACCACAGGAGAACGATGATAATATGATTACAAAACAGACAATTTTTTCATGCGCAGAGCTTGCTGATTCCATCCGGACTTTTCTGACCGCAGACACGCTTCTACTGGATATTGAAACTACCGGTCTGTCCGCTGCGCGGCATTTTATTTACTGTATTGGCTGTTCTTATCTGTCTCCGGACAAGAGTGACAGCATCACGGTTCAGCTTTTTTTTGCCGAAAAACAGGAACAGGAAGCAGAACTTCTGGCTGCACTGACAACACTCTTACAAACTCACAAAAGGATCATTACCTTCAATGGCAATTCCTTTGACCTTCCTTTTCTCAAAAAACGGTACGAAATAAATCATATCAATCAACCATTTTCCGATACTCAGTCGGTGGATCTGTACCGGGAAGCCTGTCATCTGAAGAACCTGATCCAATTACCGGATTACAAACAGAAATCCATTGAAACCTTTCTCGGTTGTTTTCGGGAAGATTCTTATACCGGCAAGGAACTGATCACCCAGTATCTTCTATATAATGAAAATCCTACAGAAGAATTGCTCCACAATCTCCTTCTGCACAATAGCGAAGATGTCCGTGGAATGTATGATCTGCTCACGATGCTTTGCTACTCTGATTTTCTGAGCGGAAATTTCCAGATTGAAACTGCAGTCCTCTCATCCACAGATCAAATATACTACTGTAACATCATGCTGTCCGTATCTTATGTGTTTCCTCAGAAAGTCACTGTTGTTCTGCCTGAAGCATCCCTTATGCTCCAGGGCAAGGAGGCACTGATCTCCTTTCCGGTTCATCATGGAAGCCTGCGGCACTATTTTGCAGACTACAAAAACTACTATTACCTACCGGAAGAACAGACCATCATCCATAAAAGTCTTGGTTCCTGTGTAGATCGCGATCATCGGGAAAAGGCGACAAAGCAAAACTGTTATCTGGAAAAAACCTGTCATTATCTCACCCATTCTGTCCCCGATAAATCTAGCTATCTACGCAAAGATTATTCTGATACTGCCACTTATTTTGAGTTTTCAAAAGTAACAGCCGTTCCGAACGAATCGTTACATTTTCCGGATACACAATTAAAGCAGCTGCAATCCTTTCTCTCATCTTATCTAAAACATCTCCTGCACTGAGTATCTACTTGCTAATTTCCTGTCAAACAAAAAGGAGAATGCTTTTGCATTCTCCTCTTTTCTATAACATTCTTAATTTGGTTAGAATCTTACTCTTCCTCAGCAGTCTCTGCCTCTGTATCCTGTGCGAGTGCTTTGATGCTCAGGCTGATTTTTCTGTCTGCTTCATCAAAATCAACGATTTTAGCTTCGATTTCCTGTCCGATGCTTAATACATCAGCAGGTTTCTCAACATGATCTCTGGAGATCTGGGAAACGTGAAGTAATGCATCAACACCCGGCGCAAGCTCGACAAATGCACCAAAGTCAGTCATACGAGCAACTTTACCAGTTACAACTGTACCAACCGCATATTTCTCAGCTGCGTTGTTCCAAGGATTCTCCTCTGGGAATTTAACGCTGAGTGCAATTTTAGTATCTTTGATATCTTTGATGAATACTTTTACAGTATCGCCAACTTTATAGATTTTCTTAGGATTGTCAACACGACCCCAGGACATCTCAGAAATATGAAGTAATCCGTCAGCACCGCCAAGATCGATGAAAGCACCGAAGTCTGTGATATTCTTAACAGTTCCTACAATTACATCACCTACGTTGATTTTCTCTAATAACTCTTTCTGTTTACGCTCTTTTTCAGCAACCAGAAGCTGTTTTCTATCGCCGATGATACGTCTTCTTCTCGGATTGAACTCAGTTAATACAAACTGGATTTCCTGATCTTTGTATTTGCTAAGATCTCTCTCATAAGTATCAGATACAAGGCTTGCAGGAATAAAGATTCTGGTCTCATCCAGAACAACACTTAAACCACCGTCTAACACCTGGCTTACAGTACCTGTTAATACTTCTTCGTTCTCAAATGCCTCTTTCAGACGCTCGCTGCCTTTTTCTGCTGCAAGACGTTTATATGTAAGGAGAACCTGTCCCTCACCATCGTTAACTTTCAGAACTTTTGCTTCCATTGTGTCACCAACAGAAACTACAGTAGTGAGGTCTACATTAGAGTCGTTTGTGTATTCGTTTCTGGTAATAATTCCGTCTGATTTATAGCCAATATTCAGGATAATTTCATCCGGTTTCACATCTATAACAGTGCCTTCGACTACCTCTCCATTTCTGATTGTTTTTAAAGATTCTTCCAACATTTGTTCAAAACTCATTTCTGACATATTTTTGAACCTCCTCAATAATATTATTTGGGGTAGAAGCCCCAGCTGTAATACCTACGTAGTCGAAACGCGAAAAGTCAGAATTCTCTAGATCTTCTTTCGTTTGTATAAAGTAAGTATTTCTACAATTTTCAGAGCAGATCTCATACAGTTTCCGTGTGTTGGAACTGCTTAACCCACCGATCACCAACATGGCATCCACTTTCGCAGAAAGCTCTTTTGCAGCTTCCTGACGTTCTTTTGTGGCACTACATATGGTATTATGTACGATGATCTCACTGTCCTTGTCCACCGTACTCTCACTATAATACCCTTTTTTTTGAATAATTTCAACAAGTTCTTGAAATTTATTGTAATTAAATGTTGTTTGCGCGACAATACAGATCTTTTTCCATACGTTCAGATCCAGCTTTTCCACATCTGATTCACAATTGATGACAACTGTACGATCTGCATGCGACCAGCCAACTATGCCCTGCACCTCCGGATGATCAACGCTTCCGACAATAATAACCAGGTAGCCTTTATCCGAATATTCCTGCACCAACCGGTGGATTTTCTTTACAAATGGGCAGGTAGCATCTATCACACGCAGTCCGTCTGCAACCAATGTCTCCTGTTCCGCTTTTGTCACACCATGGGAACGTATGATCACAGTGCCTTCCGCCTGCTCTTTTGCTTCCTCCAGCGAATGAATGACCTGAACTCCCTTCCGTTTCAGATCCGCGATCACTTCTTCATTATGAATGATCGGGCCATATGTATACACAGGCGAATGTTCTACTGCTTCCTGATATACCGTATCCACCGCACGATTTACCCCGAAACAGAATCCCGCCATTTTTGCAAGTTCTACTTTCATGCCTCAAGCCCTGCCTTTTTCGCATACTCATAAATAGCCTCCACCACTTCATCAATATTCAGCTCAGATGAATCCAGCATTACAGCATCTTCTGCCGCTTTTAACGGTGCGATCTCCCGATGCATATCCCGGTAATCACGTTCGCTGATATCTTTTTCGATTTCCGCCAGATCACAGCACTCACCTTTTTCCACTAATTCGTCATACCTGCGTTTTGCCCGCACCTGCACACTGGCTGTTAGAAAGATCTTCAGCTGTGCATTCGGAAGCACACAGGTTCCAATATCACGTCCATCCATAATAACATCGTACTGTGCTGCCATATCCTGCTGAAGACTTAAAAGTTTTGCACGGACAAATCCATAACCACTTGTAGCAGATGCCATATTTCCCACTTCTTCCTGACGGATCTGATCTGAGATATCTTCTCCGTTTAACAGCACTTTCTGCACGCCGCCTTCATAAGCCAGTGTAACAGAAATATTTTCACAGGCTTCCCTGATTTTTTTTTCTTCCTCCGCCCGAATACCATGCTGCAAAAAGTAGTATCCCATGGCACGATACATAGCACCGGTATCCACATAAACAAAGGATATTTTTTTTGCCAGTTTTTTTGCTATCGTGCTTTTTCCGGCACCTGCCGGTCCATCAATTGCAATATTAAAACTCATCTGTTTCCAACCTCTCTCATCTATCATTTATTAATTTTCCATTTATCTATGAATATTCTTTAAAGATTCCTCTCAGTCTTCTCGACTGAGATAACAAATCTTTCTCATACTACTCGATACTCATACCTGCCAGATATCCGGTAGACCAGGCAATCTGCAGATTAAACCCACCGGTCACCGCATCCACATCAAGCATTTCACCGCACAGATACAGCCCCTGTATCAGTTTTGACTCCATTGTGGACGGATTTACTTCTTTGACTTTAATGCCGCCTCTGGTAACAATGGCTTCTTCTATCCTGCCAAGTCCCGTGATCGTTCCGGGAAAATGTTTGAGCAGCATCAGAAGCCGATACCGTTCCTCCCTGGTAACGGAATGTACTTTTTTCTCCGGATCAATGCCGGACAGTTCGATCAGCACCGGTATCAATTTTGCCGGAACCAGCCCGTGCAGGGCATTTTTAAATTGTCGGTTCACATTTTCTGCAAAATCACGCTGCAGACGCTTGTCCAACTGTTCTTCCTCTAATGCCGGTTTGAGATCGATCTCAAAATGCAATTCCTGTTTCATATATTTATCTGGAATACAACTGCTGGCTGTCAGTATCAGAGGACCGCTGACACCCTGATGGGTAAAGAGCATTTCACCGAATTCAGAATACAATGTCTTTTTTCCGGACTTTACATAAAAAGTTACATTTTTTAAAGACAATCCCTGCAGCTGTGGAATATATTCCTCTGCTGTGGTCATTCCGATCAGGGAAGGCCGCAGCTCCGTCACCGTATGTCCAAGTTTTTTACACAGTTCAAATCCACTTCCATCAGACCCTGTCGTCGGATAAGACACACCTCCACAGGCAGCCACCACCGCATCAAATGCTTCGATCTGATTTTTTTGATGTGTATCATGACAATCCCATCGCACACCGGTCACTTTTGTACCGTCACTTACGATTTCCTGCACTTTGGTATTCAGACAGATACGCACTTTTTTTCTGTGCAGTTCATCCGTCAGTACACGGATTACGTCGGAAGCATGATCCGACTGTGGAAACACGCGATTTCCACGTTCAATTTTCATTTTCAGTCCAAGTCCTGCAAAATAATCCATCAGTGCATGATTATCAAAAGTATAAATTGCACTGTAAAGGAATTTTGCATTTTTCATGATCGCTGCAAACAGATCTTCGGTATCACAGGCATTGGTCAGGTTACACCGTCCTTTACCGGTAATATAAATCTTTTTACCCAGTTTTTCATTCTGTTCAAACAACGTTACACGATGCCCGTTTCCTGCTGCGATACACGCTGCCATCATTCCTCCGGCACCGCCGCCGATTACTGCCACTTTGCTCATCCATTTTCTCCGCTTCTATTCGTTAGTTTTCTTACATCACACAATATCATTCTGATATTCTGTCGTTTTTATTTCTCTATTCCGGAATCTTCCCGGTCTGCGTTATCTACTTTTCCATACCGCATTTTCATATGATCATCGATATAATTGATTTCATCACTCTCATATACCTGATATTCATTCCAGATATCTTCCAACGCTTCCAGTGTCTCAGCCACCTCACTCTGCTTTCTCATGCACAGGGCGACGATCAGTGCGTTGATCACACTCAGCGGAGCCACCAGGGAATCCACAATAGATGCCATATCGCTTTTTGCGATCAGATTGCAGGAAGAATACAAGTTCATCGGGGAATGCACACTATCGGTCAGTGTGATCACTTTTGCGCTCCGGTTATTGGCAAATTCCATGGCTTTTAACGTACGCATCGAATACCGCGGAAAACTGATCCCGATAATCACATCCTCCTCACTGATGCGCACCATCTGTTCAAACAGTTCACTGGAACTGCTGGTATGAAGCAGATGTACATTATCAAACATTAGATTGAAATAAAACGACATAAAACTTGCCAGTGGGGCACAGCTTCGGATTCCCACAATGTAAATATGTTTTGCATTTAAAATAATATCCAGCGCTGATTCAAAGGCATTCTGGTCAATCTGTTCCAGCGTACTCTTGATTTTTTCTGCATCAGACTGTAGCACTGTATCCAAAATCTTTGACTGGCTGATCCGCCCATAGGTCACTTCCATTCGCTGGATAGAATTCAGTTTATTACGCACCAGTTCTTCCAATGCTTTCTGAAATTCAGGATATCCACGATACCCGAGATGTGTCGCAAACCGCACAACCGTGGATTCACTGACTCCTACGACTTTTCCCAGCTTTTCTGCTGTCAGAAAAACCGCCTTGTCATAATTATCGGTAATATACGTGGACAACAGCTTCTGTCCCTTACTCATACTGCTATACTTTTCATTGATCCTGTTAATCAGTTCATTTGAATTATTCATGTTTCTTCTCCATTTTTTATCTGCTACACACAACATCATAACAGATATGATTTCCCCGTCTGGCTATGATTCAAGTCGAACGCACAGGCAATACCGTGTATAGTATACCTTATATTTTCCCAAGAAACAACAGAAAGAAAATATGTTTCAGACACCAACGATAAGTAAATTTCTCCACCGTTTCCACTACATACACTGGCTGTATCACAATCTGACAGCCATTCAGTAAAATACGATGTTCTCCGATCACATTTCCGGCTTTCACCGGAGCTTCCACGGTTTTGGGCAGATTCCATGTTTCCGTAATGACATCGGTATCTGACAATAACAGTTCCTGTCGCACAGTTTCTGTTTCCACCACAAAATGCTCCGGATATGTATATTTATATTTCTTTCTTCCTGTATCTTCCTCTTCTATTTTCACCCCGTTCCGGATCGGAATCTGCCTTTTCTCGCCGTCCGCACTGTACAACTGCCGTACATAGTGTTCATTCCCATATGCAATCAATTTTCTTGCATCCTCCCACTTATAGCCTTTGTTGTTCGGCCAGCCACAGGCCAGCAGCGCAAAGGTATATGTACGATCCTCTTTTCGATATGCTCCCACATAGCAATATCCCGCCTTCGCTGTAAAACCGGTTTTTCCGGATATCACACCTTCCACCATAGAAAGTAGCGCATTGTGATTATTTAATGTTGCCTGGAAGGTACCATCAATACTGCTGATTGTTTTTGAAACAGTCTGCGTAATTTTCAAAAACTTATCATTCTGAATGCAGGCTGCCATGATCCGGCTGAGATCATAGGCCGTTGTCTGATGTGCACCGCCCTCGTCTGATTTATCCAACCCGTTCGGTGTCACAAAGTGTGTATCCAGGCAGCCTAATTCTGCTGCACGCTCATTCATCTGCACTGCAAAATGCTGCACGCTTCCTGCCACATATTCAGCAATAGCCACGGCAGTATCGTTATGAGATTCCAACATCAGAGAATAGAGCAGATCTTCCAACAGAAACTGTGTTCCCACAGAACAGCCAAGCCGTACCTTCGGCATACTGCAGGCATATTCTGAAAAAGTCACCGAATCTCCTGTTTTTCCGCTTTCTATTGCCAGCAGACAGGTCATGATCTTTGTAGTACTGGCATTTGCCATAGGAGAATTTGCCTCTTTTCCATACAGGATCCGACCAGTATCTGCATCTGTCAAAACAGCACTTTTGGCATACAGATCCAGTTCCTCACAATGAAAATCTGAAAATTGATCCACGGTATCCATCTGCATCTGCGTTTCCGGCACACACCTTACTTCCGATCCGCTCATATATGCAGCATCAAGCGGCTGCTGTCCAAACACATTTTGGCAGAAGCCGGCAAGCAGATATACGACGCAAAAACATAGTTTTAAATATCGCTTCATAAAGCATTTATCCATTTTTTATTACTTCTATTCTATGTTTCGGATACTCTCTCATGAACAAAAACTGCCAGCAGCCTGTTATAGCTGCTGGCAGTTCAAGTCGAACGCACGTGAGACTTGGTGCGTGATTCTGGTCAGCGAAAGCTGACATATTCTTCGCAGAATCACTGCACATCCTCGCGGAGCGTTTATCTCTGATTCGGCATTTTCCATGCTTCATGATCAGTATGTAACAGTTCATGGGATTTGTGGGACAACGGTTTCTCAAAGAAATCTTCGTAAGCTTTTATTACGGATGGATTTTCATGGGAGAAACGAAGCGGATTCTTCTTATCCAGCTTGTACAGATTTCTTCCACGTACATCGGCCAGTTCCACGCCATCCGTGATTGGCTGTCCACCACCGCCGACACATCCGCCCGGACATGCCATCACTTCCACAAAATGATATTCGGCTTCACCGGATTGGATGCGCTCCATCAGTTTTCTTGTATTGCCAAGTCCACTGACAATCGCCGCTTTGATCTTAATGCCTGCGATTTCAACCTCTGCTTCTTTGATTCCCTCCATACCACGTACTACTTTGAACAGATCCGGATCCGGATTCTTGCCATTTAATACATAGTAAGCGGTTCTTAACGCTGCTTCCATGACACCACCGGTTGTACCGAAGATCACACCGGCGCCGGAACCAACACCCAGCGGCTGGTCAAATTCTTCTTCTTCCAGGAAAGCCGGTGAAATCAGTTCTGCTTTTAATACACGATCCAATTCTCTGGTTGTCAGAGAAATATCTACATCCTGTCCGGCTCCCGCATCGTTCATAACCGGAATTGCACACTCATGTTTCTTTGCCACACAAGGCATAATGGAAACACTGAAAATTCTGGAAGGATCCACATCCAATATCTGTGCGTAGTAGGATTTTGCCACTGCACCGAACATCTGCTGCGGAGATTTTGCCGTTGACAAATTCTTCACCATATCCGGATACTGGGATTTCACAAAACGCACCCATCCCGGACAGCAGGAAGTAAACATCGGCCAGGAATACTCATCCGCATGCGTCATACGCTCCAGGAATTCATTTCCCTCTTCTATAATAGTCAGATCTGCCGAGAAATTGGTATCAAATACATAGTCAACGCCAAGGGCACGTACCGCTGCCGCCATTCTCTTTTCTATCGCCATCTCACGCTAAAGTCCAATTCCTTCCCCCCACGCTGAACGAACTGCCGGCGCGATCTGAACAACTACGATCTTCTCCGGATCATGTACGGCATCCATTAATTTGGCAATATCGTCACGCTCATGCAAAGCTCCCACCGGGCAATGTGTGATGCACTGACCGCAGACTGCACAGTCAGACTCTGTGATCTGTTTTCTTCCGGATACACCTACACTGGTACGTTTTCCTGTATTGATCACATCCCAGATCTTCAGCTCCTGTACTTTGTCACAGATTTGTACACAGCGCATGCACTTGATACATTTGCTTGCATCGCGAATAAGCGGAAAATCCTGCGGCCATTCATTCTGCTCATATTTTTCACCAAAAGGAACATCGCCGATATTCAGATCATTTGCCACACTCTGTAACGTACAGTTTCCGCTTCTGAGACAGGAAGCACAGTGTGCATCATGCTCAGACAGAATCAACTGTACATTCATACGGCGGGCATGCTGCGCTTTGTAGCTGTTTGTATATACAACCATGCCCTCCTCTACTGCTGTGTTGCAGGAAGCCACAAGTGTCTCCTTTCCTTCAACTTCTACTACGCAGACACGGCATGCTCCGATCTCATTGATTTCTTTCAAATAACACAATGTCGGAATCTTGATTCCGGCCTGAGCGGCAGCTGCCAGAATCGTAGTACCTTCCGGTACCTGAATTTTTTTATTATTGATCGTTAAATTTACCATTCGAACTCTCTGCCTCCTCTCAGTGTACCACAGCCATGACGATCGCATCGTAAGCAGCGGCTTGCTTCCTGTACTGCTTCTTCACAGCTCATCGGAAGTTCTATTCCTTCAAAGTTTGTCTTTCTCGCCCATGCTTCCACTTCCTGAAGGTTTACACGTCCGCACGGTACTTTATCATTCAACATCGGCTCCGGAATCTCCACATCACAGCTGATCGGATGATGATAGCCAAGATACTCGTCGATATTTGCTGCAGCTGCTTTTCCTGCTGCGATCGCCTTGATCACGGTCGCCGGTCCGGATACACAATCACCACCGGCATAAACTCCTACCATATTTGCAGCTCCACCTTTATCTGCCGCAATACGTCCACGATTGACAGCCATTCCAAAATCAGCAAAGGGCCCAGATACAATATCTTGTCCGATAGCAACCAGCACAATATCGCATGCCATACGTTCTTCCGGTTTATTGGCCTTACGCGGGGAAGGTCTGCCACCTTTTACCGGTCCGATAATCTGAGGCTGTACCCAAAGTGCACATGCATTTCCCTCTGCATCTGCCTCTACACGAAGCGGAGCTTTCAAAGTAACAAGTTCGATTCCCTCTGCGATCGCACCTTCCACTTCTGCCGGAAGTGCTGTCATATCTTCCTGACGTCTGCGGTAAACGATGCTTACTGTCTCCGCGTTTGCACGCATAGCTGTTCTCGCGCAATCCATAGCTACGTTTCCGCCACCTACGACAACGACACGTTTTCCGGTGTAATCAGGGTATGCTCCGTCACCAATCTCACGCAACATATCAACCGCAGAAATCACGTTTTTGCTGTCTTCCCCTTCACGTCAG
>ENA-OQKO01001528-OQKO01001528.1-human-gut-metagenome-genome-assembly--contig:-NODE-1528-length-13106-cov-3.685184_pt1 | contig 13106 bp, 14 predicted proteins | sample MGYA00242777_ERZ504796 | MGnify/ENA primary metagenome ERZ504796 (study PRJEB26092, sample SAMD00036404) | human gut metagenome | host: Homo sapiens | study: EMG produced TPA metagenomics assembly of... | reverse complement strand
AGACGGAATAAGGACGTGGATTACGGAAGCTTCAGGAAGGCGATACCCACCACGGTGGAGGCGGACAGTGCGGAGGTGACAAGGAATGGCAGATGCAAAAATGTTAAATAAAGGACCGGTAAGAGAACAGGATCCAAAGGTGCGTGCAACAAACTTTGAAGAAGTTTGTCTTGGATACAATCAGGAAGAAGCAATGGAAGAGGCACAGAGATGTCTGGGCTGTAAAAAACCGAAATGCGTAGAAGGATGTCCGGTGTCCATCAATATTCCTGGATTTATCGAGCAGATCAAAGAAGGAAACATTGAAGAAGCATATAAAGTGATCGGATTATCTTCCGCACTTCCGGCTATCTGTGGACGTGTATGTCCTCAGGAATCTCAGTGTGAAGGACAGTGTATCCGTGGTAAGAAGGGTGAAGCTGTTTCTATCGGTAAACTGGAGAGATTTGTTGCTGACTATGCTCTGGAACATGATATTAAACCAGTCGGAGCAGAAGTTAAGAACGGACATAAAGTTGCTGTTATCGGTTCTGGTCCGTCCGGACTTACCTGCGCAGGTGATCTTGCAAAGGCCGGATATGATGTAACCGTATTTGAAGCTCTTCATGAACTTGGTGGAGTTCTTGTTTATGGTATTCCGGAATTCCGTCTTCCAAAACAGAAAGTTGTTAAGAAAGAGATCGAGAAAGTTAAAGAACTCGGTGTTAAATTTGAAACAAACGTTGTTATCGGTAAATCCACAACAATCGATCAGCTGATCGAAGATGAAGGATTTGAAGCTGTATTTATCGGTTCCGGTGCAGGTCTTCCGATGTTTATGGGAATCCCGGGTGAAAACGCAAGCGGTGTATTCTCTGCAAACGAGTACCTGACAAGAAGCAACCTGATGAAAGCATTCGATGACTCTTATGATACACCGATCGCAGCAGGTAAGAAAGTTGCTGTTGTCGGCGGTGGTAACGTAGCTATGGATGCTGCAAGAACTGCTCTCAGACTTGGTGCTGAAGTACATATCGTATACAGAAGAAGTGAAGCAGAGCTTCCTGCACGAGCAGAAGAAGTTCATCATGCTAAAGAAGAAGGAATCATCTTTGATCTTCTTACAAATCCGAAGGAAATCCTTGTTGACGAGAACGGACATGTAAGCGGTATGAAGGTTGTTAAGATGGAACTGGGCGAGCCGGATGCATCCGGAAGAAGACGTCCTGTTGAGATTCCAGGTTCTGAATATGATATGGATGTTGATACCGTTATCATGTCACTTGGTACTTCTCCGAACCCGCTGATTTCTTCCACTACTAAAGGACTTGAGATCAACAAGAGAAGATGTATCGTTGCTGAAGAAGAAACAGGTAAGACTTCCAAAGATGGCGTTTACGCCGGTGGAGATGCTGTTACAGGTGCGGCTACCGTTATCCTTGCTATGGGAGCTGGTAAAGCCGGAGCCAAAGGTATCGATGAATATCTGAAAAATAAATAAAATGAATCAGGGGCCTTCCGGTACAGAAATGTGTCGGAAGGTCTTTTTTTGAATAGAATAAGAACACAAGTTCTTTTTTGCTGTCTTGTAAGTTTTTCGGGAATATGTTATACTATCCACTGTTAATATGCCTTTATAGGCGGTTATGAGAAATTTGCCGGATAATATGGTACAGATTAGTTGAAAGAAAAGGATAAAAATATGATAGTTCTTTATATTATTTTACTGGCTATAGTGCAGGGAATTACAGAATTTCTTCCGGTCAGCAGTTTTGGACATCTTTGTTTTGTTCAGAATATACTTGGTATGGAACATGGACCCGGAGTACTCATGGAGGTTATGCTTCATGTCGGAACACTGGCTGCGATCTTTATGACTTTTCAGAAGGATATTCGCAGACTGGCAGTGGAATCCATTGAAATGTTTATGGATGTGATCGGAAATGCAAATCTCTATATACATAACAGACGTACCGGGGATGAGCTTCATTATGCAAAGATTATAAGTAATATCTACCGTAAATTTGCAGTTCTACTGATGGTTTCCATGATTCCGACGATGTTTCTGGGATATACAGCACGCAGACTTGTTGCAATGTCTGCAGCTTCAAAACTTCTTCCGAGTGTTGGGATTCTGATCACGGGGATTATTCTTCTGGTAATTGATCTGAGTCAGGTAGGCGGCACAAAAGCAGCTAAGGATGCAAGCTTTTCCAATGCCATGTGGATCGGAATCTGTCAGGGTCTTTCGGTATTTCCGGGATTTTCCAGAAGTGGAATGACGATCAGTGCCGGGTTGATGAGCGGATTCAGCCGTACATTTGCAGTGAAGTATTCTTATATTTTGTCGATTCCGGCAATTATCGGTGCACTGATCATGGAACTTGGGCAGTTTGGTTCTGCAGATATGACAGTAGGGCTTGGCTTTTCTTATGTATTTGGAATGATCATTGCAGCAGTTGTTGGAAGTCTGGCAATCCGGGCATGCCTGAGACTTGTACACAACGGAAAATTCCGCTTTTTTGCATACTATTGTTTTATTGTGGGAATTATTGCGCTTGTAGCAAATTTTGCATAATTGGGAATATTTATTTCTGCCGGAGGATTTTCTGATTTTCCGGCGGATTTTTATGAAGAATCATTAGGAGGGGTGCCTGAATGGCAGCAGCAAAGAAACAGAGTAACCGAAGAGGGAATGCAAAAGCCACTTCCGGACGTAAAAATACGAGAAAAAAACAGACCAGAAAACAGGTGAAAAAGCAGGGAGTTACCAGCGGATTCCAGACAGAGATCATTTTGCTGACAATTCTGGCGGCTTCGATTATATTGATCATCAGTAATCTTGGCATGGGTGGAGTGGTCGGTGCTGCGATCAGTAAGGCATCTTTCGGGATTATGGGATTGCTTGCGTATGTTTTTCCGGTATTGATCTTTGTTGGTGCTGCATTTCTTGTATCGAACAGTAAGAATCCTCTTGCATACAAAAAAGCACTTGCTGCGCTTGTGTTTTTTGTTTTTCTGTGCGGCCTGGTTCAGCTGTTGACAGAGGGATATATGTCCAGTACTACAATGTCGGAATATTATTCGACCTGTGTGACATATAGAACGTGTGGTGGTGTTCTTGGTGGAGCTATCTGCATTTCTACGACTTCCGCATTTGGTGTTGCGGGGGGATATGTGATTATTATTCTTGTACTTCTGATCTCTCTGATATTGATCACGCAGAAATCATTTTTTGGTTTTGTATTCCGTATCTGGGATGCAGTCTGTGCACTTGCCAGAGATGGACATGACATGTATATGGAGGGACAGCCGGAGCGGGATCTTCGCAAAGAGCTTCGTGTGCAGGAACGCAGACAGAGGAGAGAAGAACGGCAGGCGCAGCGTGTGCGCGAACTGGAAGAGGCTCTGGCACAGGAAAACAATGATGGAGAAGAGGCTGCGGCTAAAGAGAAGAAATCTACAGGATTTCTTGAAGGGACGCTGCTTGTTCCACCGGAAGCAAAGAAGAAAAAGAATCGTAAGACAGTGCTCAGAGATCATAAGAAGACCGCAGAAGGCATAAAAAATGATACTGCCACAGATACAGATTCCGTAGCTGTAGTTTCAGATATGACTTCAGATTTTGCAGGAAATGCAGAACACGGGGAAACTGTGAGGCAGGACCAGAAGGATGAGATGCCTGAGAATATGCCTGTGGAGAACACGATGGCGATGGCTTCACCACAGACTCCGATGTTTGAGATTCACCGTGCAGAGCCGGAAGAATTTTATCAGGAACCATCAGACAGCTATGTGCAGCCAACGGCAGAGCAGGATGTACCGGAATTATCAGAATGCTATTCTGAACCGGAGCCGGTAGAAACATATGCGGAAGTACAGCAGGTGCAGGAGCCGGTGTCTGAGAATGTTCCGGAATCTGTGCCGCAGCCGGAGACAAGACCTGTTTCACAGTCAGTCAAAAATCCGAAGTCTTCCAAACAGGAGATTGAAAGTGGAATTCAAAATATCCAGAAAGAGATTACACAGCAGAATGAAGTGGTTAAGCGTGAGTATCATTATCCGCCGCTGAAACTTCTGAAGCGTGGAGATGGCAAATCACAGGGAGACTCCGATGAACATCTTCGCAAGACTGCGAAGAAGCTGCAGGATACATTGCATAATTTTGGTGTGAATGTAACTGTGACGAATGTAAGCTGCGGACCAACTGTCACCAGATATGAATTGCAGCCGGAAATGGGCGTTAAAGTAAGTAAGATCGTCAATCTGGCAGATGATATCAAATTAAACCTTGCAACGCCGGACATTCGTATTGAGGCACCGATTCCGGGCAAAGCGGCTGTTGGTATTGAAGTACCGAACAAAGAAAATCATGCTGTTATGCTGAGAGAGATCCTTCAGTCACAGGAATTTCAGAGTGCAAAGTCCAGGCTGTCTTTTGCAGTTGGTAAAGATATTGCAGGAAAACCGGTTGTTACGGATATTGCCAAGATGCCACATCTTCTGATCGCGGGTGCTACAGGTTCCGGTAAATCTGTCTGTATCAATACCCTGATCGTAAGCATCCTGTACAAAGCATCTCCGGAAGATGTCAAATTGATCATGATTGACCCGAAGGTAGTGGAACTCAGTGTTTATAACGGTATTCCACATCTGTTCATTCCGGTTGTCACGGATCCGAAAAAAGCTGCCGGTGCATTGAACTGGGCAGTAACAGAGATGATGAACCGTTACAATACGTTTGCAGAATACAGTGTTCGAAATCTTCAGGAATATAACCGCAAAGTTGAAGGAATGCGTATTCCGGAAGGAGAAGAGCGCCCTGAGAAGATGCCACAGATCGTAATTATTGTAGATGAGCTTGCAGACCTTATGATGGTTGCTCCTGGAGAAGTGGAAGATGCAATCTGTCGTCTGGCACAGCTTGCACGTGCTGCAGGTATTCATCTGATCATTGCAACACAGCGACCGTCTGTAAATGTTATCACCGGTCTGATCAAGGCAAATATGCCGTCACGAATTGCATTCTCTGTATCTTCTGGTGTTGATTCAAGGACGATCCTTGACATGAATGGAGCAGAGAAGCTTCTTGGAAAGGGCGATATGCTGTTTTATCCGCAAGGATATCAGAAACCGGCCAGACTGCAGGGGGCTTTTGTATCCGATGAAGAAGTCAGCAGTATTGTTGACTTCCTGGCAGAAAAGAATCCGGGAATGCAGTACAATTCCCAGATTGAACAGCAGGTAAATACGGCAGGCATGTCCGGTGGCACCGGTGGTTCTTCGGCTGACGACAGGGATGCTTATTTTGTGGAGGCCGGTAAATTCATTATTGAAAAAGAAAAGGCATCGATCGGTATGCTCCAGAGAATGTTCAAAATCGGTTTCAACAGAGCTGCAAGAATCATGGATCAGTTATGTGATGCAGGGGTTGTCGGACCGGAGGAAGGAACGAAACCTCGTAAGGTACTGATGTCTGCAGAAGAATTTGAAAATTATATAGAGGAATACCTGTAAATGGAAATTAAGATCATAACTGTAGGGAAAATCAAAGAAAAATATCTGAATGATGGAATTGCCGAGTATGCGAAGCGTCTGAGCCGTTACTGCAAACTGACATTTTGCCAGGTTCCGGATGAAAAGACACCGGATAAAGCATCTGATGCACTGAACGAGCAGATTAAGAATACAGAAGCGGAACGTCTGATGAAGCATATCCGGGAACAGGATTATGTAATTGCACTTGCGATTGATGGTAAAATGCTGGATTCCGTCGAGTTATCCGAAAAAATCGGACGTCTGGGTGTAGAAGGCAAAAGTTCTGTCGCATTTGTGATCGGAGGCTCGTTAGGTCTTGGCAATGAAGTTCTGAAAAGAGCAGATTATAAACTGAGCTTTTCCAGAATGACATTTCCTCATCAGCTGATGCAGATGATTCTTCTGGAGCAGATCTATCGTGGCTACAGGATCCTGAACCATGAACCTTATCATAAATAAAAAGACACAAACCGGAAATAACTCCGGCTTGCAATAAATGATTTCCAAAAAAGGAGGATATAGTGATATGACAACAGAACGAGTAGAACATATGGCAGGTGGACAGGGACATACATTGGTGAAACGTCTCCTTGATGAGAAGCAGTTAAACGGAAAATGCAAATTATATGCGCAGGTAACTCTGGAACCGGGATGTTCTCTGGGATATCATGAACATCATAATGAGAGTGAAACGTATTATATTCTTTCAGGAAAAGGTATTTACAGCGATAATGGAACACTCCGTATGGTGCAGGCCGGTGATGTGACATTTACTCCGGACGGCAAAGGACATGGACTTACAAACAGCGGCGATGAAGACCTTGTATTCATGGCGCTGATTATTCTGGATTAATTAAAATGGAGGAACCCTGATGACGGCAGAACTGAATATTGACAAATTTGAAGATTTTATTGCGCAGTATCCGATCTTTGAATATCGTATCCTGAATACCGAAGATCTGTCTGTCGAGGAGAGAGTAAGGATCGTCTGTCAGCAGGAATGTGAACGGTATGGATCGACCTGGGCATGTCCGCCGGCTGTGGGTACTCTGAAAGAATGCGAGGAAAGAATCCGCAAGTTTGGACAGGCTGTTTTCTTTTCCAGTGTGGCAGAAGTTTCTGATCTTATGAATATGCAGGAAATGCTGCAAACAAGAGCTGCACACGAAGAACTGACAACGGAAGTTGCCCGTTTTTTGAAAGAACAGGGATTTGAGACGTTTACACTTTCAACGGAATCCTGTGATATCTGTGAGGACTGTGCATATCCACATGGCAAACCGTGCAGACATCCGGACCGAATGCATCCCTGCCTGGAAAGCCATGGCGTGGTAGTAAGTGAGATCGTAGAGAAACAGCAGATGGAGTATAATCTGGGCGGAAATACGATACTCTGGTTTTCCATGGTGCTTTTTAAATAAAATATCAGAGAATAAACAAGACCTCTCCGGCGTACATTTATAATGAGCGCCAGGGAGGTTTTTGTTATGAAAAAGATGGGACAATGGAAAGAAAATCTTGTTACCTCGCTGGAAATACCGAGAGATCTGGCAATGAAAGAAACGGTGTTTACTGTTACAGGAAAACATCAGGCAGTAGTCTGCAACTATCGAAGTGTTTTGCGGTATGAGAAAGAAGAAATAATATTACTGACTTTTCAGGGGAAACTTCGAATACAGGGAAAAAGACTGAAGATTCCGATGTATACACCTGAAGAAATGTATATTGAAGGTGTGATCACGGAGATTATCCTGGAAGGTTAGGAGGAGATTATGAAAAAGTATGCCGGGTTTCGAAATGGATACGTTCGTGTGAGGATATATGGGGAACAGACAGAACGTTTTCTGAATCTGTGCAGAGCTCGTGAAATTCGAATCAGTGATCTCAGAAGAGAATCAGAACTGAGTCTGACAGGATGTCTGCAGATCAGAGATTTTTTCAGACTCGCTCCAATACATAGAAAAACAAAAGTAAAAATTCATATTCTGGAAAAGCATGGACTTCCTTTCTTTTTTTACCGAAGTAAAAAGAGAAAGGCTTTTTTTCTTGGATTACTTTTATGTGCAGGATTGCTTTTGTTCCTGTCCGGACGGTTGTGGGAAATTGATGTAGAGGGAAATGTCAGAAACAGCACACCTGAGATACTGGATTTTCTGGAACAAAAAGGAATCAGGCATGGAATGGCAAAAGAAAGGCTCAGCTGCAGTGAGATTGCAGCTGAGATCCGTAAAAAATATCCGGATATTACGTGGGTATCAGCAAAACTGGAGGGAACCAGACTGCTCCTTACAGTCAGAGAAGGGATATTTATACAGACTACAGAAGAAAAGGACAAATCTGCCTGTGATATTATGGCAGAACGCGATGGTGAGATCATAAAAATGATAACCAGAAGTGGACTGCCCCGGAAAAAGGTTGGGGATTTATGTAAAAAAGGTGAGATCCTGGTATCGGGAATACTGGAATTAAAGGATGACAGTCAGGAGGTTGTAAAGTATGAAGCGGTTCATGCAGATGCAGATATTTATATAAAAAGACAGAAGGCATATTATCATGAGATTCCAATGATCTATGAGACATATGAATGGACCGGTAAAAAGAAAAAGGGTATCTATCTGAAAGCAGGCAGATTTTATTTGGAAATTGCAGACAGGACAAAAAATGGCTGGTATCAGATTGCAGAAGAACAGAAAATGTATCTGACCAAAAGTTTTCAGCTGCCGTGCTCAATAGGGTATATTACCCAAAACCAGTACAGAAAGATAAAAAAAGAGTATACAAGGGAAGAAGTAAAAAAACTTGCATGGCATACTTTGCAGAGGTATGAAGAAAAATTAATGCAAAAAGGGGTTCAAATATCTGCAAATAATGTTAAAATAGAAATTGACCACAAGACCTGTGTAAGCAAAGGTTTTTTGGAAATTATAGAAAAAATCGGAGAGGAGACTCCTGTAGAAATACCGGAGCAGCCTGCAGAAAGGACAACAGAGGATGGCTAACAGCATTATCGAGCTATATACGCAGGTGCCTGCAGATCTGGAGGGAAATGTGTTCGGTCAGTTTGACGAACACCTGAAGCTGATTGAACGGACGTTAAATGTAACACTGATATCCAGAGATGGCATGCTGAAGATCCTGGGTACCGAACAGAGTGCAACTCAGGCAAAAAAACTGATAGAGGAACTGGTGACGCTTGCAGGAAGAGGCAATACTATAACACGGCAGAACGTAAGTTATGCACTGTCTCTTGCCATGGAGGAACGAAATCAGGTACTCACGGAAATAGATAAAGATTTTATCTGTAATACGATACAGGGAAGACCAATTAAACCCAAAACATTAGGACAGCAGGAATATGTAGAACAGATCCGAAAGAAAATGATCGTATTTGGAATCGGACCTGCAGGCACCGGTAAGACTTACCTCGCTATGGCAATGGCAGTTACCGCATTTCGAAATGAAGAAGTCAGCCGTATCATTCTGACCAGACCGGCGATCGAAGCAGGGGAGAAACTTGGATTCCTTCCGGGTGATCTTCAGAGTAAAGTAGATCCGTATCTGCGCCCATTGTATGATGCATTATATCAGATCATGGGAGCTGACAGTTTCGCAAAAAATATGGAACGAGGGCTGATCGAAGTGGCTCCGCTTGCTTATATGCGAGGACGTACACTGGATAATGCATTTATTATTCTGGATGAGGCACAGAATACAACACCGGCACAGATGAAGATGTTTCTGACCCGTATTGGTTTTGGCTCCAAAGTGGTTGTTACCGGTGATGCGTCTCAGAAAGACCTTCCGAGAGATGCAGTATCTGGTCTTGATGTGGCGGCAAAGGTCCTTAAGAAGATAGATGATATTGGATTTTGCCAGCTTACCAGCAAAGACGTTGTACGTCATCCGCTGGTACAGCAGATCGTACAGGCATATGAAGATTACGAAAAGAAACAGAAACCGTCCAGAAGTACCGGTGGTACAAGGACAGTCCGGAGGAAAAAGAATGACCATACAAATTGATTATGAAGCAGAACGTAAACTGGATATTGATTATGAAAAACTGGCATCAGAAGTCGCTGAGCATATTCTTGAGACAGAGAACTGTCCTTATGATGTCTGCGTAAATCTTGTGATTACTGACAACGAAGAAATCAAACGGGTAAATACGGAATTTCGCTCAATCGGGGCACCGACAGATGTACTTTCTTTCCCGATGATACCGTTTAAGACACCGGCAGATTATTCAGTGATCGAGGGCGATGACAGCTATTTTGATCTTGATACAGATGAACTGATCCTTGGGGACGTTATGATCTCTGTAGATAAGGTCTATGCGCAGGCAGAAGAATATGGACACAGCACAGAGCGGGAATTCAGTTTCCTGTTTGCACACAGTATGCTGCATCTGCTCGGCTATGATCATATGGAACCGGATGAGGCAGCGGTAATGGAGGCCAAGCAGGCAAAGGCACTGGAGGATCTGGGAATTACCAGGTGATGATCACCATCTGAAAGGAGAACATCTATGAAGAAGAAATTTCTGGCAGCAGTTATGGCATTGGTTATGATAGGAACGACACCTGTTGGTGTATTTGCTGATACTATGGTGAAAAGCTACCTTACAGGACTGGATGTTCCCGAATCGGAAGGCCGGGTCCGCCCGGTAGCGGTTATGCTGAATAATATTAAGCAGGGATGCCCACAGAGTGGGATCGCGAATGCCGGTGTTGTGTATGAGGCACCTGTAGAGGGCGATATCACAAGACTGATGGGGATTTTTGAGGATTATAAAGATCTGGAACGGATTGGTTCCGTCAGAAGCTGCAGAGATTATTATATCTTTTATGCGAATGAATTTGATGCAATTTATGCGCATTATGGACAGTCTGCTTTTGCACTTCCATATTTTGAACAGCATCTGATCGACAATCTGAATGGCGTGAAACTGGGAAAAATCTGTTATTTCAGGAGTACTGACCGTAAGGCTCCGCACAATGCTTATACAACATATGAACTGCTTCAGCAGGGTATAGACAAGATGGGATACCGCAGAGAATACAAAGAAGATTATGATGGACACTATGTGTTTGTACCTGATGGAACTGAAAACACACTTCCGCAGGGTACATCCGCACAGGAGATACATTTTGATAATTTTACAGTGAATCATCCATGGTTTGTTTATGATGAAAATACAAAAAAATACAGCCGTTTCCAGTATGGTGCGGCACAGATCGATGATCTTACCGGAGAGCAACTGACCTGTGACAATATCCTGATCCAGTACTCTTACGTGACTACGTATGAGGGAACAAGCTATAAGGATATTGAGACGATTACCGACCGTGACGGAAATTCCGGTGGACGAGGCAAATATATCACAAGAGGGAAAGCAATCGATGTCACCTGGCAGAAAGATTCCCCATGGGGTGTGACTCATTATATTACAGATGATAATCAGGAAGTTCAGCTGAATCCGGGAACGACCTGGGTGGAGATCGTACAGGATGACAGAGTGGATGATATCAGCTATCAATAGAGAACAGAGACTGTTTACAGGTGATGACCTGAAACAGATCGCAGAAGAAATTACTGGAGAATAAATACCATGAATTATCGTGAGTTACTGAAAGACAAAAAACGTGTTGTGATCAAAGTTGGTTCTTCCTCTTTGATCCACAAGGAAACAAATAAACTGGATCTTCGTAAACTGGAAGTGCTTGTAAGGGAACTGAGTGATCTTCATAACCAGGGCAAAGATGTTGTCCTGGTTACTTCAGGTGCAGTGGCAGTTGGTGCATCTGCATTTGGCATGCATGAGAAGCCGACAGAACTTAAGAAAAAACAGGCATGCTCCGCAGTTGGACAGGCGCGTCTGATGATGATCTATCAGAAACTTTTTTCAGAGTACAACCAGATGGCGGCGCAGATTCTGATGCCAAAGAATACGATGGTCAATAACCTGAACCGCAGAAATGCACGGAATACATTTGAAGAGTTGCTGGAGCTCGGGGCAATTCCGGTTGTTAATGAAAATGACTCCATTTCAAGCTACGAGCTGGAGATGCTGGAATCCTTTGGTGATAATGACACATTGTCAGCAGTTATCGCGGGCCTGATCGGGGCGGATCTTCTGATCCTGCTTTCTGATATCGACGGACTTTTTACCGATGACCCGAATACGAATCCGGATGCAGAATTTATTGAAACGGTCGAGCATCTGGACGAATCTTTCCTGCGGATGGGCAAATCCACCACCGGCAGCGGCGTTGGAACCGGCGGCATGTCAACCAAGCTGACTGCTGCCACCATCGCAACCGCAAGCGGAGCTGATATGGTGATTGCGAACAGCAAGGATGTCCGGATTATCCACCGGATCATCGACGGGGAGAATTATGGAACGCTGTTTCTGGCAGAAAAGCAGGATGCCTTCGATCTGCCGGATTTCGTAGAGAACCTGCACAGCTGCCGTGAGCGGGCCTGAGCAAACAGAAGCCAGAGCTTTGTGTCTGCGCACACTTGACACAAACTCGATATGCGAAAAAAACGTGCGCAGAAATGAGAGGAAAACATGACACTGGAACAGAAAATTGCCCGGATCAACGAGCTTTATAAAAAATCAAAATCATCGGAAGGTCTGACTGAAGCAGAAAAATCTGAACAGGCGTTGCTCCGGAAGGAATATATTGACAACGTCCGCCAGAATCTGCGGAATCAGTTAAATAACATCAACGTCCAGAATGAGGACGGTTCGATCGAAAACCTTGGCGAACGCTATGGATCAAAAAACGCGCAGTAACAGAGCACTCGGAAAACAGAACAGGGAACAGCTTTCGGAAGAGAGCCGTTTCCACAAAAGCAGGGAAATCGCAGAAAATCTGATGGCAACGGCTGTCTGGAAGCAGGCAAAACAGGTACTTTTGTATGCCTCCTATGGATCAGAGGTATCGACCGGACTTCTCATTGATGCTGCGCTGGCATCAGGAAAGGAAGTTTTTCTTCCTAAGGTTCTTGGCAATCAGATGGAGTTTTTCCGAATTACAGACAGAGCAGAGCTTGCACCCGGCTACCAGCATATTTTGGAGCCGCCCGGACAGACAAAGCGCTTTTTGACGGATGCTTCAATTCCGACGCTTTTGACCGCTCCCGGACTTGCCTTTGATCGATCCGGCGCACGCATTGGCTACGGAAAGGGCTTTTATGACCGCTATCTTGGTAAAATTCCTGCTGCCGACAGACCTTATCTTGTCGGGCTCTGCTTTTCCTGCCAGCTGTTCGAGATACTGGATGGGCAAAAACCGCATGATATCAACATGGATTTGATTGTTACAGAACGACGATAAAGGAGGGAACCTTATAGATGGCTGATCTGAAAGAAATCGGAAAACAGGCAAAAGCAACCCGCTACATCCTTGCCGGGCTTGATACGGATACCAAGACTAAGCCGCTGTTTACAGCCGCCGCATGTCTGGAAGCGGCCGCAGCAGACATTCTTGCAGAAAATGCAAAGGATCTGGCACCCGGCCCCAGCCCCCGCATGCCGGAAGGGCTGCTTTCCCGGCTCTCCCTCACGCAGAAGCCGCTTTCTG
>ENA-OQKO01001521-OQKO01001521.1-human-gut-metagenome-genome-assembly--contig:-NODE-1521-length-13144-cov-5.865791_pt1 | contig 13144 bp, 9 predicted proteins | sample MGYA00242777_ERZ504796 | MGnify/ENA primary metagenome ERZ504796 (study PRJEB26092, sample SAMD00036404) | human gut metagenome | host: Homo sapiens | study: EMG produced TPA metagenomics assembly of... | reverse complement strand
ATTTGGAAACATTTTGATCACGATACCAAAGATAGTTGTTCAAATTTTTGAGAATCTCTCTCGAGGATCCGTTGTAAATTTGGATTTCAACATCTTCCGTAATAATTTTCGCAGCCATTTCCCTGACTGGACGGTATGTTTCTTTAGGGCTTCGGTCAACAAGGTTGACTTCCACGACGTCATCCAATTTCATATTTAAACCTCCGATTATATTTGATGTTTAAAGCATGCCAAGATATCGGAAGTTTATGAGGAACGCTTATTTAAAGACCGCTTACGAAATGCGTTTGACTTACGTGAAATAAAGCCGCATGATCCATAATGATTTCAAGGATCATGCGGCTTTTGAATTTTTCAAAGCCTCATTCCGTACGATGCGGCTTCGGCCTTTGACCTTCTGCGTCAGTCAAAGTTTCGTCGTTCTGTCAGACTGCAGAACGGACGAGTCATCTCAGGACATCAGATTAATTGTCATCTGACTCCTGGCTGCTCTTGTACCTTTCGCCCCAAGTTCCACATTGCATCGAGAATGGGCTTCAGGCTTCTTCCCAGGTCGGTCAGGGAGTATTCCACGCGCGGCGGGACTTCGGCATACACCTCGCAGACTTTTCTCTACACTCCGCGCATCAGTCCGTTGACCCGTCTGTCAACCATCATGACCGCTGGCAGGACAATCATGGGCAGGGTCAAAAGAAGCAGCCCGACCGGACCGATACTGGAAAATGCAGGGCTGAAGACTGACGACAGCGGTGCGATTGCCCCGAACAGAGAAAAGACGACTCCGTATGTAACGCCAAGCATTTTGTTTTCGGTCTTCTTCTGCACGATTGTCACGAAAATTGTTCCCGTCATGTAGTTTGCAATGCCGTAGACAATCCACGAAACCACAAGCAGAGCCAGCAGAACCTTCTGATTCGTCAAAAAGACTGCGCCGAGCGGAAAGAGGGCAATGCCGACGCCCTGCAGGACGAGCCACTGTGCATAGCCATGCAGATGCCTTGAAGCATCCCTGACTACATGGCTGAACAGAAACCCGCTCACACCGGCAGTGATTCCGATTGTCATTTCCTGAATGGAATATGCCGCCTTGAAGTCCGGCAGCCTCCTTGCCAGATACATTGGCGTGAGATACCAGTACAGCCAGAAGCTGACGTTGATCAGCGTCGCATACGGCAGCAGAACCCTGATGACTTCCAGGTGAACGACCTGTCTCAGGGAATCGAGCATGGATTCATCAGTTTCGTTTTCTTCACGACTGACCGAATCCGACGGTATTCTGAGCATCATGACGCATGATGCAACCATGATGACCAGGATGATGCCGTATGAGACAAGGGCGCTCTTCAGGAGGACGAGCACGCCGGAAAGAGCTGAACCTAAAATCGTCGCAAGCTGCTGAACCATGTTGAGACTGGCGTTGTTTCTTATGAGATCGTCGTCATCTTCGGAAAAAGCGGGGGCTATCGTCTCGATTGCAGGCAGATAAAATGAAGTGACGAAGCTCAGCACACAACCGACCGCAACGGAAACGGCAGTGAAACTGACTGACATCTTCTGCATCACGATAAGAACAAGCAAGGCAATCATCCTTGCCACGCTGCCGATTCTTATCAGATTTATCCGCGGAAACCGGTCGGACATCCGACCGCCAAACGACGCCAGGACTATCTCGACAAATCCCGCGCATCCGAACAGGGCGACTGCACTCTGGCTGTGAACGACGTTTGCAAGATACCAGATTGTATATATGTTGAATGCAGACAAGGCCACATTGCTCAGCAGGTCGTTCATCACAATACGTTTGAAATGAGTCATGTAAAAAGCACTCCCTTCGTGCTTAATTTAAAATTGTTAAATCCCGTCTTTGCCAAAATAATCTCCCAAATCACAGTAATCACTGAATCTTCGGTCCGAAATCAGGTATGTTCGGTCAACGCATCCCTCGACGAAGCGCTCGTCATGGGAAATGACAACGACTGCCGCTTCGCTGTTCCTGATGAATTCAGTCAGTGCTCTTACCCCGTCATAGTCAAGATAGTTCGTCGGCTCGTCAAGCAGCAGGACGTCAAACGGCGACACAAGTTCAAGTACAAGCTGGGCCTTGAGAAGCTGTCCTCCGCTCAGTTCGTCCGGAGCGCGGGAAAGAAGGTCCGCATGAAGTCCCAGGGCTCCTGCGACATCAAGGACAACCTGTTCCGGCATCCCGGAAGCCTTCATGAGCTGTGACAGAAGATTTTCACCTTCTTCCCAGACATCTTGAATCTCCTGTCTGAAGCGGCTGACCCTGCAGGATCTTTTCTCAAGTCTTCCCTCGACTTCATCCAGCAGAGTCGACTTGCCGCTGCCGTTCCTGCCTAGCAGACCAACCGTTTCTCCTGATCTGATTCGAAACGAGAACGAATTGTCAATCAGTCGGATGCCATGGCCTGACAGTCCGTCAAAGTCAAGATTTATCCTGACTTTTTGCGGTTTCTGATATGTCGTCAGAAGCTTGAGCCCCATCTTCTCATACGGCTTGGCATTCTTTAGCCCTTCGTCCAGACTTTTCTGCATGCGTCTGGCATTGGCCGAAAGTCTTCTCTGAACCTTGTCGTAATTTCCAAGAAGCGACCTGGCCTTTGCCTCCGAGTTGGAAACACCGCCGGACTTCCTGGACTTTGCGGCCTTCTCCTTCATCTTCTGCGCCACGCGTTTCTGTCTTCTTCGCTGCTTTTGCTCAACCTCGTACAGCTGATACTGATTGTTTCGGTTCCTTTCCCTCATCTGCCGGAATTCCTCAAAATTACCGTCATAAAGGTCGATGTTCCGGTCTTCAATCATCAGCACGCAGTCAACCGCCTTTTCAAGAAAGGCAATGTCATGACTGATGATGACGGCAATTCCCCGAAAGCCCCCGATCATTCCGGTCAGCTTCCTGATGCCTTCCGCGTCAAGATTTGACGTCGGTTCATCCAGCAGCAGGATGTCCGGTCTCTTCGCAAATGCACGGCTGATTCGCTGCATCTGCCCCTGTCCGGGACTGACCACTTCCATACCGGCCGGAAACTGACTGACCATTTCGGCATGTCCGTCATATCTGACCATTCCTGCATCAGGTTTCAAGATTCCGGTAATCAGCCTGAGCAGTGTGGTCTTTCCCGTGCCGTTGTCACCGACAAGCGCCACGTGCCTCCCGTTTCCTATGCGGAAGCTGCATTTTGAAAAAAGCGGATTGTCTCCGTAGCTGAATGCAAGATCATTAACTGTCAGCAAGATTCATACCCCCCTCATTAGAAAATTTTAATGCTAATCCAATAGTAGTGCCAATGCCCGCAGAAGTCAAGAAAACGTCCCGGCGCAAGTTACGCACCGGACCGATTCAGATGTTGTTTCCCTGCGCTGACGTACTGATTGACAACAGAGGACTTGTTGCCGGCATGACCGAAGTGCTCGCAGCCATGCCATGAGAAGACCTGTGAAAACAGGGAAACCGTCATGAGGATGGTTGAGGAACAGGAGAACATGCGTGTTCTGGAAGAGCTCGTTCCGTATTGTGCGGCATGCAGGGAGCCGATGTCAATGAATCTGCGCTGTGACGACACGTTCGTTGAGGATGGCAGCTGGCATGAGGCTTCCTTGAGGTATGCAGAGTTCATCAGGAGAACTTCAGGGAAGAAGGTTCTGTTTCTGGAACTTGGCGTCGGGATGAACACCCTCGTCATCATCAAGCATCCGTTCTGGAGAATGACCGCCGAAAATTCTGATGCGTTTTACCTGGCATCAATCTTGAGAATTTCCTTTGTCCTGGTGAAATCAGGAATCGGGCGCTTTGTATCAGGGCAGACATCAGTTCGTTGATCTGAAATCGTGCATGGATGGCAGGAAGGAAAGAAAGTCAGTCAGCTTATAATCAATGGTGTCGGAGATGAGATCTGGCACCATTTTTCCGTGGTATAATCTTGGTATGATATCAGAAGGGAAGTGGAGCCATGAGCGTGACGGTGGAGGATCTGATGAGGCTGCCATCGCTGAGGCAGGCGAAGGTGATCGGCGGATCAGGCGGGATGAGAAGGGTCGTGTCGTCGATCTCGGTGCTGGAGTCGACGAAGCCGGAGATTCTGGTCAACGAGCTGTTTCCGGACACAAGGAGCGGATACTCCGGCGGCGAACTCGTCATAACCGGTTTCATCAACTGCACGGATGACGTGGAAATGCAGTGCGAGAACGTCAGGCGGCTGATTGAAGGCGGCGAGGTGGGGTTGGTGCTGTACTACGTCGGCGTGTATCTGCCGCGGGTTGACCAGCGGCTCATCGATATGGCGGATGAGAATGACTTCGTGCTCATCTGCATGCCGGAGGGGAAGAGTAATCTGCGGTACGGCGAGCTGATTACGGACGTCACCGAGTGCATCTATCAGGACAAGAGCAGCGCATCGCTTGTTTCGGACATACTGGACAGGATGTCGTCTGCGCCGCGCAGTCAGCAGACGGTGGCGACGGCGCTGCGGATGCTGTGCATGGAGCTTGGGTGTTCCATTGTGCTTGGCAGCATGGACGGCGTGCTGCTGGAGCTGGCCACGTGGCCGAGCGAGCTGGAGGATACGGTGAGGAAGGAACTTGAGCCGTACCTGCCGTTTCCGTTTGAAAGAGGGAGTGTGCGCTGTAATTTCATGCCGGACGCCGTGGCGTACTGTCAGACAATCAGGTCCGATTCGGGCGAGAGGTACCAGCTGGCTCTTGTCAGGGTCGGGATGCCGCTTGAGAAGGGCGAGCTGGAACAGGCAGCTGATACGTTGCGCATCTGCATCAACATCTGGGGCAGACAGAGCGGAACCGACGCGGTGAACGAGCTGGTGCGCGCCATTCTGCAGGACGAGCCGCTCCGGATGAGGCGGCTGGCGGGCATCTTCCATATCGACATTGCGTCGATTCATGAGCTGTGGCTGTTCTGCGGCACGGACGCGGGCAAGGTCAAGAAGCATATGAAGGAGTACTGTGAACTCATGAGACAGTATGCGGACACGGTTTTCGGCGCCGTCTTCGAGGGCATGCCGGTCATGTGTCTGAGCACGCCGCATTCCCTGCGCGAGACGGAGAAGGTGATGATGGGGATGATTGCCGACATGCGCGCGGTCTGGCCCGACGCCGTGATTGTGCGGTGCTGCGGCCTGAACAACACGACTGACTGCCACAGGGCTTATCTGACGGTGCTTGATGCCCTGGAGGACGTCAGGAACATCTTTCCGGACAGGTGTCTTGTGCTGCAGGGGGAGCTGGAGTTTGCGGCGGAGTGCCGGAAGCTGATTGACGGGGGCGAGGATGCGGCGATGAGAAGCCTGGCTCCGCTGACCGCTCTGCAGTCTGATTCCGAGAGCGGGGACCTTCTGGAAACGGTCTGCACCTATCTGCTGGACTGTGATGGAAGCGTCACGAAGACGGCAGGAAAGCTGTTCCTGCACCGGAACACCATCAAGTACAGGCTGCAGCGCATCACTGACATGCTGGGACATCATCCCGCGAAGATGCCGGAGATGATGGGACTGTACAGGAGTGCGGCGGTCTACCGGCTGCTTGTGGCATCAAAGGAAACATAGAACCGGATAAAGGGTCCGTTCATTGTCCATGTGGACAATGAACGGACCCTTTTTTCTGCCTTTACGACAGTGTTCATTGGAGTAATGTGGTGTTATCATTAAAATATTCTAAATTATAAATTATAAGAGAGGAGAATTTTCATGAGTAAAAGAAGCGATGGTTTTAAGGTTGAAGAGTCGCAGAGGCAGAGCTGGCTGTCAATTGCCGCTGTCTGGGCCGGTGGCATGATCTGCGTGCCGAGTCTGATGATCGGCGGTGTTTTGGTCGGAGGAGGACTGAGCATGGCGGAAATCGTCCTGTCCATTCTGATCGGCTACGGCCTCATCTGCGCCTACATGATTTTCATCGGCATGCAGGCGTGTGACACGGGGCTGCCGGTTGCCGTCATGGCATCCGGCGCCCTGGGCGAGAAGGGGGCACGCTACATCATCAGCGCGCTGCTCGCAATTGCCTGCATCGGCTGGTTCGGCATTCAGTCCGCAACGTGCGGCAGTGCGTTTGCCCGTATGATCTGCAGCATGCTGGGCATGAAGGCGTCGCCTGCGTTCATTTCCGCAAGCTCCATCATCTGGGGCCTGATTATGCTGGCTACGGCCTGCTTCGGCTTCAAGGGCCTCAAGTGGCTCAACTACATTGCCGTTCCGCTGCTGGTCATCGTCTGCCTGTACGGCTTGATTGCCGGCATCGTGACGAATGACGGCGGCGCGGTCATTGCCGGCTACAATCCGGGCAAGTCCTCGGGCATGGTGTTCGGCATTTCCATGGTCGTTGCGTCATTTGCCCTTGGCGGCGTTATTTCCGCCGATTACTGCCGCTTTGCGAAGAGTCGCGGCGACGTTGTGAAGTCATCCATCGTCGGCGTCCTTCCCGCCGGCCTGTTCATGCTGATCACGGGTGCTCTCATGAGCATCGTCACGGGCAGATCCGACATTTCCGCCATCCTTGCCTCCCTCGGCGTTCCTTTCATCGGACTCGTTGCCCTCGTACTGGCCACATGGACAACAAACGTCACGAACGCCTACTCCGGCGGTCTGGCTCTGAGCAACCTGCTCGGCTTTGACGAAGGCAGGTTCAAGGTTACGACGGGCATCGCCGGCGGCATCGGTACGCTGCTTGCGGCATTCGGCCTGCTTAATGTCTTCGAGAGCTTCCTTTCACTGATGTCCGCGCTGATCCCGGCTCTGGCGGGCGTTCTGATTGCCTCGTACTGGGTGGTCGGAGCCGGCAGGAGGGAAAACTTCCATATCCGCTCTGGATTTTCATGGACCGGCGTCGTGTCCTATGTCGTGGGCGCGCTGGCCGCATGCATCACGGGCGGCACGTTCGCAAGCTTCCCGGCCCTGGTCAGGGTGCTGCCGTTCCTGAACGTTCCGTTCTTCGTCGGTCCGGTCAACGGCATCGTGATTTCGCTCGTGCTGTACGTGATCATCGCAAAGCTGGTTCCGTCCGGAGAAACAAGTCAGGCTGTGTAAAGGAGAGATAACATGCGTAAGATAGGTATCAAGGAAATTGAAGATATTGCAACCGGCGCGGCGCTGCTCGGCGCGGGCGGCGGCGGCGACCCCTACGTGGGCAAGCTGATGGCCATCGGAGCCGTCAGGGACTGCGGACCGGTCACGCTGCTCGATCCGGACGAGGTTCCGGACGATGCGCTCGTCGTGCCGATTGCGATGATGGGCGCGCCGACCGTTCTGGCTGAAAAGGCCGTCGGCGGAACGGAATATCAGAAGCTCTTCGACATGGTCTCGAACTTCTTCGGCAAGAAGATCTATGCGTTCATGCCGATTGAAGCAGGCGGCGTCAACTCGATGCTGCCGGTTGCGGCGGCTGCCCGCATGAACATGCCGATGGTCGACGTCGACGGCATGGGTCGCGCGTTCCCCGAACTGCAGATGGTCACGTTCACCATTGGCGGCGTGAAGTCAACGCCCATGGCTCTTGTCGACGAGAAAGGCAACAGCTGCATCTTCGAGACGATCACGAACAAGTGGACCGAAGAACTGGCCCGTTCCGTGACGATGAGCTGCGGCGGTTCAGTGTCCGTTTCGCTCTATCCGATGAGCGGGAAGCAGATGAAGGAATTCGGTGTCCGCGGTATCGTGACGAGAAGCGAGAGACTCGGCCGTGCCATCCGCACGGTCAAGGACAGCGGCGACCAGACGCCGGAGGAGCACTTCCTGGAAATGACGGAAGGCTACAAGCTCTTCAAGGGCAAGATTTCAGACGTTCTGCGCGAGACACGCGCCGGTTTCAACTTCGGCAAGGCCGTGCTCGACGGCATCGGCGAGTGCAAGGGTCATCAGGCCTGCATAGAATTCCAGAACGAGAACCTCGCCGTTGTGGTTGACGGAGAAATCATGGCTACGACGCCTGACCTCATCTGCCTGGTCGACACGGAGACGTTCCGGCCGGTCACGACGGATGCGATGAAATACGGCAGGCGCGTCATGGCCGTGGGGATGAAGTGCTTCCACCTGTGGCGGACGGAAAAGGGCCTCGAACTGGCTGGTCCGCGCTACTTCGGGTTGGATACGGACTACATTCCGCTGGAAGAACGCTGCAAGGGAGGAATCTGACATGTACAAACTTGGAATAGACGTGGGCGGCACCAACACGGATGCCGTTCTGATTGACGAAAACCGTTCCGTCGTGGCGGACATCAAGTATCCGACGTCCGCCGACATCTACGACGGCATTCTCGGCGCCATGCGCACGGTGCTTGACAAGTCCGGCGTGGACCCGAAGCAGATCAACCAGGCAATGCTTGGGACGACGCAGTGCACGAATGCCATCGTCGAGCGCAAGAATCTTGCGCCAATCGGCATTCTGCGCATCGGAGCTCCTGCCTCTACCGGCATCCGTCCGATGGTTGACTGGGCCGATGACATCCGCAGGATTGCTGCCGGCAGCGTCATCATCGGCGGCGGCTTCGAGTATGACGGCAAAGAGCTCGCACCGTTCGACCGCGAGGAGGCGGAGAAGTTCTTCACTGACATGAAGGAAAAGGGCGTGAAGTCAATCGCCGTATCCTGTGTCTTCTCAACGGTCCGCAATGACCACGAACTCGAGGCGGCCAGGCTCTGCCGCCAGGTGATGGGCGACGACGTCCACGTCTCCATCTCAAGCGAAATCGGCTCGATGGGTCTTATCGAACGCGAGAACGCAACTATTTTAAATGCAGCGCTCTGGCAGGTGGCGGAGCGATTCACGGACGGCTTTGCCAAGAGTCTGCAGGATGAAGGCATCACGAACGCAGACGTCTATCTCAGTCAGAACGACGGCACGCTCATGACAATGGAGCATGCCCGCCGCTACCCGATTCTGACGGTTGCCTGCGGTCCGACCAATTCCATCCGCGGCGCCAGCTATCTTTCCAATCTGAAGAACGCCATCGTCGTTGATGTCGGCGGCACAACCACCGATCTAGGCGTGATTCCGAACGGTTTTCCCCGTGAATCCAGCGTCGCCGTCACCATCGGCGGTGTCCGCACGAACTTCAGAATGCCGGACGTCATCTCCATCGGCCTCGGCGGTGGCTCCATCGTCCGCGTCCGATCCGACGGCAGCGTGACCGTCGGACCGGATAGCGTCGGCTACGAGATAACGAAGAAGGCCCTCGTCTTCGGCGGCGACGTCATGACTGCAACCGACATCGCCGTCCGCTGCGGCCTGACCGACCTCGGCGACGCCGAAAGGACTGCCGGCATCCCCCGGGAGGTTGCCGACAAGGCTCTTGCCGTCATGCGCGCCATGGTCGAGGACAGCGTCGACTCCATGAAGGTCTCGAACGCTGACGCAGACCTCATCCTGGTCGGCGGCGGCTCCGTTATCCTGCCGGAAGACATCCCCGGCGCCTCCTCCGTCCTCAAGCCGGAGCACTTCGGCTGCGCCAACGCCATCGGTTCCGCCATCTCCAAGGTTAGCGGAACATACGAGAAACTGGTCGACTATGATGAAACCCCCCGTGACCAGGCTCTCGAAAACGCCAGGGCCGCTGCCGTTGATGCCGCCGTCGAAGCCGGCGCCGTCCGCGACACGGTTGAGATCATCGAAATGGAAGACGTTCCCCTTGCCTACTACCCCGGCCACACAAGCCGCGTCAAGGTCAAGGCGGCCGGCGACCTGCGATAGTGACACAGCGATGTTACAGTTAAACAGCGGTCGGACAGAAATTGTCTTTTCTGTCCAGCCGCTGTTTTTTGGTATTCGGGAATTTTGAGTACAATGTCCTGTTTAGCGTCTTAATAAGGAACCGAATCTTCATGATAATTTGTACGGAACGTGTGCCATTTCCGGGACGTCGCTCCAGTCGACCGTATATCCGGCGCCGTGAGCACAGAAGACGGACTGCGGCGTGTTTTCCAAATCTGAAAGCGGGTCGTAGCTGCTGTTTGAAACGACTTCTTGTTCGTTATGGCATTGGCGATAGCCGTCAACGCTCAGTTCAAGCAGGCCTTTTCCGCGGGTATAGGTGCGCACGGTTTCCGCATATGACTGCATCTCGCTGACCGGAGCAAGGCCGCTCAGAGTTCCGGTAGCCTGATCCAAGGAAAAGGTGCCGCTCATCTGCTGAATGTCGTTCATCGCGCGCCCGAGCTTTTCTTCCGGGACTTTGAGCACGAAACGGTACCATGGCTCAAGCAGTTTCAGTCCCTGGCGTTCTTTTAGCATCATCAAGCCTTGGCGCACTGCTCTGCTTGACGCTTGACGAAAATCGCCTCCGACCGTGTGCTTGATGCTTGCTCTGCCGGTTGCGAGGGTGATCTTGACGTCGGTCAGGGGCGCTCCGATGAGAACGCCGATGTGTTCTTTTGACTTCAGACAGGAGAGAATCTGATTTTGCCAGTTTTTGTCGAGTTCTTCCAAGCTGCAGTCTGACGAAAAGACCAGTCCGCTTCCCGGTTTTCCGGGTTCCATGATCAAATGCACTTCCGCGTAGTGACGCAGTGGCTCAAAGTGGCCGACGCCCTCAATCGTCTGGGTGATCGTTTCTTTGTACAAAGTCCTGCCTTGTTCAAATGAAACGTCCAGTTCATAGCGGTCCTTTAAAATCTGCTGCAAAACTTCAAGCTGAATCGGACCCATCAGCTGCACGCGCAGTTCGTTCAGTTGCTTTGACCAGACGACGTGAAGATGTTCGTCTTCGTCTTCAAGTTCTTTCAAGGCCACAAGGCAGGCATGAAGGTCGCATCCGTTCGGATTCAGCGCATAGCTCAGAACCGGCGTCATGCAGGATGCCGCATCGTTTTCAAGAAAACCCAGGCCTTGTCCGACGAAAGTTTCATTCAGGTTCGGGATGGCACAGATCTGGCCGGCGACAATTTCTTTTGCGGCACTGTATCTTTTTGCATCATAGACCCTGAGTTCGTTTGCCTTTTGATCATCCAAAATCATGTCTTTTGGATGAAGGCTCCCGCCGAACACGCGCAGCCATGTCAGACGCTCGTTTTTTTCGGTGTGAGAAATTTTGAAGACGCGCGCGCCGAATTCGTTTCGAGATTCGAGTTCCGGCGCAAAATCAGCAAGGCCATGAAGCAAAGCATCGATTCCTTCAAGTTTGAGCGCAGAACCGAAAAAGCATGGAAAAGCTTTGCGCTGCCTGATCAAGGCTAAGACGTCCGTTTGGTCGATCGAATCGGTTTCCAGGTATTTTTCCAAAAGAGCGTCGTCAAGTTCCGCAAGTTCTTCTGTTTCCTTGCCGTCGAAGGCCACGATGCCCTGATCGAGCTGCTTGAGTTGTTGCACGATGTCTGCTTTTGAAAGCTCGCTCAAATCAAGCTTGTTGACGAAGACGAACGTCGGAACATGGTAGAAGTCAAGCAGATTCCAGAGCGTTTTGGCATGGCTCGTGATCAGGTCGCGGGCTGAAACGACCATGATCGCACAGTCGAGCACGCGCAAAACCTGTTCAGTCTGCGAGACGAAATCAACGTGACCAGGGGTGTCGAGCAAAGTCAGCTGCAGATCTTTCCAGGTCAGATTCGCCTGGTGCGAAAAAATCGTGATGCCGCGTTTTCGTTCAAGTTCTTCAAAATCCAAAAAGGCATCTCCGTTGTCGACTCTGCCGAGTTTTTTGAGTTCGCCTGCCTTGTAGAGCAAGGCTTCCGTCAGCGTGGTCTTGCCAGAATCGACGGGGGCGATGATGCCGGTTACGATATGTTTCAATGCTGTTTGCGGGAAAAGTGTCCCGTCGCTCCTTTCGTATTGTCTGAAAGTATTGTAGCACAAAAGCTAATTTAGCACTGAATTTTGCGAAAAAAACCAGAAATTGTAATTGCTAATTTGTACCAATAACCGTTATAATGTAAGCGGTATCTATAACGAGGTGAAGTAAATGAACGAAAATTTTGAAAAAATGCACAATGGCGAACTGTATTTGCCAAACGACAGGGAATTGGCAAAACTCCAAATGAAATGTTTGGACAGGCTTTATGATTTTAACCGGACGCGGCCGACCGAAATGGCAAAACGCCAGGAGCTGCTGAAGGAAATGTTTGCCGAAATCGGCGAAGGGTGCTACATCGAACCGCCATTTCATGCAAACTTCGGCGGACGTCACGTCCACTTCGGCAATCACGTTTACGCCAACTTCAACCTGACTGCGGTTGACGATACGCATATCTATGTTGGCGACCATACGATGATCGGGCCAAACGTCACGCTGGCATCTGCCGGACATCCCGTCTGGCCTGAGCTGCGCGAAAAAGAGTACCAGTTCAACATGCCGATCCATATCGGCAAAAATTGCTGGCTCGGTGCCGGAACGGTCGTCGTTCCCGGGGTTTCGATCGGCGACAACACCGTTATCGGAGCCGGCAGCATCGTGACGAAGGACATTCCCGCAAACGTCGTGGCAGTCGGCAATCCGTGTCGCGTGATGCGCGAAATCGGCGAACGCGACAAAGAATATTATTACAAGGACAGGAAAATAGGTGACGCAAAATGACGCTGAGAAATCTTGGACTTTAGATTTATCCCTCTCACAGCAATTTTGAAGACGATGAAAGATATTTGAAGCTTGACGCAAAGTACGGCTTCAAACTGATTTTCATGGGAGATAATAGAGAAACGCGATAGCGTAGTAAGCAATAATTCCAGATGATTTAGGTTTGATCAGAGAGGAGAAGAATATGAACAACTATTGTATGATCCAGAACTCCAAAACGTTTGCATTTTCCGCAGAGAATCCAACCGGTGTACGCGCAGGTGGTTCCCAGGGCGGTGACTGCACCAAGCTTCGTCCGACCGTGACGATTCCTGCAGGGGAAACCGTAACTCTGGTAGATGCTGCAGGACCGGGTGTGATCCAGCATATGTGGTTTACCGGATATGTCGGGCACCATTTTATCATCCGTATGTATTGGGATGATCAGGAATATCCGTCTGTGGAAGCTCCGCTCTCTGCATTCTTCGGATGTGCCTATGATGAAAATTTCGTGGACCGGGATGGCAAATATCCGGTGTTGAATTCTGCCATGATGCTGGTAGCTCCTGGTCGCGGCTATAACAGCTATTTTGAGATGCCGTTCCATAAGAGAGCTCGGATCACGATGGAAAACCGTGGTGACAA
>ENA-OQKO01001519-OQKO01001519.1-human-gut-metagenome-genome-assembly--contig:-NODE-1519-length-13148-cov-3.092466_pt1 | contig 13148 bp, 13 predicted proteins | sample MGYA00242777_ERZ504796 | MGnify/ENA primary metagenome ERZ504796 (study PRJEB26092, sample SAMD00036404) | human gut metagenome | host: Homo sapiens | study: EMG produced TPA metagenomics assembly of... | reverse complement strand
CCTTTAGCGAATGAACGTTTTACATCTGTGTCGATGAGGGACATCTGCGCTGCTTCATAGTAATATTTATCATGCATGTAGTGGATCATGTTCAATGTATCAACATACAGTTTGGACAGCCACTCCATCATCTCGTCATATTTAGCAAGTACTTCATCGATGTCAAGGTACTCAGATGTGATTGGCTGATAGTTTGGTCCAACCTGTGCTTTTGTCTTCTCATCAACACCACCGTTGATTGCGTACATTAAGCATTTTGCAAGGTTTGCACGAGCTCCGAAGAACTGCATCTCTTTACCAGTTTCTGTGGCAGATACACAACAGCAGATGCTGTAGTCATCACCCCATACCGGACGCATTACATCGTCATTTTCATACTGGATAGAACTTGTCTCAACAGAAATGCGAGCAGCAAATTTCTTGAAGTTCTCTGGCAGTCTTGAAGAATAAAGAACTGTTAAGTTCGGCTCTGGAGAAGGACCCATGTTCTTTAATGTATGGAGGAAACGATAATCATTCTTTGTTACCATAGAACGTCCATCTTGTCCAAGTCCGGCTACTTCCAGAGTTGCCCATGTCGGATCTCCTGAGAACAGTTCATTGTAAGAAGGAATTCTTGCGAATTTAACCATACGGAACTTCATTACAAGGTGATCAATTAATTCCTGAGCTTCTTTCTCTGTAAGCTTACCGTTTTTAATATCACGGTCAATATATATATCAAGGAAAGTAGACACACGTCCAACACTCATAGCAGCACCGTTCTGAGTCTTGATTGCTGCAAGATAACCAAAGTATAACCACTGTACAGCCTCTTTTGCATCTTTTGCAGGCTGTGAAATGTCATAACCGTAAGCAGCAGCCATTTCTTTCATATCACGAAGTGCTCTCATCTGATCAGCAAGCTCTTCACGAAGACGGAAGTCTGTTCCTTTCATGCCGTGTCTTGCGTAACGCTCAAAATCATACTGTTTTTTCTCAAGAAGAAAATCAATTCCGTACAGAGCTACACGACGATAATCACCAACGATACGTCCACGTCCGTAAGTATCCGGAAGTCCTGTAATGATTTTGTTATGACGAGCTTTTTTCATCTCTGGTGTGTAGATATCGAAAACTCCCTGATTGTGTGTTTTATGATATTTAGTAAAGATTTCATGAAGTTTAGGGTTTGGCTCATATCCATAAGTTGTACAAGCCTGCTCTGCCATCTTAATTCCACCGTAAGGCATGAATGCTCTCTTAAGAGGCTTGTCTGTCTGAAGACCTACAACCTGCTCAAGGTCTTTCATACTCTCATCGATATACCCTGGGCCATATGCTGTCAGTCCGGATACTACATCTGTTTCCATATCAAGAACGCCACCTTTTGCACGCTCTTCTTTCTGAAGCTCCTGAAGTCTTCCCCACAATTTGTTGGTTGCTTCAGTTGGTCCTTCCAGGAAAGAGTCATCTCCTTCATATGGAGTGTAGTTATCCTGGATAAAACTTCTAACATCTACAGAATGCGTCCAGTTTCTTCCTTTAAATCCTGCCCACTGTTCGTACTGTGCCATATCTTTACGTCTCCTTTTCCTAAATATGTATTTCTTTTTACGGGCACAGTATAGCATCGGGTTTTTTCGATTGCAAGTATTTAAATGAGTACAATTAATCAAAAAGCGCTTGTACTTGATTTTGTGCAATTTCACTGAGAAATTGCATTTTAGAGAGTACAATTCATGTGCTTTGTATGTAATTTTATACAAGAAATATTTGTTAAACTATTGACAAATTCAAATAAAAGTAATACGGCTATCCTCAAAATATATGATATCATAATTTAGATTTTTCCCTGATATCTGCATATGTAAATGATAAAAATGCTGTTCAGATATAAGAAAAAGAAGCATGAAACACCTTAAATGGATTCTCATACTTCTTTTTTTCTTACGACAAATACTTTTTTAAGAGTATCATAAAATACAACTTTAAACTTGTATTCTTGCCGCTGCATCATCGCTAATTGCGATTCTTTTGTGTTTATTCCCGATAATCAGACCACCATTGAACTTTTCAAAGACCCGGATTTCACTGCCCTCCTCAATCTGACAGTTACGGATGATATCCAAAACCTCCGGGAGACCGAACATCCATTTGATGGTATATACTTTACCGGGTGCTGCTGTTGACAAAGCCTGCATACTCGCACCTTCTTTGCTTTTTTCTTATTGTAGATCGAGAAATAAATGTTAGTCAACAGCAACACTATGCATAGACTTATATTACATGAAGTCCTTTTAAGGAAACATCAAGAATCGGTGCAGAATGGGTCAGTGCTCCACTGGAACTATAATCCACACCAAGTACGGTCAGTTTTTCAATATTTTCCTTTGTAACATTTCCGGAACATTCTGTCTCGGCACGTCCATCAATGATTAATAAAGCTTCTTTCATCTCGTCATAAGACATGTTGTCTAACATAATGATGTCTGCACCTGCTTCTACTGCTTCCTTTACCATGTCAAGATTTTCTACTTCCACCTCGATTTTCCGAACAAACGGTGCATAATCCTTTGCCATCTGTATTGCTTTTGTGACGCTTCCGGCTGCACCAATATGATTATCCTTCAAAAGGACGCCATCCGATAGATTATAGCGGTGATTATATCCGCCTCCGACGCGAACTGCATATTTTTCGAAAATACGCATATTCGGAGTTGTTTTTCTTGTATCCAAAAGTTTCGTTTTAGTTCCGGCAAGCAATTTTGCAACAGAATTCGTGTATGTGGCAATTCCACTCATACGTTGAAGATAATTTAAAGCTACCCTTTCTCCAGATAACAGTACACGGATATCGCCTGTAACAACACCCAGAAGTTCTCCGCTTTTTACTGCGTCGCCATCTTTTTTATAAAATTCAATCTTTGTATTAGCATCCAGCAATTCGAATACTCGTTTAAATACTTCCAGTCCTGCAATAATACCGTCCTGTTTGCAGATAAGATTTACTTCTCCCTGCACTGATTCTTTCATGACTGAATTGGTAGTAACATCTTCACTGGATATATCTTCTTTTAAGGCTTCTTCTATGAGATGGTCAGCCTGTAGTTTCATCGTAATTGTATTCATGACTCTTTGAAAATCTCCTTTTTTATAGCATTTTATTACTGTTTTATGCGGTTGCCTTATTCATCTGTTTTTCAGACATGATTTTCCTGGCAGCTCTTTTAGCAAATACAAGACTCTCCAAAAGAGAATTGCTTGCAAGTCGGTGCTTTCCATGAACACCGTTGCAACTTGTCTCTCCTACGGCATATAAATTTGGCATAGAGGTATGACTATCGGAGTCAACCCAGATTCCCCCCATAAAGTAATGCTGAGCCGGAACGACTGGAATCCACTCTTTTGTCGCATCATAACCTTCTTCCAGGCAATGCTGGTAGATATTCGGAAAATGACTTAGGATTATTTCCTTTGGAATCTTTTCTAATGACAGCCACACATGATCTGTCCCATCCTTCTTCATCTGTTCCTGAATGGCTTTTGTGACAACATCTCTTGGGAGCAGTTCATCTACAAATCGATTTCCATTTTTATCATACAGCAGAGCACCTTCCCCACGCACAGATTCGGAAATCAAAAATCTGCGCCCCGGTTTTTTAGAATAAAGTGTTGTTGGATGAATCTGTACATAATCTAAATGTTCTAGCCGGATCCCATGTTTTTTGGAAATATCAAGTGCATCTCCGGTCAGATGCGGGAAATTTGTGGAATGCTGATAACGACCTCCAATTCCACCGCTTGCAAAAATAGTCTGATCAGCGTGGATATAAATCTTTTTATGATCAGATGTTTCAGCCTCAATCCCGGCACATGCCCCTTGGGAAATGAGGATGTCAGTCATTGTCGTATATTCCATAATCTGGATATTTTTACATGTCTTTATCTGTGCAAGAAGCTTACTTGTGATTTCTTTACCAGTAATATCTTCATGAAACAGAATTCGAGGTCTGGAATGGGCGCCTTCTCTTGTGTACAGAAGTTTACCATCTTCCTTTGCAAAATCCACACCATACCCGATCAGATCATGAATTACATCCTGTGAACCGCGGATCATAATATCTACAGACTCTTTCCTGTTTTCATAATGACCAGCCCGCATTGTGTCTTCGAAATAACTGTCATAATCATCATCATCATGTAACACACAGATCCCTCCTTGTGCGAGAAATGAATCGCTGCTTTCAAGATCTGATTTTGTAATCATAATAATGGATAAATCTTCGGACAGATTCAAGGCTGAAAAGCAGCCGCCTACGCCTGTGCCGACAATGACCACATCGGCCTGCAAATTATTTTCCTTACTATTACTTACATTTTTCATATTATCTGTTTGATTCATATTCAAATGCCTACTTTCCAAGCTCTAACATACGTTCCAGAGGTTTTTTTGAATTTTCACGAAGGCTGTCCTTGACATGAACTTCGTTCTTGCCGGTCTTTAATACATGAAGCACTTTTTCCAAAGTATTCTTTTTCATGTTCGGACATACCGGAACAGTCTTCGGATAGTAAAAATGTTTATCCAGATTATTCTTAACGAGTTTATAGTGTACGCCCTCTTCTGTACAGATGATAAATTCATTACATGGACTTTCCGTTGCATATTTAATAATTCCTGAAGTACTTCCTATATAATCGGATAATTTTAATACTTCTGTATTACATTCCGGGTGAGATAACACCAGTGCATCTGGGTGTTCTTCTTTTGCTTCGCGGACTTCATCAGCTTCCATACGCTCATGTGTCGGACAGAAACCTTCATTATAGATAAAATGTTTCTCCGGAACTTGATCTGCTACAAAATGAGCCAGATTCCGGTCCGGAATAAAGTAGATATTCTTATTCGGTAACGCTTTTACTATCTTGACAGCATTTGCTGACGTTACACATACATCGGAATATTCTTTTAAAGCTGCTGTAGAATTAATATAGCAGACCACTGCTACATCTTCATACTCTTCGCGGACTTTTTTAATGGATTCTACATCTGCCATATGTGCCATCGGGCAGTCAGCAGTCGAATCCGGCATCAGAACAGTTTTGTCCGGATTTAAGATCTTTGCGCTCTCGCCCATAAAAGAAACGCCGCAAAATACAATCGTACTCTCAGAAAGCTCTGTTGCAACACGGCTTAGATAGAAAGAATCTCCTATGTAATCTGCAATATCCTGAACTTCAGGTCTGACATAATAATGAGCCAGGATCACTGCATTTTTTTCTTGTTTTAGTTTTTGTATTTCTTCTACAATTGTCATATGTTTTTCCTCCCATATGATCTGAAATTTCATTGCAGACAATTATAACACATGTTTTTACATGTGACAAGACAGTAAGTAATTATTGACAAACAAGAAATAAAGACTATACTAAAGCTGAACATAATATGCTATATATGTATAATTAAAATATCAAACATACATAATTTATATGGCTGCAAAAATATTTATACTAAGCTGACGATATGGTCAGTTCAGTGAAGAAAGAAGTGATTTATATGCAAGTGATCCACAAAAATCACATGGAAATTTTATGGCATGATTATGCAGAAGCAATTGACGATATCCCGATTACAAATGCTGGAATTATTGAAAAATCTTCTGTGATCGGACGGACAGGTCTTATGCTTCTGTCATGTGGAACCGGAGCCTGGCGTGTCAGACAATCTATGAATACACTCGCAGAACAGTTAGGGTTGACTTGTACTGCAGACATCGGATTAATGTCCATTGAATACACCTGTTTCGATGGAGAGGAATGTTACTCGCAGTCCTTATGTCTTACAAACACAGGAGTAAATACATCAAAACTGAATCGTCTGGAACAGTTTATTAATAAATTTTCATCCGAAGGTGTATACATGACTGGTGAGGAATTACATTCTCATCTGGATCAGATTGAAAAAATACATGGTCTCTACTCTCCGACCGCACTTGGTCTTGCAGCCGCACTTGCCTGTGGCGCATTTACCTTTTTACTTGGAGGCGGACCGGTAGAAATGTTTTGTGCATTTGCAGGTGCCGGTATCGGAAATTTTGTCCGATGCAAACTGGGGAAGCATCATTTTACACTATTTTTATGTATCTTCGCTTCTGTAACATCAGCCTGTCTGGTCTATGCAGGATTATTTGAAGTGATGAAACTGATACTTGGGGTGTCAGAACAACATGAAGCAGGATATATTTGTTCTATGTTATTTATCATTCCAGGATTTCCATTCATTACCAGCGGTATTGACCTTGCAAAATTGGATATGAGATCAGGTCTGGAACGATTAACTTATGCAATCATTATTATCACTGTTGCAACAATGACTGCCTGGATTATGGCACTTATCTTAAAATTGCAGCCGGTGGATTTTCTAACATTAAATTTGCAAGTCCCGATACAAATTCTCTTCCGACTGGCAGCAAGCTTTTGTGGAGTTTTCGGATTCTCTGTTATGTTTAACAGTCCAAGAAAACTGGCAGCTACAGCCGGATGTATCGGAGCCGTTGCCAATACTCTTCGTCTGGAAATGGTGGACCTTGCAAATATGCCCCCAGCTGCTGCTGCATTTATCGGCGCGCTTGTCGCAGGAATTCTTGCTTCTATGATTAAAAATGTTGCGGGATTTCCAAGAATATCCGTAACGGTACCTTCTATAGTAATTATGGTACCTGGCCTTTATTTGTACCGTGCTATTTATAATCTGGGAATCATGTCCCTGCATACATCAGCAGAGTGGTTCGCTGCCGCATTTATGATCATACTTGCATTGCCGCTTGGATTGATTTTTGCAAGGATTTTGACAGATAAAACATTTCGTTATTGCACGTAAATTCAAAGATTCGACTCTCAATTATATAAGTTCACTTGTCACTTATATAATTGGGAGTCTTCTCAACTGAACTAAAAGAGGAACCGTTCATTTTCAAGTGAATAGTTCCTCTTTCTTATAGATTATATGACAAATTATTCTTTATATTGATAAACAATCTTCTTCGCTGTCTCAATATGTTTTTCCAGTCGTTCTGAAAAATGTGTAAATGGAAGAAAAACTCCAAGTTCATCAAAATGCTCGCCTTTTTCTTCAAGACATTCTTGTCCATAATAAACAATGGATTTTGGCAATTCTTCCTGTAATTGCATAACCAGATCCATAACGGCGACATAAGACTGAGCTTCAGTCTCTTTCATTTTGATAGTATCCGGCAGTTCATATACAAGCAAGACACCTAACTGCTCTCCCATTCGATAATCTTTTACTTCCATAGTCACTTCATCATAACAATGCCTTTTTCGATATCCTTCTGCCAGATACATTTTCACATCATCATTTTGTGCGTAGACTTTTTGGAATTTATGATACATTTTGTCAGGTACAGCTTTCTTGCAATCATTTAACAGATTGCCGGATCCATCCGTTAAAATATAAGGATTGGTATGTCCGTCAGCATTAAAACGAAACGGAACAAGGTATGCATTTCTAAGAAGATCGAACATGCTGTGCTGACAGATTGCCAGAAGGAAAGCGGTCAGATCTTTATTCTTATAAGCGTCAAATAAAGCTTTTGCAAATTTCTCCGGCGGCAATACTTCTCCTGAATATTCGCCGTCAGATTCTACTGATTCATAAAATGTTTCCATCAACCGTTCGCATGCCTGCGGATTTTCCAGAATTTTGTCAAATAAGTATTCTGCTTTTTCTTCTCTTGGAAATATGGTTGCCATTTTTATTCATCTCTTTTCTTATTGATTTTTTATCTGCTATATATTATAGTTGTCTTACGTCAAAATGTAAAAGATATATTTAGTATCATGGATATATCAATTTGGAATGAGAGGACTAGATATGATTACTTACGATTATTACCGCATATTTTATTTTGTAGCACGTTATAAGAGCTTTACAAAAGCAGCAAAAATGCTTGGCAACAATCAGCCCAATATTACACGCTGCATGAATATCCTGGAGCAAGAATTAAAATGCACTCTTTTCCTACGGTCTAACCGTGGTATTTCGTTAACACCAGAGGGAAAGAAATTATATGAGCATGTAGCAATTGCATATGAACAGTTACAGATTGGCGAAGAAGAAATCCGTCAGAATGGTGAACTGGAGAATGGATTAGTATCCATCGGTGCCAGCGAAAACGCGCTGAGACTGGTACTACTTTCAAGACTTGAAAAATTTCATGAACAATATCCGCATGTCAGACTTCGTATTTCGAATCATTCGACGCCACAGGCAATTCAGGCATTAAGAAGTGATATTGTGGATTTTGCTGCGGTGACAACACCACTTGACATCAAAAGTCCACTGGAGAAAATACCTCTTGCCTCTTACCGCGAAATACTAATCGGAGGGAGAAAATACAAAAAGCTTGCAGAACATACCCAGAAGCTTGAAGATATTGCTTCTCTTCCATTTATTAGTCTTGATGAAAATAGCAGTACAAGAGAATTATATAACAGTTTTTTTCTGGAACATGGACTTTCCTTTGCACCGGATATGGAGACCGCGACAACCGTTCAGATGCTTCCTTTGATCACTCATAACCTTGGAATCGGTTTTTATCCTAAGAAAATGGCTGAACTAGCTTTGACCAAAGGTGATGTATATCAGATTCCGTTGGAAGAAAAACTGCCCCTTCGGAGAATTTATTTAGTCACGAATGGCAGCACTGCAAAGAGTACTGCCGTTCGTAAGATGATCAAGTTCATTCAAGAATATCATAAAATATAACAATTTATTTGTTAACGCATCTGCATTCCTGCTTTTAAGAGTCGGAACATTCGTCTTGCTGCACCAAGATATAATTCTTCAGCATGATTTAAAGCATCAGACAGAGGCATAATATTATTTACCGTTGTGATAATAGATTCAATTCCATAATCGAAGATATCTTCTGCACCGCTTCCCATACTTCCGACAATCGCTACAGCTGGTATATGGCGCTTTTTGCAGTGTACACCAACTCCCTGCATGACTTTGCCAAATACAGACTGCCAGTCTGTAGCACCTTCTCCGGTTACGACAATATCGACATCTTTCAGATGTTCATCGAAATCCACAAGATCAAGTACCGTCTCAATTCCAGATTTCAATGTTCCGTTTAAAAATACCATAAGAGCGGTCCCGAGACCACCAGCTGCTCCGGACCCCGGTATATTATCCATATCCAGATCAAATTGCTCTTTAATAATGTCCCGGTAATTACACATACCAGCTTCCAGGTCATTTTGAATCTCGGGGGTTGCACCTTTCTGTCTGCCAAATGTATAAGTAGCTCCGTCTTTTCCGCAAAGCGGATTTGTGACATCACACATTACCGTGAATTTACATTCTTTTATCAATGGATTCAGTCCAGAAAGATCTATTTTTCTGATTTTCATCAAATCCTCGCCGCAACCCTTTAATTCCTGATTATTCTCATCTAAAAATTTTCCACCCAGGGCGCGTATACAGCCGATTCCACCATCGTTTGTAGCAGAGCCGCCGATGGCTATGGATATATCCCGGAATCCTCTTCTAAGAGCATCTGCAATCATTTCTCCAGTTCCATAAGATGTAGTATAGCGTGGATCTCTTTTCTCTTCTGGAACGAGAGGCAGTCCGGAAGCTGCAGCCATTTCCATTACTGCACGAGTTTCATCCAGCATGCCATAATTACTTGTAATATCCTCCCAGAAAGGTCCATGAACTTGCACAGGTAATTTTTTTCCATTTGTAGCCGCAAGTACTGCCGCTGTTGTACCTTCGCCGCCGTCTGCAACGACAATGCTGTCACATTGACAGTCCGGAAATATCTCCCGGGCTGCTTTTGCCAGAAGTTCTGCTGTCTTTTGCGAAGATAAACTCCCTTTAAATGAATCTGAAGCAAATAAAAATTTCATAAGCTTCCTCCTGTAATTACCTCTTTATAAAATAAAAAGATTTTTATTTTTTTAATACAAGTGCTACAAATACAATTGGTTCTGTTCCGTGATTCTTAATTCCATGTCCGTCTCCATCTTTGCAAAATGTAACATCGCCGGTTTTGATCTCGTATTCTTTATCGTTGTCCATATAAGTCGCACTGCCGGAAAGTACATAATAAGTCTCAGTTTCTCCATGATGCTCATGATAACCAAGTTCACAGCCTGGCTCAATGGTTACCTGAGAAAATATACGACAATGCTCTCCTCGTTCTTCTTCATTTAAAAGAGCCTCCATAAGCACATGACCTGCTCCGCCATTTACCTGTTCTTTTTTTGCAATCTTACGTTCGCCTGCTCTTGTCATTGTTCTAGAACCTCCTGAATTCAATTTTAATAATATGATGCCAGGGCCCCAACATCATATTATAAGTATATCATAGCATATCTTGTGCATAATAACTTAATAAATCACAGGAAAATGAAAGAATAATTAAAAAGTGTTTTCTATTGTATTCTTGTTAAGTCGTGATATAATGTAAAAGACTTATAAGAGAATACATTGAATCTGAAGCATCATAAGCAGTCTGATCTGCCTATGATATAGAAGAGTTTAGAAAGGACACAAAAATGAAATTTATATATCCAGCAGTATTTCATGAAGAAAAAGATGGAAAATACAAGGGCTATTTCCCTGATTTAGAATGTTGTTACGGAGAAGGTGACACGATAGATGATGCCATAGATGATGCCAATGAGGCCTCCAGAAACTGGCTGAGTCTGGAACTTACAGAAGAAGATCCATTCATCCCGTATGTATCTGACGAGGAAGATATTGACTTAAAAGAAGGGGAATTTATTCGTAATATTTCTGTAAATATTCGGTTTTACGAGGGCTGGGACGAATAATATCCAGCTATTTTTTACGGAAGATATTTTTTAACTGGAGACATTTATGAAAATTACTTTAATTACCGTTGGAAAAATAAAAGAAAAGTATTTAAAAGATGCTATTGCAGAATACAGTAAGAGGCTTGGACGTTATTGTAAGCTTGAGATTGTCGAAGTTGCTGACGAAAAGACGCCGGATCACGCAAGCGAGACTGTTGAAAATGCAATCCGGGATAAAGAAGGCGAACGAATCCTGAAATATGTCAAAGAAGATTCATATGTAATTACATTGGAAATTCGTGGCAAAATGCTGACCTCTGAAGAACTTTCCGAAAAAGTCGACACGCTTGGCGTTCAAGGCATCAGTCATATTATTTTTATTATAGGCGGCTCTATTGGTCTTGGCAAAGAAGTTTTAAAACGCTCAGACTATGCACTCAGCTTTTCAAAAATGACGTTTCCTCACCAATTAATGCGTGTGATCTTATTGGAACAGATATATCGCAGTTATCGAATTATAAATCATGAACCCTATCACAAGTAAATGAGATTTTTTACATTCTGTTATCAATCGTCATAACTAGTGTAAGTTTATAAATTAAAAGAATAAAGGAGAACATGTTACTTTATCGAACATGTTCTCCTTTTATTCATCTTTATGCTTTCTAGCCCAACGCTACGTCTAATATCATCATTAATATAAACCCAAGCGAAAAACCTATTGTGCCGACATTGCTATGGGTTCCTTCAGATGATTCCGGAATTAACTCTTCCACTACAACATAAATCATAGCACCTGCTGCAAATGCAAGTAGATACGGCAATACAGGTGTAATTTTAGATGCAAGCAAAATTGTTATACCACCACCAATTGGTTCCACAATCCCAGAAAACATACCATATAAAAAAGCTTTTATCCGCCCTTTTTCACCTCTGACAGGCAGTGAAACAATAAAGCCTTCTGGTACATTTTGAATTGCTATGCCGATAGACAGTGCAAATGCTCCGGCAAGTGTCACTTTTGAATTATTCATAAGAAGTCCTGCAAATACTGCGCCACCAGATATTCCTTCTGGAATATTGTGAATTGTAACTGCCAAAATCAGCATCGTCGATTTCTTTAATGAAGCTTTAGGACCTTCTGATTCTTCACTCCCAAGATGCAGATGTGGAATGAGGCGGTCCAATGCAAGAAGAAATACAATGCCGACAAGAAAGCCAACAGCAGCCGGTAAAAATGCCAGTTTTCCCAGATGATCAGACATTTCCATAGCTGGAATTAAAAGTGACCATACAGAGGCCGCAACCATAACTCCCGCTGCAAAACCAAGTAAAGACTTTTGAATCACAGGTTTTAATTCATTTTTTATAAATAATACGCATAATGCCCCAAGAGTTGTTCCGATGAACGGTATCATTAGTCCCCCGAAAATTGTCATGTATCAAACACTCCTTTTTATTATCTATTAGTATTATATTCAGAATCTCGATATCCTAGAATAACAGTATTAAATTAATCTACGGAGGGTAGTCTAAACTAATTCTGATATTATTTTATACAAAAGACTTGGAAGTGTCAATAAAAAAGTCAACTTCATAAATTAAGGGCACCCCTTTTATGAAAAAAGGGACACCCTTAATCAATGATGGAGACGTAGTATTTTAAAGTTTTACTACGTCCCCATTCAAGAATTTATTTGTTGCTTAATAATTCATGAATTCCCTTTGCTCCGGCTTTTCCGGCACCCATAGCAAGGATTACTGTTGCTGCTCCTGTTACAGCATCTCCGCCAGCGAATACACATGCTTTTGATGTCTGTCCATTTTCTTCTTCTGCAACGATACATTTTCTCTTGTTTGTCTCAAGACCTTTTGTTGTAGAAGCGATCAATGGGTTTGGAGATGTTCCAAGAGACATGATAACTGTATCAAGTTCAATCTCGTACTCTGATCCTGGAATTTCTTCCGGACGTCGTCTTCCTGATGCATCAGGCTCTCCAAGCTGCATCTTAACAACCTTCATTCCTTTTACCCAGTCATTCTCATCTGCAAGAATTTCTTTTGGATTTGTAAGAAGATCAAAGATAACGCCCTCTTCTTTTGCATGATGTACTTCTTCAACTCTGGCTGGAAGTTCTTCCTCGCCACGACGGTAGATTACATGTACTTCTGCTCCAAGACGAAGTGCTGTTCTTGCAGCATCCATTGCTACGTTATCGCCACCAACAACTGCAACTTTCTTACCTGCTGCAACCGGTGTATCATAAGAATCATCGAAAGCTTTCATAAGGTTGCTTCTTGTCAGCTACTCGTTT
>ENA-OQKO01001516-OQKO01001516.1-human-gut-metagenome-genome-assembly--contig:-NODE-1516-length-13158-cov-3.058629_pt1 | contig 13158 bp, 10 predicted proteins | sample MGYA00242777_ERZ504796 | MGnify/ENA primary metagenome ERZ504796 (study PRJEB26092, sample SAMD00036404) | human gut metagenome | host: Homo sapiens | study: EMG produced TPA metagenomics assembly of... | reverse complement strand
ATTCTGCACCCAGGTCAACAGGGTCTGCGCGGCCAGTGCCCTAAATTTCCGCGCCGCCGGTAATGTAGAACATACCAGAGTCATAGCTGACATTGGCCTTGTACAGCCTGCCGGGGGTCAAGCCGGAGATGGTATAGGTGCTGCACTCCCCGCCGGTCGGGAAATACACCGTGGTGCCCGCCACATAGGAAGTGGTTGCCTTATCCTCCGAAAGTTCCCACAGCGCCACCTTGAACTCCAGAATACCGGTGGATTCGGTGGTGGCATAGCCCGTTACCTGCACAGTATCGGAACCCGCCACAAAATACTCGGTGTTGCGGTTCTGGATGCTGTTAAACGCAACATACAGCGTCCCATCCTGCACCTGTTGGTTCCAGTGGACCGAGGTATCCTGCAGCCCATCCGGGAAGTTCACCTCACCGCCGGGCTGCGCCACAATTTCGTCCGCCTCATCGTCATCGGAACCTTCTTCACGCAGGCCCAGCAGGTCTGCCGTTTTCAAAATCAGATTGCTTGCTACTTCCTTGGGGCTGCAGGCGGTCAGGCTGAGCGCCAGAACCGCTGCCAGCACAAGTGCAGCTGCACGTTTTGCCAGTTTCATCATTCATTGCCCTCCATGGCAGGTAAAGCTGTTTGTAACCCTTTTATTATATCCCAATTCGCCGGGCAGAACAAGTGCTTCTTGGTGAAAACCTGGTAAAACCTAACCCCTATGGTGTGTTATCCGCGGGTGCCCTCAACGCTGGAATCGGTGCTCCAGCCCTGCAGGTCAGTGGGGTTGATGGAGCCGTTCCAGCGGCCATCGTTCTGGGCGTCGTTCCATTCGTTCCAGGCTGCCCCGCTGCGGATAGCTGTACCGCTGCGGAATGCTGCATCCCACGGGTTGGCGGAATCCGGATCGGTGGGGTCCCAGCCGCGCTTGCTCTCGTCCGCCGGGTCGGTGTAAATGGTGCCGGGCTTTCCCATGGGGCCGGGGTCATCGGCGTTATCATAGATCACCACGCGGGTGCCGATGGGGCAGTTATCATAGATCCACTTTACATCACAGACCAGCAGCCGGATACAGCCCAGGCTGGCCTGGGTGCCCAGCTGGTTGAACTGGTCGTACTCGATATCGTCCTTGTGCTGGCTGTAATACGGCACAGTGTGGAACAGATAGGAATCCCAGATGCGGGTAGCGTACTGGCCATAGCTCGGCCCGGCCAGCAGCCGCCAGTCATAATTGACCGGCGTTGCAAAGAATCCCAGCGGGGTATCCGCGCCGCCGGAGCACACCATGGCCATATACGGCTTGGTGTAGTTACCCTCATCGTCCAGCGCCAGTACCGTCACGGTAGAAGCCGCGCGGTTGACCGCGATCATATAGGGGCAGCCATCTTTGGCACTGTATTTCAGCCCCTCGCTCTGGTAAAATTCATCGGCAGCCAGCTGTTCCATCAAGGCTTTGCCGCGCTCATCCCAAAGCGCTGGGTCCACCACCTGCGGGGCATCCTTGGTGCAGTTTGCGGACGCCGTTGAGGTGGCATCGGCAATGCGCTGTTCTTCCTCGGTCATGGTGGGCTGTTCCTGCTGGCTGTCGCCATCCGTGGTGCTGTCTGCACCGTCGGGCGCGGCGGAGCTGGAATCCCCCTGGCTCTGGTTGGGCTTGTTGGTAATGGTGCCATCGGTTTTTACCAGCAAAAAGCAGCCTGCGCACACCAAAATAAACACGGCAATGCAGAAAATCAAGGTGATCAGGGCATGCACGCGGCGGTTCTGTTTGCGTGAAACAGCGCGGCGGCGCTGCATATTGCTGCTCCTGGCAGCGGGTGCAGGGCGGCGCTTGGGTCCCTGCGCCGGACGTTTTTGTTGCGGCATTGTGCAGACCTCCCGTTCATGGTGTCAAAATCGTATGTTTCGGGCTTTGCTTCCCACTGCGGGCGGGCGCGGCCCGAACGGAATTCATTTCCCGTATTCTTCCGCCACAAATTTTTCCAGTGCGGCAAAGCTGCGGCGGACCTTCTCGGTATCAATGCAGTACGCCATGCGGAAGTAGCCGGGGCAGCCAAAGCTGTCGCCGGGAACCAACGCCAGGTCATACTTCATGGCCTTTTTGCAGAACGCATTGGCGTCCTCCTCCAGCGCTTTGGGGAAGATATAGAAGGTGCCGGAGGGTTTAACCACGGTAAAGCCCAGCTTTTTCAGCTCGGCGTAAATCAGCTCCATGTTGGTTTCGTACACGCCCAAGTCGCTGGTTTCGTCCAGGCATTCGGCCACGGCCAGCTGGATCAGTGATGCCGGGCAGTTGTGGCCGGTTCCGCGGCTGATCTGGCCGCACATGGGCACAATATACTCGGCGTCCTCGCAGCGCGGGTTCGCAGCCACATAGCCGATGCGCTCGCCCGGCAGGCTCAGGCTCTTGCTGAACGAATAGCAGGTCAACGTATCGTCATAGAACTTGGCGGCGTACTGGATGGGCTGCCCGCCGAACATGATTTCGCGGTACGGCTCATCCGAGATCAAAAAGATTCGGTGCCCATACTTGGCGCTGGCGGCGCGCAGGCGGTCGGCCAGGCCGGTCAGCGTCTCGGCGCTGTAGGCTGCGCCGGAGGGATTGTTGGGGGTGTTGATCAGCACGGCGGCGGTGTTCTCATCCAGCATCGCGTCAAATGCGTCAAAGTCAATCTGGAAATCCTTCGTGCGGGGCGGAACGACCTTCAGATTCAGGCCCGCGCCCTCCACATACGGCTTGTATTCCGGGAAGAACGGCGCAAAGGTGATAATATCCTGCCCCGGCACCGCCACGCAGCGCATGGCGTGGGCCAGCGCACCGGCAGCACCCGTTGCCATAAAGATATGCTCCATACCGTAGTCCATGCCAAAGCGGCGGTTCAGGCTTTCGGCCACCGCCTTGCGCACGGCGGGGATGGTCAGCGTAGGGCTGTAGCCATGCAGCGTCACCGGCTCCTTGGTCTGCAGCAGATCGATGCAGGTTTTGGTAAAGTGCTCCGGGCAGGGCACCGAAGGGTTGCCCAGCGAATAATCAAACACATTTTCATAGCCGATCTCAGTCCCGCGAGCCGTGCTCCACTCGGAGATTTGGCGAATAACGGACTTGCCGCTAAGCATATCTTTATAGCGCTGCGCAATCATTTTACAGTTCCTCCCGCCGCAATTTTGCAGTTATTTCATGATAACGTCATACAGTTCATCGCTGTTTTCTGCCAGGTATTCCGCCCCGGCCGCATTCAGTTCCTCCCGCGTGCGGAATCCCCACACCGCCCCGCAGCAGGGCAGGTTCGCATTATGGGCGGTTTCCACATCCACGTTGCTGTCCCCCACATACAGGGTGCTGGCCGGGTCGGCATGCAGGGCCTGCAGCAGGGCGTTCGTGCCCTCGGCGGCGGGCTTGGGGGCCACGCCGGTCATCTGGCCGCGCACGATCGTAAAATACTGCGTGCCGAAATAATCCTTGACGACCTCTTTTGCCAGCGCATCCGCCTTGTTGGAAAACACCGCCAGCTGCACGCCGTTCGCTTTCAGCTTTGCCAGCATTTCGGGGATGCCGGGGTACGGTGCGGTGGTGTCCCGCAGGTGCTGGCCATAATCCCGCTTAAAATCCGCCAGGGCCGCTTCCAGCACCGCCGGGGTGCGCTGGTCTGCCGGGGCCAGCCGCTCCACCAGTTTAGGGATACCGTTGCCCACAAAATAGCGGTACGCCTGGCGCTCATGGGTGGGCCAGCCATATTTCCGGCACAGTCGGTTGCCGGCATCCGCCAGGTCAGTCAGGGTGTTCAGCAGCGTACCATCCAGGTCAAACACTACAGTTTTATACATTTTGTAATATCCTCTATTTTCTATACACAGTCTAACTTTTCCCACTGATACGGCAAAAGCCACACTTCTATTATAGGAGCATTTTGCCAAAACGGCAACCGCTTTTGCCTGTTGTTTTGGAGCAAAAGTGTAAATTATACAGCGGCAGGGTGCAATATCACGTAAAGTGTGCTACTATATATTTGTATTGCTGGCCGGGAGTGATCCAGCCAAGGGGAGGAAAAAAGATGGACCTGTTTCTTTCAATTCTGAAATCCGTCATTTACGGTGTGATTGAAGGCATCACCGAATGGCTGCCGATTTCCAGCACCGGGCATATGATCCTTGCCGAGCAGGTGCTGAAGTTTGGCTATACGGAAGATTTTATGGAAATGTTCCGCGTTGTCATCCAGCTGGGTGCTATCCTGGCTGTTGTGGTGCTGTATTTTCACAAGCTGTGGCCGTTCTGCAAGGATAATGGCCGTGATACCGGCTTTGCCGCCCACCTGCGCTGGCCCGTGGTCCGGCTGTGGTTCAAAATTATTGCAGCCTGCGTGCCCGCCGCCGTGCTGGGCATTCTGCTGGACGACTGGATGGACGCCCACCTGTATAACAGCGTGGTGGTTGCCCTGATGCTGATTGTGTACGGCGTTGCCTTTATCCTGATCGAGCGCCGCCCGCGGGTGCCCACCACCACCAAGCTTTCCCGCATTACTTACCCGCAGGCGTTCAAGGTTGGCTGCTGGCAGGTGCTCTCCCTGATTCCCGGCACCTCCCGCAGCGGCTCCACCATTCTGGGCGGCATGCTGTGCGGCATGTCCCGCCCGGCTGCCAGCCAGTTCACCTTCTTCCTTGCCATCCCGGTCATGGCCGGTGCCAGTTTGCTCAAGCTGGTCAAGTTCTTTGGCAAGGGCAACAGCTTCACGCTGGATCAGACCGTTGTGCTGATCGTTGGCTGTGCGGTTGCCTTTATCGTTTCCATCATCGCCATCCGCTTCCTGATGGATTACGTCAAGCGCCACACCTTCACCGCGTTCGGCGTTTACCGCATCGCGCTCGGCATTGTTGTTCTGGTGATCTGGGGCGTACAGACCTTTGTGCTGAAAGCGCCCGCCGCCGTGTAACGGCCCGACGTGTATCTGAAATCGAAAATCTCCCCGCTGCATTTTGTGCATCAGCACATTGCAGCGGGGAGATTTTTTCTTGCCATTTTTGTTTTTAAATCAGAGGAATCCTGGCTGACGTCTGCTTATCAGCTTCTTACTTTTCCACCTGGAACAAATTCTGCTGACTGGTTGCTTTGGCACCGATGTTGTTATACTCCAAATAGAAGTACCCATGCACCCAGGCATCCAGCTCTGCATTCTCGCCGTAGGTGTGGGTCACGCCGTCCGCGTCCATATAGTCATTGGCGGCTGTCACCACCGGGGCCACCTGCTTGAGCGCCAGCAGGTACTGGTAATACGGGGTCAGCGGCAGCCCGGCATTTTCCACCAGGGTGGGAGCCAGCATGCACATATCCATGCGGTTGTACTCGTCGGTGGCGCTGGTCTGGCCTGCGTTTTCCAGCGGGTAGTTTGCCCAGATCAGGTAGGGCGTGCTGCGCTCCAAAATCTGCAAATTGTTCTCATCGGTAAAGGTATGGTCGGCCACATGATCCACAAAGCTGGGGGCGTGGTCGCCTGCCATGGCAACAATCACCTTGCGGCCGGTCTTTTCGTACTGCTCGGTCAGGTATTCGGTCAGTTCGCCAAAGGCACGGTCGGTCATATAGATGTTGCTCAGGTATTCATCCATGATGGAATCATACTCGCCGTAATCGGTTGCGGCATGCACGATATCCTCCTCCGGGGGGTTCATATCGTAATCGCCGTGGCTCTGGATGGAAACCAGGAACACAAACCGCGGCTGGTCCTCCGGCATTGCTTCATACAAACCTTCCAGGTCGCGGTAGGTGGCGCTGTCGGTCTGGTAGGGGCGGTTGCCATAGGTTTCCTTGGTCGGAAAATCATCCTGGAAGTGGGTCTCGTCAAAGCCCAGCGTCAGCCAGGCAGAATCGCGGCGGTAGTTGGAGGTGGTATAGGGGTGGGCTGCCAGCGTGGCATACCCCAGATCTTGCAGGATGCTGAACAGGCTGATTGACTTGTGCAGGTTCAACCAGTTGAACGGTGTGATGGAGGGCATCAGCATCAGCGAGTTGGAGGAAAGCATCTCGTACTCGCTGGAGTTGGTGCCACCGCCCACATGCGGGCTGATGGTGTGGCCATAAATGGAGTTGGGCAGGTTTTTGGTCACCTGCATGATCTCCTGGTCGGCCTGCAGGTCCGTTACCAGGTCAAAGTCATAAAAGCTTTCGGACAGGATCAGGAACACATCGGGGTAGTCCTGCTCGTTTGCCGTTTCGGGGCTGGCCTGATAGTCCTGCGCCATTGCAGCGGCCTCGGTGGCGGCGTCCTCGCTGTAGCCGTCCGGCTGCAGGATGGGGTCCACCATCAGGCTGGCAGCTTCAAGGCTACCCGCCAGGTAGCCGTACTTATAATAGGTTTCCTGCCAGGCCCAGCCGTAAGTAGCGGCGGGCTTGATGGGGTTGGGGCTGAAATACCCCAGATACAGCACCGCAAAAATGCCGCAGGCGCAGGCCAGCGCATGGGCGCCGCGCTGTTTCCAGCTGCGCTTATGCTTGCCGGCCAGTTTGACCTGCACAACGGCAGCCACCAGCACCGGGATGTACAGCAGCGCAATGGTAATAACCGTCTGGGTAATGTGCAGGGTATAACTGCCCATCACCTCTGCCGCGGTGCCCAGGTTCAGGATGTCCTGCGGCATCAGGGCGGAACCATGCAGGTCCCGCGTGTAATAGTTGACCAGCGCCAGCACGGTAAAAATCAGGCCGGAAACGCCGGTTGCAATGCCCCAGCTGCCGCACAGGGCAAACACCACCAGCGTCAGGCAGAACGCCGTCAGCGCATTGAGCGGTGCGTATACCGGCCACTGCCCCGCCATGTAGTTGGCAGTTACGCCGTCAGAAATTTCTAACTGGTAGCGCGCCACAAAGGCCGCTGCCACAGCCAGCGCAAATGGCAGCACCGTGCCAAGCCAGAAGCGCTTGCTTTTTAATGTTTTTTTGATGTTTTGCATGGGTATCCTGTTCCTTCGCTTTGTTTGTTCATTAAGTTGCGGTCAACATTCCGCGTCAACACGCCGAATGTCCGGTATGCCCGCAAAAGGGCATATTAGGTTAGTATATCACATTTTATGCCGGTTGTGAATCACCGTTTTTCGGCCAAATGCTGCCACTTGTTCCAAATCTGGCCCGCCCGCGCAGATTTTGCATTTACCAACCTACGCTTTCATGTTATAATATTAATTAATCATCATTTTACCCCATAGACGGAGGCTATTCTATGAAAATTCCTGCAAAAGGTTTTACTCACGGCGGCAAGTTCCATGCAGACGATGTGTTTGCCACAGCGCTGCTGATGATTGTGCGGCCGGATATCAAAGTAACCCGCGGTTTTGTTGTGCCGGATGGTTTTGACGGCATTGTGTACGATGTGGGCTGCGGTATGTTTGACCACCACCAGGAACCGCGCGAAAGCCGCCCCAACGGCGTGCCCTATGCGGCCTTTGGCCTGCTGTGGCGCGTGTTGGGTGCCCAGCTGGTGGGTGCCCACCAGGCCCGCCTGCTGGATGAAAATTTTGTTCAGCCCCTGGACTTGAACGATAACACCGGCGAACAGAACTCCCTGGCCGATGCCATCGGCAGCTTTAACCCCGTGTGGGATTCCGGCGAAGATTCCGATGCCTGCTTCTGGCGCGCCGTGCCCTTTGCCAAGCAGGTGCTGGAAAACGAGATTGCCGCAGCCAACGCCGTGAACCGCGCGGACGAGACCGTCCAGAACGCCTACAAGAACTCCAAGGACGGCATTGTGGTCCTGCCGGACTACATGCCCTGGAAAAACGGCCTGTACAAAACCGATGCCCTGTTTGTTGTCTACCCCAGCCAGCGCGGCGGGTGGAGCGCCCAGTGCGTGACCGATTACAAGACCCGCCGCAGCAAGGTGCCGTTCCCGCCCGCATGGGGCGGCCAGCCGGAGGAGATCCTGCGCGAAAAGAGCGGCCTGGCTCTCAAGTTCTGCCACCCCAGCCGTTTCCTTGTCACCGCGGAAACCAAAGCGGATGCCATTGAGGCATGCCGCCGTGCCCTGCGCGCCGCCGGAAGGCCGGTGAGCGCACAGTGAGCGCCGAAACTCTAGAGCAGTTTGGTCCCCGCCCCAGCACCGCGGCGGACTGCCAGCCAGACCCGGCTTCCGCCTGGGTCTACATGGTGCGCTGCGCGGATGGCAGCCTGTATTCCGGCTGGACCAATGACCTTGCCCGCCGCCTGCGCGCCCACAAGGGCGGCAAGACCGGTGCCAAGTATACCCACGCCAAAGGTGCCGTTAAGCTGACCTATGCCGAGCGCTGCACCGATAAAAGTGCCGCCCTGAAGCGGGAAGCCGCCCTGAAAAAGCTGCCAAAACCCGAAAAGGAAGCCCTTGCCGCCCAGTGGACCGCTGAAAACACCATCACCCTGCGGGATGCCGCGCCGGAAGACGCCGCTGCCGTGGCGGAGCTGTACAACTGGTATGTCACCCACTCCACGGCCACTTTCCAGTATGACCTGTGTACCGAGGAATTCCAGCGCGAAAATATCGCCTATGTGCAGCAGCGCGCGCCGTTCCTGGTTGCCGTCAATGCAGCGGGCAAGCTGTGCGGCTTTGCCTGCGCCCACCCCTGGCACAGCCGCACAGCTTATGCGTGGGATGTGGAGCTAACCGTTTACTGCGCCCACGACTGTGTGGGCCAGGGGGTTGGCGGGCGGCTGTACAAAGCCCTGCTGGACGGCGTGCGCCAGCGCGGCTACTGCAACGCCGTTGCCCTTGTGACCGGCCAGAACAAAGAGAGCTGCGCGTTCCATAAGGCGCTCGGCTTCAAAAAAATCGGCGTGGAACCCCGCACTGGGTACAAGTTCGGCCAATGGCTGGACCTTGCCTATTGGTGGATGGACCTGCGCCCCGGCCAGGAGCCTCCGGAGCCGGTGCGCCTGGGGCGATAAAACTGCATAACACAAAATTAAGCGGGGCACTGCTGATTGGCAGCGCCCCGCTTTTGTTATAAAGATTTGTAGAGGACGATGCCTGCATCGTCCCGCATACTGAGCTGCAACCATGGTATACTGTCATCAACATCCTATCTCCCCGCCGCGCGTTTTTGTTTTCCACAAGAAGCCCCTCTGTTTGTGGAAAACCGTTCAGATTCTTTTCACTTTTCCCTGTCGTTACGCGGTCTGCATTCCTGTTTTTGCCCACAAACTGCCCTTGTTCACGCAAAGTTTACCGGAATTTCCAGCTATTTCATGCCTTGTTCATCCGCAGTTCATTTTTATTCTTCATGATAGAATCTATCGGGGGCCCCTATTACCGCCCCCAACTGGAGGAATTGTTATGCACGAAACCCAACAGCCGCGCGACCCCAAAAAGACGACCGGCATTGTATATGCCGTGATCCTTGTGGTGTGGCTGCTGCTCAATTTCTTGGGCTTCCCCGCCATGATGAAAGGCCAGGTCAAACAGGTCGATTACGGCACCTTCCTGAACATGCTCGAAGGCGGCGAACTGAGCACCGTTGAAATTCAGGATCAGCAGATCTATTTTGTGGACAAAAACGATACCACCTACTGCACCAACTCCATTGCGCAGGACCTGCAGCTGGTCAACCGGTTGGAAAGTGCCGGCGTTTCCTTTGGCAAGGTGTACAACCAGACCACCTGGGTGGATACCCTGCTGGGCTGGGTCATCTCGCTGCTGCCCATGATCATCCTGATCGTCTGGTTCAACCGCATGATGCGCAAGCGGGTCGGTGAAATGACCGGCGGCGCCAACAGCATGATTTTTGGCGGCGGCAAATCCGGTGCCAAACAGTATGTCGTTGAGGATGGCAAGTCCATCAAATTTGCCGATGTTGCCGGTGAGGACGAAGCCAAAGAGAGCCTGCAGGAAATCGTTGACTTCCTGCATAACCCCAAGCGTTACGAGGATATCGGTGCCAAAATGCCCAAAGGCGTTCTGCTTGTCGGCCCCCCGGGCACCGGTAAAACCCTGCTGGCCCGCGCTGTTGCCGGCGAAGCCGGTGTTCCCTTCTTCTCCATTGCGGGTTCTGAATTTGTCGAGATGTTCGTCGGCATGGGCGCTTCCAAGGTGCGTGACCTCTTCAAACAGGCCAACGAAAAAGCCCCCTGCATTGTCTTTATTGATGAGATCGATACCATCGGCAAAAAGCGTGACGGTGCTTCCGGTATGGGCGGCAACGATGAACGCGAGCAGACCCTGAACCAGCTGCTGACCGAAATGGACGGGTTTGACGCCGCCAAGGGTGTTATCATTCTGGCCGCCACCAACCGTCCTGAATCCCTTGACCCCGCTTTGACCCGCCCCGGCCGTTTTGACCGTCGTGTGCCCGTGGAGCTGCCCGACCTGAAAGGCCGCGAAAGTATCCTGCGCCTGCACGCTCAAAAGGTCAAAATCGGCCCCGACTGTGACTTTGCCGTGGTTGCCCGCATGACTCCCGGTGCTTCCGGTGCCGAGCTGGCCAATATCATCAACGAAGCCGCCCTGGGCGCTGTGCGCCACCACCGCATGGCCGTTACCCAGTACGACCTGCAGGAAGCCGCGGATACTATCCTGGCCGGTGCCCAGAAAAAGAATAAGATCCTGAGCGACAAAGAAAAGTGCATCGTGGCCTACCACGAAGTCGGCCATGCCATGGTTGCCGCCCTGCAGAGCCATTCCGCCCCCGTGCAGAAAATCACCATTGTACCGCGCACTTCCGGCGCGCTGGGTTTCACCATGCAGGTAGAGGACGGCGACCACACCCTGATGACCAAGGAAGAGATCCTGGCCAAAATTGCCACCATGACCGGTGGCCGTGCCGCCGAAGAAGTGGTGTTCAACTCCATCACCACCGGCGCATCCAACGATATCGAGCAGGCCACCAAGATGGCCCGCGCCATGATTACCCGCTACGGCATGACCGACGACTTTGACATGGTTGCCCTGGAAACCGTGAACAACGCCTACCTGGGCGGCGATGCCAGCCTGGCCTGCAGTGAGCGCACAGCCGCCACAGTGGACGATAAGGTCGTGGAAGGTGTCAAGCTGCAGCATGAAAAAGCCAAACAGATGCTGATTGAAAACCGCGGCAAACTGGACGAGATCGCCAAGTACCTGTACGAGAAAGAAACCATCACCGGCGAAGAGTTCATGCGCATCCTGACCGCTGTTCCCCAGCTGCCCACCGGTGCCGTGGAACAGTAAAGGCAACACCGCACAATTCCCGCCTGACGGCTTAAGCACCGCTCCGGCGGCTGCGGCACGGCATCTGCGTTGCCAAAATGCTCGATAATACACAAAGTATTATCTGCGCTTTTGGCTTAGCAGCTGCCGTACCTCGCTCGCCGTATCGGCACTTAGAATTGTGCGGTATTGCCTAAAATCTCCGCTCTGCGCGTTTTCTTTGTAAAATAACGGTGCCCCTGCCCTATGCAGTTCATTTACCGCACGGGCGGGGGCGTTTTGTTGTAATTCCGTAGGGGCGCACACCATGCACCCATCCGTTTTATATCATCACACTACAGCGCTTTCTCACAAAGCACACCATGTAATAGCGCCATTTTATGGCCAGCCGTTACCCATTTGTAGGGGCCGCTGCTCACCTCTTTCCGAAAAACGCAATAAAAATGCTGTCTTTCTCCACATCAGGGAAAGGCAGCATTCTTCTTTATCCGTTCAGATCTTCGCCGTTGCTGGCAATCACATTTTTATACCATCCAAAAGACTTTTTCCTCTACCGTGCCGCCGCCCTGTTCGAGTACCGGGAAAAGCACCAGTGATCCTGCCGGGCTTTATTTTGCCTGTGCGCCCTCTGGGAAGATGATCTTGTTCACAAAGAAGAAGATCACCATGGAAATGCCGCCATTGAGCACGGTGGTGCCAATGGTGTAGATGAAATCCGGCACCAGCAGGCCCGCAACCGCCACCCACACGCAGTTGATGGAGTTGACGATGCAGGTGATCAAGCAGAACGCCACCACATACCAGGCGATCTGCTTGGCCAGGTTGCCCTTGCTGCGGAACACAAAGTTGCGCTGGATGGGAAAGTTTATGCATTCTCCCACCACCATGGCAACCATGTAGGCGCAAAAGTACGGCAGACCGCCATGGGCGGAATCATACCCCAGGATGTTCCACTGGAAGGTTTCGCCAAACAGCGTGACCGGGATGCCCGGCCAGCCAAAATCCACCACCGGCAGGCTGCTGAACGCCGCCGGCAAAAATTGCAGCAGCAGGTATTTGAACACCGTAACCAGGTTGGATACGATCACAAACAGTCCGCCTTCGCGCACCCACTTGGCTGCGGCGGGGTGTTTTGCCGCAAAATTATTCCATAGCTGCATAAATAGCCCCTCTCTTTCCTCAGCTGTTGCGCAGGCGCTGTTCCAGCTGTGCGTTCAGTACCAGGTTTTTCACGGCTTCTATGATCACCCGCACAAGGCCGATGATCCAGAATCCCTGTAATTCCATCACAATGCCATCCACCATGCCCATGCTGATGGCACCGCTGGTCATTTTGGCCAGGGCACGCAGCGGCATGTTGTACTGGAACAGCACATTCAGGTCCGGCTTGCCGCGCTTGTAGCTGGCGTTCAGCAGTGCGGTAAGCACCAGCCAGATCAGCCAGCCCAGCGGGCTGCGGCTGTGGTTCAGCTCGCCCAGGGTCATGTTGCGGTCAATTTTAACTTTTCCCTGCTGCACCGGGCGGCCCAGCAGGGTGGCCCATTCGTCATCCGGCACGCTCTGCACCTTGCCGCTGGTATAGTGCGGCAGATGCTTGCCCGCATAGGGGTTGGGTGCGCCGGTACCGGCCACTTCCACCACGGCGGTCAGGCGGATGTCCGCACTGGACGCGCCGACCCGCAGCTCATAGCTGCCGCCTTCCACTTCCCAGCTGTCGGTCTTGGTGTTCCAGTAGCGGAATGCCTTGTCGTCCAGCGGGATGGTCACGGTCTTGCTTTCGCCGGGCTGCAGCTGCACCTTGGCAAAGCTTTTCAGCTCCTGTGCGGGGCGGAACACTTCTGCCCCGGGTATTGCCACATACCACTGCACGATCTCTGCTCCGGCGCGCTTGCCGGTGTTGGTTACGGTCCGGGTCACGCCATTCGACGCGGCCTGCATATTGCTGGTGGCAAAGCTGGTGTCACTTAACCCATAGCCCAAGGGGAATGCCACCGACACACCGGCGGTCTGGAAATAGCGGGTGCCGACA
>ENA-OQKO01001514-OQKO01001514.1-human-gut-metagenome-genome-assembly--contig:-NODE-1514-length-13173-cov-4.734708_pt1 | contig 13173 bp, 9 predicted proteins | sample MGYA00242777_ERZ504796 | MGnify/ENA primary metagenome ERZ504796 (study PRJEB26092, sample SAMD00036404) | human gut metagenome | host: Homo sapiens | study: EMG produced TPA metagenomics assembly of... | reverse complement strand
GTGACCCTGGCGCACCTTCCCTGGTTGTTGTCCCGCTGACCGGGTCTTGGGTGTAGCCGCGAGGCGCAACCCATAACGGCGAAGATTGTGCCGTCCTGCCCAAGCAGCTGCATCTTGTGGCTCAGAGAGTTCTTTTCCGGTTTCTGGATTTTCTCAAAAGACGGCGTCAGCTTGAATCCATCGTCCTGCCAGAAATGAACAGCCAACGTGCCGTCATCCACACGAATATCCCGCTGCTCAAAGCCCTCACCCCAGCCGTCACTGTACTGGCCGGAGATGTAGTCGCAGAGAGCCGCCTGCTCACCCTCGTTCAAGGGTTCCCGCAATTCCACGTTCATGCACCCGCACAGCTTGTTGCCGCAAATTTCCACGGACGGCACAGCACTTACCACCTTGCTGCGGACAGAATCGTCCTCGTGGTAATACTGCATCAGGTCGCCGTTGAAATCTGCAATGTCCTTTTTCACAGCCTCATCAACAGCATCGGCATATTGCAGCAGGTCATGATCGTCCAGCGGGTATCCCTCGAATTCGTCATAGGGTTCATCGTCCAAATCCGGCTCATTCGGGAAAAAGTCCGCAGTCAGCGGAGAATAAAATTTCATCTGCAAATTGCATCACCTCAGTTTCCGCCGCACAAATCGTGGTCGATCTGTGCGGCATAGTAGTTTTCTATCGTCAGCGGCGCGTTGTAGAGCGCCGCCAGTAAGTATTGCTTGATGTTTCGGATGCGGGGCGCGTTGTCCTTGAGACAATCCAGAATATACTGGATGTGTTCTGCGCCCAATTTTAGGAATCGAGATTTTACTACTTCTGCAGGCATTTCCTCACCCGAAATGCGGATAGCAGCCCGTTTGGAACAAACCACATCCAGCATCAACTCCACCAGTTCATCCAATCGCATCGTATCCATCGGGTTATTCTGCGCAAGAATCGGATACTCGATATTTTTCAGCAGCAGGGCGCGGTACTCTGCCCGCTGACCCGCCGCGCGGATAGGATTCGATACGTTATTTGTTTCTTCTTTATTTATTTCTTTAGTATTTAATTGTGCAGAATTTTCCTGTACAGGCTTTTCCCGTTTAGGCTCTGCCTGTTTTGGTTGGGCACACTTAGGCGCAGCTTCTGCGGGACCCTGTTCCGGGGGCTGCGGCTGCTCTAAAACCGTGTACTCCATACCGCGCATCTGACCGTTCTTGTCGCGGATGCGGCGGCGGATAATATATCCCGCCGCTTCTAACTCGCGCACGGTGGCACACACGCTGTCCACGCCCTCTTTGCAGATGGACGCCAGCCCTCGCGTGGTATAATCCCAATCTTCGGGCAGAGACAGCATCAAAGATAAAAGCCCCTTCGCCTTGAGCGAAAGAGCCTTGTTGCGCAGATGATGATTTGACATAATGGTATAGTTTTGCGTCTTTTGTACACGGAACACAGCCATAACAGATACCTCCTATGCGCCCGCAGTGGGCGAACGATTTCTAACTTTCATGTTGATCTCTCTCTATCGGCAAACTGCGCGGTGGGCGGCAGTTCTTGCCATCAGGTTGTTTTTTGCCATATCAGCGTAATCTCCATTCTCGATGTCGGGCGGCAGGTCGCAAACTTGATACTTTTCTCGGTAAAGGTTCTGAATGTTGACACTCGCCATGCGCCCTTTGGCATCGTTGTCCAGCCGCAGTTCTATCGTGGTGATTTCCGGGTGCTGCCGCAGGAACTCCTGTAAGGCCAGCGGCTCTTTGCCGGAGGACGAAACCCCGCCCAGCGATAGACGGTATTTATCTGCAACATCCCCGCAGAGCGTCATCTCGGCCATGGCATCTATGGCGGCTTCAAACACCGCCACGGTAGTGCCGGGCTGCATCGGCGGGATGCAGAAACCGTACTGTTTCTGACTGCCGGGAGCCTCCCTCTTGAACGGTTTCCCATAGTCATAAATACCGCGCAGAGCCGCATATTTCGGCACGCCCTGCGGGTCTTTGCCCAAGAAAACGCAGTTGTGATATTCTGCACTTTCGTACAGAATTTTTCTCTCAATGCAGTAGCAAATCGTGGGCAGTGAGATGCCGCGCCCCAGCAAATACCGCGTTACGCGGTCGTTATTCGGTGCGGGGTTCGGCAGCCTGAACGGCGGACGCTCGCGCTCCACCGCTTCATGCTGCACGGGGATGTACGTCGGGCTTTCCTCACATAACAGCTGCACCGCCTCTACGAACGGTACACCTTCCACATAAATCAAATATTTCAGCGCCGACTTGCCGCCGATGTCGCGGCTTTTCCAGTGCCACACACTGGATTCACCGTTTATCTTGAAGCTGTCATGCTCCGCAAGCTGGTACTCGCCCCGCGCACTGCTTTTCACCAGCGAATTGGGGCGGTACCTCCGCAGGAACTCGATTGCCGTCATCCGGTTGGCGGCATTGACCTGCTCTTTGCTGACGCTCGCCAATTACACAATGTAAGCGGCGAGATCGCTCATACGTTCGATATTTTCCCACGGAAAATCCTCGCGTCCGAAGTGACCGCCCGCCGCCGTGCGGCTGTAAATGGGGTTCAGCAGGTTCAACTGCTTGATGATGCCCGCAGGGGTCAGGTCATACGCCTTGCGCACAGCGGCCGAAAGGCAGTCATCCTCGCAAATGCCGGTGCCGAAGGTGTTCACATCCACCATGACGGGGTCTTTTTCCCCGATGGCATACGCCAGCGTGACCTGACAGCGGTCGGCAAGATGGGCGGCGACCATGTTTTTGGCAATGTACCGCGCCATATAGGCGCCGCTGCGGTCTACCTTGGTGGCATCCTTGCCGCTGAACGCACCGCCGCCGTGGGGCGCAAATGTGCCGTAACTGTCCACCATGAGCTTGCGCCCGGTCAAGCCGGTATCGGCATCCGGGCCGCCCTGCACAAACTTACCGCTGGGGTTCAGGATGATTTCCGCGTCGTCGGCGGGCATACCGTCAAAGGCCAGCGGGAACACATATTCGTCCAGCAAATCCGCCAGCTTATTGATGTCGGTGTCCTCCTTGTGCTGCACAGAGACGACCACTGTGGTGATGCGCACAGGCGTGTCGCCGTTGTATTCCATCGTGACCTGCACCTTGCCGTCCGGACCGATGTCGGGGATAACGCCGGTCATGCGGGAGATTTCCAACAGCGTTACAAGGCGCTGGGCGGCAACCACCGGCATCGGCAGGTATTCGGGCGTTTCGCTGCAGGCGTAGCCGACCATAACGCCCTGATCGCCCGCGCCGAGGGTGTCCTCATCCTCTCCCTCAGCCAATTCCGGCTCGACAGCGCCCGCAATGTCGGGGCTTTGGTCGTGGATGTAGCAGTCAATTTGGTAGCCCTTCGGATCATAGCCGACATCCCGCAGGGTGTCGCGGACGATGTTGAACACATCCGGCTTAGCGCTGGTCGTGATTTCGCCCGCTACAATAATGTGACCGTGTGTTGCCATGACCTCACAGGCCACACGGCTGGCGGGATCATGCTGCAGACAGGCGTCCAGCACGCTGTCGGCAATAAGGTCGCACAGCTTGTCGGGATGCCCGCGCATGACGGATTCTGCGGTGTAAAAACGGGGATGCTCGTTTTCTTTCATGGTTTCAGTGTTTTCAAAAATGTCGTTCATTAGTTCTTCTCCTTGCTTGTTGGATGATTTCGGACAAAGAAAAAAGCCCGCAGGCGGGCTGCGGGCTAGGATGGTGATATTCATATCAGCGCTCCGGGGATTCTTTTGTGTTCGACGGCGGGGTCATAACACGGGAGTATTCTTCAGGCGTGGTGTGTTCCACGCACAGGGTCTTGCCCAGCAGGAAAAACAGCTGCGGGTCGTGGTACAGTTCCTCGTAGCGCTTCATCTGCTGCGGGGTAAGGTCAGCAAAATCGTTGCTGGTCAGCCCGCAGACGAAAAATGTGCCATGAATGATGTCATAGTCGCCCAGCATACGGTTCAGCGGCAGGTTTTCTGCAATGCCGTTGTCATTACAGACGATACAGGCGCTATCCCGCCAAGGGTACACGGCCTCGATGGTGCCGCCGACAACTGCCTGCTCGGCTTCAAGGGTGTGTTCAATGTCGGCTTCGCGGGGGTATTTTCCGGGTTCAACGATCAGAACTTTCATCGGCATCCTCCTCATCAGAAGTTTCTTTCAGCGCATTTTTCTGCTTAACGGTCAGCAGCACGATCCCTGTCGCAGACGCAAGGGAAACGACCACAATAGGCAGCAGCGGGAAACCATCTCCTGTCTGCGGGAGGGTCTGCACCTTATGCGGCGTAGGCGCAGGGGTAGGCGCAGGGGTTGCAGCGGGCGTCGGCTGCGGTGTGGGAACAGGCGTGGGCGCGGGGGTTTCTTCGCGGGGCGTGGCTTCGTCTATCATCTGAATTAACCGCTTGTCGGCGCGTGTCCATTCGGCATCCGCATTTTCGCGGACGAAAAGAGAAATCCCGTCATCAACGGTTTCCAACTTGAACTGCACCGAGTTTGCAATTTCAAAGCCGGCCGGGGCTGCATCTTCGGTCAGGGTGTAGATGTACTCCTTGTTGCCATCCGACAGCTTGATAAATTCATCCGAGATGGGAACACTATGCGTTTTGTCGTCGGTTGTCCAAGTGTCGACGACCTCATCATTCGCATCACGGATCGTCAGCGTAGCACCCGGCAGCAGATTACCCGCAATGTCCGTTTTGTCTATGTCAAGTACAGGTGCGTCCTGCATAATGACGGTGGCATCGTTGAGTTTTACCCAATCATCGTCGGATTTCACATAGACGATATTGCTTTGTTCGTTACCTTCCTGTACCAGCTTGAACACGATGCTTTCGGCTTCGGTGTAGCCGTCCGGGGCACGAGTTTCGGTCAGGGTGTACGCTTTTTCCAGTTCCAGACCTCGCACGGTGTGCGACGTTTTTGTGGAAGTCCAGCCCTCCACCAGATTGCCGTCAGTATCACGGATTTCCAGCTTTGCACCGGGCAGTTCCTTGCCGTTAGTGATGTCCTGCTTGGAAATGTCTACACTGGTGCGCAGGTTGGTGTTCGTAGCGTCCACGACCTGCCACGCGATTTGCTGACCTTCATAGGTGAAGGTAACTTCCATAGGGGTGCTGTCCAGCAGGTAACCCGCAGGGGCGGTGATTTCCACAATGCGGTACCTGCCGCTGTTCTCGCGGCTGGTACTTCGCGGGCCTGCAGGGTCAATGCAATATTCTCCGCGAATCGGCACGTCCACATCGAACCAAGTAAAACCGTTGGCATTGGTGGCGCTGCCGGTGCTCAGCTTTGCACCGGCGTCCAGCAGCTTTGTACCGTCCGCGGAATAAATGTCATCCACGGTGTAGAGTTCATACACCGCGCCGGACAGATAAGTCAGAGCCTCTCGGTCCTGCTTGTAAATGCCTACACCGATTTTGCTGACTTTATCGCCGGGCTTTTCGGGAACAGGCAGCACACGGGCATTTTCAAACACAAGTGTCTGCCCATTCTTGTGGGCATCCGAGGCGTCCTTGACATTCACAATGCTGTACGAACATTCCTTGTCGCCGTCCTGCTCGTGGCTGACAATAGTTTTCGCCAGCACAATGTCGTTTTTCTGGTTATCCCAGCCAAATTCCACAGTGTAGCTCTGCTGGGTCAGCACAAAACCATACGGCGCTTGAACCTCGATAATGGTGTACTTGCCCAGCGGCAGGGTCACGGTGACTACGCCTTTGGTGCCATCATGGGTGATTTTCAAGAAATCATAGGTTGCCTGCGTGCGGGTGGGGCTGAATTTTACTTCGTCCACTTGCCCCGCCGCGCCGGTGGTAACAGTTGCTACCAAGTCACCGCCCTTGTACCAGTAAGTGCCTTGGCGGTCGGGCGTGGCAATATCTCCGTCCGCGTGAATTTCGTACACCGCGCCTGCAAGATTGTCCTGCGTGTAGATGAACTGTCCATCTTGGTAGTCGGTTAGCACATTGCCCAGCTTACGAATGGTAAGCTGACCGAGTGTTTCGTGATTGCAGTATTTCTCCGTGACGATATACTCGTCCATGTCGTTGGTGGCATTGCCCACGACCTGCCAGACGCGGTCGGACTTGATTTCAAATTCCACCGAGTAGGCGGAATCATTGAAATAGCCTTCCGGACCTTGAAGTTCCTCAATCAGGTATCTGCCCAGCGGCAGTTTTTCGGGTGTTTTCATAAGGCCGTCTGCATCGGTGTAGAACACATCCGTTTTCTTGGTGGCGCTGCCGCTGGCGGGGTCGATCATGGAAATGCGGGTCTTGCGGTCTTTTTCGTCCAGCCGATACAGCGCAAAGGCTGTGTTTGCAATTTTGACCGCCTTGCCGGTTTCTGTATCGGTCTTGATGAGCTGCAAATAGCCCTCCAATTCCTCATCCAGCACATTAAAAGTCATATAATCGTTGCTGGGGGTGGTGACGCTGCCCGCCGGAACCGAGAAGCGGCTCTGCGGACTGTTGGTGTTCACCGTCACGATGAACGGGTCGCACTGAAACACATCTTTCGGGATAGTGGTTTCTACTATCAGATATTGCCCATACGGCAGACCCCCGACACGGAAGATACCCTCATCGTTCGTGAACATTTCTCCCAGCCTATACTCAGCGGGCTGATCCGTGGGCATCCAGCCGTTGCCCCTGCCGTTGGCGTGGTCACCGTCTGCGGTCAAGGTGGCGTTATAGGCGTTGACCGTGTCGGTGTTGCTCTCGAACATATTGGCGATGGCCTGTCCTTCATGGGTGAAATCGTATTTGAGAGTGGCGTTATCGTAATTGTCTTTGCGGTAGGCTGACAGGATGCTGGCGGCATCGTAGCTGCCATCCGGGTTCTGCTTGAACTGCGTCGCCTTGCTCAGTTTGGAGATGCGATAAACGGTAAAGCCCGCACCTTCCAATTTCAAAGCAGGACTAGGCTGTCCAGTGGTGGAAACAAGTTTTTGCAAACTAAAGCCGGATTTGAGGACTTCGTCTTGGCTTTCCTGCTCGGCATGGATGTGGTAGGTTGATTCATCTGCATAGGGCAGGGTTTTGTAGTGGTTGACCTCATCGCAGAGATAGCCCTTGGCGTAGGAAAGATAATAGCCATCCCACGCCTTGCTGCCGTCTAGCTTACGGCTCTCAGCCACAGCAGAATACTGGTTTTTGTAGATGTAGTCGGTGTACTCGCCGCCCTTGGTGGCAAGGCTGCTGTATTTGCCGGTGCGTTCCAGTTTCTTATTAAGCTGTGGGTACTTTCCAGTTATGTACAGTTTTCCGTTTCCATCGATGGGCAGCACTAGCCCGGTGGCGCGTTCGACAAGGTAATATCTGCCCATGTACAGGTTGGCAAAAGCCAGCTTGCCGTCCTTGATTTGGGCGGAAGCCACAAGTCGGTCTTTCTGCAAAATGGGCAGGTAATCGGTATCCCAGCCGCCGTTGGTGAGAACCGTAGTGTGCCAAATGGGCGTGCCATTGGCATCGGTGATTTTGGAATAATCAACCACACCCGAAACACCGTCCGGGTGTTCAATCGTGTCTGCAGCGTACAGATCGTACACTGCACCCTCCAGCGTATTGTCGCCGTTGCTGCCCGCAGCCAGATACCGTGCAGCGTCCAGATCCACTTTTGTCAGCAGGATATTACCGAGGACACGGTCGTTCTGCATCTTGTCGGCATTGGCGTGCATGGTGTAGGAATCTTCGTTTCCGGCAATGCCCGTGGGGTCTGTGGCGTAGGTCTTATCTGCATTGCGGCTGCCAAAAGTGATGGTTACGATGCCCTCGCCGGTGTCGATGAGCGTGCCGCCGCTGTTGGTCGTAGTAATGTCGGCGCTATAATCGGCGTTGCCCAGCCAAATCGTATGACCGTCCAACGCTTTCGTGATTTCAAAGGCATACGCCCGCTTACCCAGCACAGAGCCTGCCGTGCCGGGTTTGGTTACATCCGTCCAATCGCCATAGTACCCGCTGGGAGCACGACTTTCCACAATGACGAACTTGCCCTCATTGCGCTGGGTATAGAACAAATCGTCCGAACCGCCTGCATAGTCACTGTGGTTGATGACCTTGTAGGTGCCGCCACTCTGGCGTTCAACTTTGTATTGGTTATATCCGCCTGTCGGGATATAGCACTGCCGAACCACATCCCACTCAAAAATCTTAAACTCGGCATCGCCCTTGATGCACTGCTTGGTTTCGCTGTCGATTTTATCAATGCTGACCTTGACCGACCACTCATCGTTCTGCATTTTGTAGTTGTTGCTGCTATTTGCAGGAACTGTAATGGTCTGGTGGCTGCCCAACGCGCCGGGCGTGGAATCAAAGCCATGCGGGATAGTGATCTCATCGTAGCTGAATGTAATATTGGCAAGCTGCGCCCGCGCCGAGGCAATAGCGGCATCCACCATACCCTGCGCCTCGTTCTGCAGCTGCCCGATGGCCGCATTCTTGGCGGCTTCGGCAGCGGCATCCGCTTCGGCTTGGCTGGTGAACGGTCCTTCCTGCCCGGAAAGCGTACTGGTGCTGGTTTTGGACACCTCGTAATTCACCGTCCATGTGGCAGAACCGTCGCCGCCGTTGAGGTGAAAACTGTCATCCTGCGTGTGACCGCTTGTGGTAATGGTCTGCGCTGCGGCAGGACTCATCCGCCAACTGCCTCCGTCCACGCTGCCGCCGGTCCGGCTGGGCGTGACGGTAATGACCGCGCCGTCCACCTTTTCCAGCGTGTTCAGCTGAACCTTGTCGGTGTTGACAGTGAATGTCAGATCAAAGCTGCCGCTGGCGCTTTGCGCGGGAGCTGTCCATGTAGCGGAATAATACTTCGGTTCCGGAACACTCGGCACATCCGGGATCTCAGTGCCGCCTGCGATTTCCTCACCAACCAGCGCCACAACCTGCCACGCATACCCTGCGGGCGGGTTATAGATGTAGGTGTAGTAGCCGTTTTCCCCGGACTGTGCATCTGTACCGTTTACCAGTTCTTCCGCAGCAGCAATATAGGTCTGCGCCGCGTAGCTGTCGGGATAGTTTTCCATGATCCACTGCTGGGTTTCATCGTAAAGGCTACCAAGGATGTCCGGCTGTTCTTCACAGCCTTCAGGATCATCTTCAAGGCTTGCCACAACAGGACGGTCATCCAGCATATCCAGACTCAGCTGGCCAAGACCGCCCCAGATGTTGACCTGGTTTGCATAGTGGTTGCCCGGCGTATACTGGCCGGGTTCAAGGCGGGACACATGAGAGAAGCTGTAGGTGGGGCAGCCCTTGGGCTGGCCGTTCAGGCCGTGGCTGCAGCAGTAGGCTTCCTGGCCGTTGAACCAAATCAGCCATGTGCCGCCTTCTTTGGCGATGCTTGTGATTTTGCCGGTGGCATACGGCGGAGTCGGTCCTGCAGCATAGGCGGCAATGCCGTCATCTCCGGTGTCGGCATACATCTGTGTGGGTGCGGCATCCTCGCTGATCTGTACATGGATAGATTTTGACTGCGAACTGCCGTCTGAATCCGTATAGACCAGCTGCGCCGTAAAATCGGCAGAGGCTTTCACATACAGGCCGGTGGCTGCCGCCGACTGCTCCGAGTATGTCTGGTGCAGGATTTCAGCCTGCTCCTGCTCGTCTGCCGGGATAGGCTCATAATCGGTGGAGAGATAGCTTAAAAGCTCTACACCGTCCGGCAGTATGATTTCGGATACCGCACCGTCTGCCGGGTATTCGACCTGCGCCAGCAGTGGAACAATGGCATAGTCTGTACCGGGAGTTTTGCCGATTGTGACCGTGTTCTCATCTGCGTTCAGCGCATCGGCATCCATATGGGCATCTACGCCGTCATACAGGTCAGAAACCCACGCGGAGATACCGATTTTTGTCTCGCCGGTTGCCACGGGCAGACCCATGCTGCCAAGGTAACTGCCGGTAGGCGCGTCCGGCAGATCGTTGTACAGATTTTCAGTGATCTGCGACAGATTCGGGGTCGGGACATTGGCTTCAGCGGTTTCCGGTGTGGCCGCTGAAGCTGTCTCCGGCGTGGCTACGGCATCCTCCGCAAAAGCGGGCAGCGCCGCGCCCAGATTTGTGAGCGCAATCCCACCCGCCAGCAGTAGCGACAAGCCCTGCTTTATTCTGTGTTTGTTTTTCATACGAGTTTCTCCTTTTTCTGCAAAAGAAAAAGCCCGCTGCGGGGTGCAGCGGGCGTGGTTACCGTTCGGGAGCGTGTTTCTTGGGACGGGGCGCGGCTCTGGCCTTGTAGGCTTTGCGGTATTTTTCGTCAGCATCATAGAACTGCTGCGGAGAGATACCCGCATCCAGACACCCCTGCATGACAACCGCATTGTAGCGGCTGCTGACGGGGAGAAGCTGGTCGCGGTACGGCTCGTTCATGGTGTAAACCATGATTTCGTGCGGTGCGCCGTCTGCATCCGTGACCGTCATGGTTTCCTTGTCATAGAATGTCGGGTAGCCCTCGTAGCAGTCAAGCTGGGATTCGTCGTGGTCGGTGACCGACCAGATCAGCCCTTCGACGCTTGCGCCCTCTTTGGGCAAAATCGTCAAGTAGCCGCGCCGGAACGCCAGCTCATAGCCGTCCAGCTTGGCAGTGCCTACCACTGTCGCTTCGGGGCAGCGGTAAGCCATCTGTTCAAAATTCAGATTGGAGCCATAGGCAAAATATTCTTTTTTTGACATTTCTTCTCCTATCTGGCCTCGTCCGTGCGGGGCCGTGGTTGATTGCTGGGATACAGCGACTTATCGTGCCTCCATGCCTTGTCACCGGGCAGATTTTTCAGCAGGTGCATACGGACATTTTTGTACTCTGGACCAATCAGCCCCAGCCGCAGCAGAAAGGTGCGGAAGGTGAACGCCGGGTTATCCCCGATGGGCGTTTTCCGGAACTGCGTGTACTTCTGGTTGATGCCCTGCGCCGAGATTGCCATAGCCAGAATGATGTTTGCTTTGGCTTCACCCGCATGGAGCGTGGAATTGAACAACCGCCACTCAACTGTGCCATGGTAGAACACAGAATGCAGGTTCCAAGCCTTATGTTGAGCTCAACATAACGCTTTTTATGGCAAGAAAGCGATTATGTATCCCACGTTCCAAACTTTAATTGTACAGCGACAAAAATTATAAAAACAGTCTGTTTTTCTCTACATAATAACTATATAATTTGAGTATTCCAGATATGATGGAGGTTGTTATTGTGGATGATGGAAATCGACTGACCGTGTATGAACTTGTGGAAAGAGTTATCCCTTGCATCATTGCAAAGCACTATAGCGAAAACTATATTCAAGGCTTTCGTTCGACGTTTAGGAACCTGTTAGCGTACTGCAATAAAAATGAAAAGAAATATTTTACAGCGGAATTGGCTCAGCAGTTCATGCTGGATTGCTACGGTGTGCAGCCGGGAACAGTAGAACGGCGATGCTCACGAGTTCACCGTGCAATGGATTTGTTGTCAGACTACCAACACTTCAACGCGGTTATGCTTCGGCGGAGGTTGAATCGAGAGTTTCCTGCAGGACTGCAAGAAGGTGCGGTCAACTACTTGCAAAAGCTATCTCTCCACGGACGCAGGGAGAATACGCTGCGCAGCCACAGAAATGTTCTTCTTCGCTTTACAGATTATTTGTTCAGCGTTGGAGTCACGGATTACAAATTACTTTCAGCAGATATTGTAAATCGATACGTCAAAGTTGTTTCGTGCAATTACAGCAATTCGGTTGTAAGGCTCCATTACAGTATCCTTTTACGCTTTTTTCAGTACCTTGCGCATAGTGGCTACAAGGAAACAGATTTGTCTTTGAAAATGATGCCAATTGTAAAAGTATCCGCTTCCGCGCGAATTCCTACAACATTAGATCTTAGCCAAATCGAAAGTATCCTTGCTTCTGTTGACCGTGAAAGTCCACAAGGGAAACGCGATTATGCAGTTTTAATGATTGCAGTAAAACTCGGCATTAGAACCAGCGATATACGTAATCTTCGCCCTGCCAATTTTAATTGGGAACAGCATTTGGTGTCTTTCACCCAAGTCAAAACAGGAGAGCCGATAACTTTACCACTTCCCACAGATGTTGGATGGGCTGTAATAGACTATCTGAAAAATGGAAGGCCTGTAAGCGATGCCCCGGAAATTTTTCTCCGCGCAGTCGCTCCATACGTCTCTCTGCAAAATTTTGACAACATTCTTATTAAGCATATACGGAGGCTTCCGGGCTTCAGCCAGGCGGGCCAGTTCAAAGAAGAGAGTGCCGCGCGGATCTCCGAATCCTCGGCGTGCTCCTGCGATACTGAACGCTTGGCACGGAAAACCGCCGCAGATAAGTTGAAAATTTGGTATTGTGCTGGGGTCGGCTTTTCGGGCATCTTCAATGAACCACTCTCCCTTCGTGTCAAACAGGGCGTTGTAACTGCGGTTGGCGTATTTGTCGATTTCGCAGTGCCCTACGCATGCAAATCCTCCGGCACGGGTCAGTCCTTCGCGGAAACCGCCGATGCCGGAGAACATATCCACGAACTTGATCAAGGGCACAACACCCGATGGGGATGTTTGCCGGATCTGCGAATGTGCTTAATAGGCGCCCCTCATCAAAAACAAAAGCAGCCCGTCATAGGCTGCACCAAACAAAATTTTTTTACCGTTCATAATGTATAAACCTCCTTTTGCCTTCTACTTTTCTACCTATTATTAAAACATTGGAATCACCCCCTACAGTGAATTCAGGAAATCGAGCGCAGAGTCTGGTATAGCATTCTCTAGCGGTGGGCATGAAACAGCGTCGGTTATGTTGACTGCCTGCAACTCCTCCCGCACCACCTTGCGGATGCTTTTCTCCAGCCTATTTGTCTGTTCTGCCGCAAGGATGCTCTGCACCAGAAACTCTTTGCGTTTGGCAGGCGGCATCTGTTGCAGCAACGCCCACGCGCGGCGGTGTTGCGGTTCATTGAGGTTCGGGCGGAAAACATATTGCGGTCGTTTCATACCTCGCTTTTGCGGCGCGACACGGCGGCCAATGCACGCTCGAACCCGACAGCGTTCACCTTGTCGTCCAGCAGGAAAATCGTCTTACAAAGGCCGTCTTTGGGACTTAGGTGGCGGCTCACCACCGATGCGCCGCCGCCCAGCAACACGGCCGGGACGGCGTGCAAATCGAATCCCGGCTCCACTGTGGCAGCCCACAGACGCTCCCTGTACT
>ENA-OQKO01001513-OQKO01001513.1-human-gut-metagenome-genome-assembly--contig:-NODE-1513-length-13210-cov-5.886781_pt1 | contig 13210 bp, 6 predicted proteins | sample MGYA00242777_ERZ504796 | MGnify/ENA primary metagenome ERZ504796 (study PRJEB26092, sample SAMD00036404) | human gut metagenome | host: Homo sapiens | study: EMG produced TPA metagenomics assembly of... | reverse complement strand
AGCCAATCAGAAGGTAATTTCTTTTGTAAAAAACGAAGGATATCCAGTATAAAAGAGATTACTTCTTTTGAGGAAGTAGAGCAAACTTGTTGTTTCTTTTTTATAATCTTCAAACAAAGTTTTGAGGAACGGATTGATATCGACTTTACAAAAAATTTCCCAACGTAAGCAATAAACTGAAAGATAGAAGCTTTGATTGAAAATTAGGCACTTTTTCACTTCATAATTTCTATTGTAGCTTTTCTATGATGTTGGGGATTAAGACTATATATTATCTTTCCAATATCCTAACGGACTGATTTTTACTATTCTGAACAAAATCAGCCTATTCCCTCCTTATTCCCTGATTATTAACGAAATTAACAAGATTTCATTACCTGCGAAGTAACGGAAAATCATATAACAAAACGGATATAGGAATGGAATATAAAATGAGAGATTATTCACTTTTTTATTTTTTAAATTTATAAATTTAAAGTTTTCAATTATGAACAAGAAGTTTCTAAGTGTGATCCTGTTCAGTGCCTTAATGGTTGGTACTGCAGGAACGTTTACGTCTTGTAAGGACTACGATGATGACATCAACAACTTGCAGGAACAAATCGACGGTCAAAATGGTCTGAGTGCCAAGATTACTGCTGTAGAGAGCTCAATCAGCAATTTGCAGTCTGCACAAAGTGGTTTGCAGAGTGAAATCGCTGCTGCAAAAGACGAGGCTTCAAAGGCTGCCCTTGCAGCACAAGAAGCTGCTATTGCTGCAGCAAAGGCTGAATTGGAAAAAGTCAAAGCCGAGTTGCAAGAGGCCGACAAAGCCGGTATAGCAGCAATAGAAGAAAAACTGGCTGAAATTTCAGGTAGAATCCAGACTTTGGAACAGTTCAAAACTACTACTGAAGCAACATTGGAAAAATTGGCAGCAGCAGATGTAGCTTTGCAGAGCAGCATCACTACCTTGAAAGCTGATGTCGCTGCCAATGCAGAACAGATTGGTAAGAACAAAGCTGCCATTGAAGCACAAATTGCCGCTTTGGATGAATATAAAGGAACCAACGATGCTGCCATTGCTGCTTTAAAAGCTGATTTGGAAAAATTGCAAGCTGGCGAGCTGACAGAAGAAATGGCTGCAAAAATTGCAGCACAAGTAACAGAAGTTGTAGGCGCTAAATTAGACTTGATTTCTGCTGCATTCAGTAAAGCTGTTACTCATGTAGAATTGTTGAATTATTCATTCGGCAGCAAAACTGACAATATTATTGAAGGTGAGCCTTCTATAATGGATTTGCGTACTGCTGAAGCTGTAGAAGACCGTGTGTTTGGTAAAGGCAGCTCCGACGAAGTAGAGGCAAATTCTTATGAAATCATTAATCAAAAGGAGTTCAAAAAAGGTGAAAGAGCATTCATCAGCGACTCTGTATTGATTCGTGTGTCACCGGCTAATGCCACCTTGACCGAAGGACAGATTTCATTTGTCAATTCTGCACTGGGCAATCTAGATGAACTGGTGACTGTTGAGAAAGTGGAGCAGTTTAAAGGCACAGTAACCACCAGAGGTGTATCTTCTAATGGTCTGTGGAAAGTCGTATTCAAGTTGAACAAGGATAACTATACAGAAGAGAATTTGCTGAAAGCTGCAAAGTTTGACTATAAGAGCGGCAACGCTGAAGACGAACCGGTGAAGAAACTGAAGGATATTCTCTACGCAGTAGCAGTAACAGACAAACCGGGCGACGTGGAACGTAGTGTGACAACCGGTTATGAATTGACACTGGGTTCTGTATATACACCGCAGTATGAACTGAATTTCAAGGTCAACGACAAGGATGTGAATGATCTGCGTAACCGTTTCCAGTATGCTGAAGATGGAACTTTAACTGCTGATGCAAGCAAAAAGCTGTTCTATGACTATAAATGGAATGTTGATGGAAACGGAAACCGTATAGAGGAAAACGGCTCTTATGTATCTATTGATGCTACTACTAAATATGGCACATGGAGAGACCAAGACCTTTGGAGGGGTGGCGATAACCGTGACAAAGAAGGTTCTAGCAAATCTTTCTTCTCTACAAAAGTAGGTGAAAAGTTTACCGTAGAATTGAGTTATAGTGATGAGGATATCAGTGGTATCTATGGTTTCTATGTAGTGCTCGACGCGCAACGTGCCGTAGAAAGTGCTCCGTCTGAAATCACGGCATGGAACTCTTATGAGGCAGATATCGAAGGACTGAATACAATTACGACAAACCGTAAGATTGAAATGTCTATCAATGCAGAGAAGGCTGATGGTGACATTATCGGTTTCCGCGTATATGCAGTAAATAATAACGGTTCTTTGGTTGACCCGGACGGTAAGGCATTCTATGTAGCAGTAGGCGACATCGATGCTATGACTACTACGTTGAAGGCTGATTACGTACCGGTATGGAATGCTCCTGATGGTGATTACGAACGTGATGTTGAGATTGATTTGGACGAAGAACTTCTGAAACTGTTTGAAGATAAATATAATGAATATGAGGAAGGTCATTTGATATTTGACATAGAGAATAATCCGAATGACAATGAAAATTTCGTCAAAAACTTCGACAGACAGGAAGGCAAGTTAGTTATTTCATTGAAGGATAATTTGAATAAGTTCAAGGATAATGGTACTTATAAGATGTATTTCAACTTTACCGATAGTAAGAAGAATGTAATAGTTAAGAAAGTTGCCATTGAAATAACCAAGAAGATGCCAGAATTCCCTGCTGCATTCTCTGCTAAGGCCAACCAACTTGACAAAGAAGGCGCAAAGGTTGTTGAAGTAACAGAAGCTAACTGGAATACTACTATCCATAATCTGGGTACAGCATTCAATGGCGTTTCTGATCCTACCAACGCAATCATCGACTTCAACTATACATTCACTTGCGCAGAAAAGCAGATTGTATTCTACTCTGATAAGGCAAGTGCTGCTAGATATGGATTCTATCTCGATGTAAACAATGACAAGGATAAAGCAGCAGCTCTGTTTGCAGATAAACCAGAAGGAAAGATGTACGATGTAACCGTATCCTATAAGTACAGCAATGTTTCATCAGAAACGGCAGACTACTCTTACACTGTAAAAGCCCCGGCTGCCCAGAACTTCAAACTGAGACTTGTATGTGGTGAAGGTTTCACTTCTGAATGGAAGAACTTTGATGACAAGAAGAATCCAATTAAGGAATCCTTAATCTATAACGTTTCTGAAACAAGAATTGCTCTTGCTAATATTCTGAAGTTCAAGAAAGGTGATATAGATTACACGCCTACTTTTGTTGCTGCAAATATCAAAGAATGCCACTTGGCTTCTAACAATGTGGATGACGAATACTTTACTGTAACATTTGATGCGGTTACTCAAGAATTTGTATTTGTTTCAAGATTGGGACAAAATCCACCGACTTCTGATGTTATTGCAACCTTGAAGTTCACAATGGTAGACTTCTTCGGACACGAAAATCCTGAGGAATATCCATACTTCGTTATTAAGAAATAATTTTTTCATTCTTAGTAATTGATGAAAGAGAAGCCTAACTGAAAAAATAAGCTTCCGTACTTTATGAGGGTAGGAGAAAACAAAATTGTTTTCTCCTACTTTTTTCTCCCTACTTTGCTTCCACACTTCCACCCACCTCCTGCATCCCCCTGTCCATCGGCATTTACCCCGCTGTGGAAGTAACTCCCAAAAGTGGAAGCAAAATTTGCTTCCACCTATTCAAGACGCCATAGTTTTACCATAACTAACTCATTCTTATTTTAATACATCGAACAAAGTTTATAAAACACTTGCACCAGTTTCCCCATACTTCTACACCCATCCTACCCATAAAATCTGCAATACCCATACCCCCCTTATCTTCATCCCAAATCCACAACAGCCTCCTCCCCCTCCTCAGCATAAAAAATGCCCCCGTTCATTTCATTCTCCCTCCACTTTCCACTATCTTTGTCCCCGCGATGAAAAAGTTTGCCGACGTCATATTGCCTTTGCCTTTGCACAGCTGCTTCACCTACTCCCTGCCCGACGAGTGGGCGGATGAAGTGCAGACCGGTTGCCGGGTGGTAGTGCCATTCGGACGGAAGAAATACTATACAGCCATCGTGCGCAACGTGCACTATTGTGCCCCCACCGAATACGAAGTAAAGGAAGTGTCCGCCTTGCTGGATGCCCGCCCCATACTGCTCCCGCGGCAGTTCAAGTTCTGGGAATGGCTCTCCGACTACTACCTCTGCACACAAGGAGACGTCTACAAAGCCGCCCTACCCTCCGGCCTGAAGCTGGAAAGCGAAACAATCGTAGAGTACAACCCCGATTTCGAGTCCGACGTCCGCCTGCCGGAGAAGGAACAGAAGATACTGGATATGCTCTCTGCCGACCCGGAGCAATGCGTGACGAAACTGGAGAAAGAGACCGGCATCAAGAACATACTTTCTGTCATCAAGTCACTGCTCGACAAAGAGGCCATCTTCGTAAAGGAAGAATTGCGCCGTACCTATAAGCCTAAGACCGAAAACCGAGTGCGCCTTACCACTGCCGCCCGCAACGAACACCGCCTGCACATCTTCTTCGACGAGTTGCAGCGCCGTGCCCCCAAGCAACTGGACCTGCTGATGAAGTACCTGGAACTCTCCGGCTACCTCAGCGGACGAGATATAAAAGAAGTCTCCAAAGCCGAACTGCTGCAACGCACCTCCGCCACCCCTGCCGTATTCAACGGTCTTGTGGACCGTGGTGTATTCGAAGTCTACCAGCAGGAAATAGGCCGCATAGACAAAACACTCCTCAAAGAAGTCATCCCCGTCAACCCGCTGAACGAGCACCAGCAACGCGCTTATCACTCCATCTTAGAGAATTTTCAAAGCAAGAACGTCTGCCTGCTGCATGGCGTCACGGCAAGCGGCAAGACCGAAGTCTATATTCATCTGATAGAAGAAACCATCCGGCAAGGAAAGCAAGTGCTCTATCTCCTGCCCGAAATAGCTCTCACTGCACAAATCACAGAGCGCCTGCAACGCGTATTCGGCTCCCGACTGGGCATCTATCACTCCAAGTTCCCCGATGCCGAACGGGTGGAAATCTGGCAGAAGCAGCTGTCGGAAGCAGACTATGACATTATTCTCGGCGTCCGCTCCTCCGTCTTCCTTCCTTTCCGCAACCTCGGTCTCGTGATTGTGGACGAGGAGCACGAAAACACCTACAAGCAGCAAGACCCCGCCCCTCGCTATCATGCTCGCAATGCAGCCATTGTACTCGCCTCCATGTACGGCGCCAAAACTCTGTTGGGTACGGCAACCCCTTCTGTAGAGACTTGGCACAATGCCACATCCGGTAAGTATGGCCTCGTGGAACTGAAAGAACGCTATAAAGAGATACAACTGCCGGAGATTATCCCCGTAGACATTAAGGAGCTGCACCGCAAGAAGATGATGAAAGGTCCGTTCTCTCCACTGCTCCTGCAATACATCCGCGAAGCGCTGGAACAGAAAGAACAAGTCATCCTTTTCCAGAACCGCCGCGGCTTCGCCCCCATGATAGAGTGCAACACCTGCGGCTGGGTACCCAAGTGCAAGAACTGCGACGTCAGCCTCACCTACCACAAGGGGCTGAACCAACTGACCTGCCACTACTGTGGCTACACCTACCAACTGCCCCGTATCTGCCCCGCCTGCGAGGGCACTGACCTGCGCAACCGCGGCTTCGGCACGGAGAAAATAGAAGATGACATCAAAGCCCTTTTCCCCGACGCTCGAGTAGCCCGTATGGACTTGGACACCACCCGCACCCGTACCGCTTACGAGCGCATCATCTCCGATTTCCAGCAAGGCAAGACGGACATCCTGATAGGCACACAAATGGTGTCCAAGGGTCTGGACTTCGACCACGTCAGCATTGTGGGCATACTCAATGCCGACACCATGCTGAACTATCCCGACTTCCGCGCCTACGAGCGCGCCTTCCAGCTGATGGCGCAGGTTGCCGGACGCGCCGGACGGAAGAACAAGCGCGGCAGGGTGGTGCTACAAACCAAAAGCATCGACCATCCCATCATCCCGCAAGTCATTGCCAACGACTACGAAGCCATGGTAGGCGGGCAGCTTGCCGAACGCCAGATGTTCCACTACCCGCCCTACTACCGCCTGGTGTATGTCTACCTGAAGAACCGGAACGAGACCCTGCTCGACCTCATGGCACAGACTATGGCCGCCAAGCTCCGCACCGTCTTTGGCAACCGGGTACTGGGACCGGACAAGCCGCCCGTAGCACGCGTACAGACCCTGTTCATCCGAAAGATTGTCTTGAAGATAGAAACCAATGCCCCGATGGCCCGTGCCCGCGAACTGCTCGTCCAGGTGCAAAAGGAGATGGTAGCGGAAGACCGCTTCAAGTCGCTGATAGTGTATTATGATGTAGACCCGATGTAAATAACTCGTAACTATAGAAATATGAAGAAGATACTTTTCATTTGCCTTGGCAACATTTGCCGTTCCTCCTCGGCAGAGGGAGTCATGAAGCATCTGGTAGAAGAAGCCGGACGTGCGGATGAGTTTTTAATCGATTCTGCAGGCATTCTGTCTTATCACCAGGGCGAACTGCCGGACAGCCGGATGCGTGCCCATGCTGCCCGCCGTGGATACAATCTGACGCATCTTTCGCGCCCCGTACGTACCGAGGATTTTTACAACTTCGACCTGATTATCGGTATGGACGACCGCAACATCGACGACCTGAAAGACCGCGCCCCTTCAACCGCCGAATGGAGCAAGATACACCGCATGACGGAATACTGTACAAAGTTTACCCATGCCGACCATGTACCGGACCCCTACTACGGCGGTTCCGAAGGTTTTGAGTATGTGCTGGACATTCTGGAGGATGCTTGTGCCGGGTTACTGCAGAGCATTTAATCCAGCGGCATTACATGATACAGTGTCCCCTGCCGTGACTTCTTGTTCGGTATTTCAAGCTTCTTGAGCGTCCGCCCGAATACGGCAACCTTGTTGATTGCCAGACGGTCCCGCGTCTTTGTCTGCAAGGCGGAAAGAATCTGCATGGGCATCATCCATTGCCCCTCCTCATCCTCTTCTGCCGCACGGAAATGGCTGTGGAAGAGTTGTTCCAGTGGGGTGAGCTGTTCAAATTCCCGGTTCGTCCGCTTCAAGATGGCTTCATCGGCATCATCCAGCCAGTAGCGCTCACCTTTGGCTACGGCATTCAGAGCTTGTGCATAGAGCTGGCGGTAGTTGATGGTGACATTCGTATCAATGGGGCCGGTGACCTCAATGCAGATGAAACGGCGGCTGCCACTGGGGTCTGACAACAAGTCCTTCTGGTTGCTGGTGCCGATGAAGGAGGCATACCGCCGCATCTCCCGGATGGTGCTGCCGTAGGGTTTGCGCAGGTTGGCAACCGGTTTCTGCAGCAGATGCTTCAGAAAGCCCTGCTGGTTGATGTTGATTTGGTCGAACTCGTCGATGTTGACGAGCAGAAAGCGTCCCAGGCTGCGTTCCGCTTCCTGCCTGCTCTTGAAGTCAATGCTGTCCGTATAGCCGAAACGCAGCTCCGGTGGCAGCAAAATGCGGCAAAAGGTGGATTTCCGGAACCCTTGGGAACCGACAAGCAGAGGAGAAGTATTGTTTCCGTGTTGCCGGTCCATTCCACGCCAGTGTGCCACCATGCCTCGGAACCAGCGGTCGACCAACTCCCGCCAATGAGGACTGTGGCCCGGGCCGAGGTCGGCCAACGCCCGGATGCGGTCTTTCCCGTCCCAGCGGCCGGTATCGTAAAGGTATTCTTCGACGGGATTATAGAGTGGCACATGGTCTGAAGTAAGGAAACGGTTGATGTCGCGGTCCCATACGCGGATACCCTCCTTCAGGGCATTCATGGAGACCGTACTGCGGGCACGCTGGTCAGCAGGCTTGAAATAGAAATGGACGGAGTCGCGCTGACGGTATTCCAAATCATCCAGAACGGTGTTGTAGCGGAACTCATACCGGCGGCCCATAAACTCTTCCAGCCGGAAAACGCTCTCCTGCTCTTGCGTCAGACTGCTCTTTTTCCCGAAGCCTTTAAGCTCTTGATATAGGTTATGAATCGTTTGACGAACAATGAATTCATCCGCTTCCCGGTAATAGTGCATCAATGTCTGGCGGACTACTTCCTCTTCGGGGATGCCTGCCTTGAAACAATGTTCGGCCAGAGGCACCAGCAGTATCCGTAAATCCTCGTCCCGTTTCCAGCCGTCCAATTCGCGAAATGCACGGTCAAGGGCCGATTCGAAGAGTATGGCGAAGGTGTCCGAGGCTTTACTGTCCGGATGCAGCCGCAACAGCGGGTCCTTTTCTGCGAGTTTTCGTTGCCGGAAGTTCTCTTCCTCGGGCATGCCGAGGGGTTGTTCCAAGCAGAAAGGCACAGCGGCAGGATTGTAGTAAGGATATCCATCCAGAGTCATGCGGCAACTCTGTGTAAGGGAAGGTTCTTTCAATGTAATGGCAAACGGCAGTAAGGGCTGGTAGCACTTCACCGCCATACGGTAGGCGTGGGCATGAAACAAGGCGGCATCGCTCTCCCGCTTCGGCGTTGTGCCGTCGGGCAGGGCAAACAATACCCATATCTTGGCACTCCGTCCGCTGGAACCGCAGAAAGCGGCAAAGGTCTGTGGCAGCAGGGCGGCTTGTCGCTTTACATATTCCGCTTCGGCAATGCTCGACAGACGGTTTACTTCCAGTTGTACGAGTCCGTTATAGTTCTTCATCTGCCGTTCTCCCTCTTGCGTACGGCTATATTCCACGGCAGGGTAGATGCGTGGCAGTTTGTCTATATGTTCGTATTGGGCGCAAGTACCCTCCAGTTGAGGAAGGATGGCCCGGAGGGTCGATACATGTCCGGCTTTGGTTTCGGTTTTCAGTTTTTTAATCAGTGCATCCGCTTCCAGGGTGCTGAGGGCTTCCTTTCCGCTCTCTTTTTCTGCTCTAATCAAGGTAATTTTCATTCTGTTTGTCAGCTTGTTTAAGTAAATATAATTCTCGTAAAGATACGATATCAGAAGGCGGAAAACAAGTATTCAGTAGAATAATTATTAAATAAATCCCTGCTTCCACAAACTATACAGCGTGGTATCGGAAACCTTTGGATTTCTTTTTTAAAACATAGGCATTCCTTTGTTTTTCTCCCTTTGTTTGTCTACTTTTGTATAGGGAATAGATGACGCCTAACGACCATGAACAGCTCTGCTTACGGCCATGAAGCAATCGCTTGACGACCGTAAGCAGAGCTGTTCATGGTCGTTAGGCGTTTCTATCCCCAAAGCTTTTACGGATGAAGTACGTAACCCGCACCTATTCCGCATAGGGCGCGAACGTATTGTACAACAACTTAAAAGACATTGAACTATGGCAATTTTATTCGATTGGTATGAGCTCCCGGAACCTAAAGACAAACAGCGGGAAGAAAAGATACTTCATCCGCGCATCCGCTTGAACGGCTCTACCAGTACTGCCGAACTGAGACGTCGGATTCAGGAACGCTGTTCGTTGACGAAGACTGATGTTTCGGCGGTGCTGGATGCCTTGTCGCACGTCATGGGGGAAGACCTTGCCGAGGGGCGGCAGGTGCATCTGGACGGTATCGGCTATTTCCATCCCGTACTGACTAGCACGGAGCCGGTGACCGCTGCGACCAAACGTAAAACCACCAAGATTAAGCTGAAGGGCATCAAGTTTCGTGCCGACCAGGTACTGAAGAATGAGATAGGCGCTATCAAAGCTAAACCACTGGGGCTGAATGAGCATTCCCAAAAACTGAGTGACAAGGAGATTGACAGGCGGCTGACGAGCTACTTCTCTACGCATCAGTTCCTTACGCGCAGTGATTTTCAGAGCCTCTGCGGAATGATGCGCTCTACGGCACAGCTTCATATTCGCCTGCTTCGCAGCGAAGGCAAACTCGAGAATGCAGGAAAACTGAACCAACCGATTTATGTACCTTGCACGGGGTATTATGGTAGAGACGAGTAGGTTACGGTAAAACTATAGCGTTTTGAGTAGGTGGAAGCAAAGTGATGGAAAATAAATTTCAGAGTGGATTTGTTAAAATCAAAATAGGAGGAAAACGTTTTATTGTTTTCCTCCTATTCATATTGTATCAAGGACTTCTCAGATTAAGAGAAGTAACTTGTTTCGGCTTATTTCAGTACTACAGGTACATTGACAGTCTTAGTCTTACCCCATTCATCAACAACACTTACTACGATGTTGCAAGTCAGTGTAGTAGCAGGAGCAGTAACATCGGCAATCGGAGTGAGTGTAATCTCATTTGTGAAATTAGCTGCACTTATGTTCAAATACTTCTTAGCTGTGTCATCCAAAGCTATAGAAACATTATCTACACCAGCTTTAGTAAATTTGTCAGCTTCGCTATTTCCGAAATATTCTACATTAGTCTTAGTAACACCACGGATTTCATCTCCCTTCAAAGTTATTTTTGCTTCTTCGTCAGCAACTGAAATTTCTTTAGGAGTACCTGCCACATACTTCTTGGCTTTTGTATCATACTTCACATAATCAAGTGTACCTTCGAATACAGCAGACTTGATGGTCAAGGTAAATTCATATTTTACAGTTGTCAAGTAAGTATTACCATACGGAGTGTAAATAGCCTTCAATGAACGAGGTTCGTAAGCACCACCGAAGTTACCAGTCTTATCGTCGGTTTTAGCAGCCACCTTATCTACAATGATGTCACCGGAGTTGGCAGCTTCAGCATCAACAATCCACTTATTAGCAGTCCATTTAACACCGTCTTTTTCATACTCTGCAGGAACTGTTTCTGAGAATGTAACATTTGTCCAGTCTTCTACACCAAACAGCCCCTTCAAGTTGTAATTGATCTTATCATCAACAGGAGTACCATAAGCTACAGCAGCGTTACCATTGAAGTACAGAGGCAGCGGTTTGAAATCATAAGAAGTAGCATCTTCTTTTACAATCAAAGTCAGCTTAACTGTATTCTTCGGGCTTGAACCATAAGTTACTTCGGCTTCGTAGGTTCCAGGGACCACCTTTGTATTATCTACTGAGTAAGTCAAAGTGTGCTTGTAATAACCGTTTGGTTTTTCCGTAGCATTGCCAGATACAATTTTGCCCGTTGTTGTTATAGCTTCCGCTTCAGTACCCTTTGCAAATACCACTGTGCCATTAGCATCCTTGACATCTACAGTAAATTTGGCATTACCAACCTCAATCTTATAAGAGCTAAGATCAGTAGTAGTATTATCAAACAAGCTAGTTAAATCGAATACCAATACATTCTTACTATTATCGGCTTTCAATACCAATTCTTGAGTAAAGGCATTTTCAATAGCAGGATTGATAAACTTAACGGAAATCTTCTTAGTAGCAGTAGGGTCAACTTTACCTGTAGCAGTCAAATACTTAACACTCACTACAACTGTCTTACCAGCAACTTCGCCCTTAATATTAGTTCCTGTAATCTTAGCCTTAGCAGCATCAGCAGCAGCTGTCTGGTCTGTATCGATGAAATATTTCACATCAATGACATTCTCCATATCAACGCAGGCACTCAAGTCAAAATCTTGATTGATTTCTGCTTCTACTGTTGCTTTTTTAACTGTCAAACTAGAGGCACCAGCCTTTGTTGCAGTAGCCGTTACATCATAAGCAGACAGTACTTCGTTGTCATAAGCATCTTTTGTTGCAATAGCAAAAGCTTGCCCCTTAACCTTATCAATTTGCTCAGTAGTAACACCAGCTGCAAAAGAAATAGCCATATTATAGATACCCTTATTGGCTGTAGCAGCTCTTGACAAAGGTTTTTCTGTCATATTGGGAACAGCTGCGTTCAAATTAAAGATAGAGAATCCTTTAGAGTCAACCAATTGGAATTTATAAACCGTTGCATCTGCAATTGTTGGATTTACTTGAGCGTTAAGTACGCCATTAGCTTCTTTAGTAGGCAACAAGATGTCACCTTTAGCAAACGGAGTACCATCAAAGTATTCACCTTTATCTGCAGCTACACCGTATACCAAATTAACAGTTGCACCTTCAGCAATTGTAGCATTATCATCTGCTTCTGTTACAGTAACAGCTTTAATGCTGGAAATAGCAGCAGCTCTCGGCAATACGATATCTTCGTAAACACCTTCTTTATTCGGGATATGGATAGTCAACTTAGCACCATCTTCTACATAGTAGATACCACCTGTAGAAACACCCAAGTCTTGCTTCTCGCCATCCTTGCCATATTGTACATAGATGTGGCCGTCTTCTCCTACAGAGAAAATCGGAGTCTCAGCAGCATCACCTGCTTCACCCTTCAAGTCTTCCAGTGAAATAAGGTCAATCCAAGTAGTGCCATTGTCATAGCTTACTTGGATTTTGTCATTGTTCACTGCAATTTTCGGAGTCACACCGTCTTTACCTGCTTCACCATTGGTAATAGTGTAGCTGGTTCCATTACCCAAAGTAACAACAATACCATTGTCAGTAGATGTCACGCCGGACACCCATTCGCCGCTTTTGATTTGACTCTCTAAAGCAGCAATAGCATCTTTGTTAGAGGTAATCTGTTCTTGTAAGTTGTCGATGTCATCATCATAGTCCTTACAAGACGTGAAAGTTCCTGCAGTACCAACCATTAAGGCACTGAACAGGATCACACTTAGAAACTTCTTGTTCATAATTGAAAACTTTAAATTTATAAATTTAAAAAATAAAAAAGTGAATAATCTCTCATTTTCATTCCCTTTCACATAGCTGTTGATTACATGATTTTTTCCGTTACTTCGCAGGTAATGAAATCTTGTTAATTTCGTTAATAATCAGGGAATAAGGAGAAAATAGGTGGGGCTTGTCCAGAATAGTAAAAATCTGTTCGTTGGGATATTGGAAAGAGGATTGGAAGTCCAGAAAAGTGACAATGGGAAAGTAATGAAATGAGGTCTTCAAAAAATGGAAGTGTGTATTTTTTAGCTCAAAAGGTTGAATAACAATATATTGATAGAACCGATGTGAGCTCCATAAAGGCAACACCATTCCGTTCCTCAAAACTCTGTTTGAAGATTCCGGAAAATGTGCGACAAATCTATTCTATCCTATCAAAAGCAGTAACGTCTTTTACACCATACACGCTCCACTTCTTACAAAAGAAATTACCCTCTGATTTGCC
>ENA-OQKO01001511-OQKO01001511.1-human-gut-metagenome-genome-assembly--contig:-NODE-1511-length-13225-cov-3.433272_pt1 | contig 13225 bp, 10 predicted proteins | sample MGYA00242777_ERZ504796 | MGnify/ENA primary metagenome ERZ504796 (study PRJEB26092, sample SAMD00036404) | human gut metagenome | host: Homo sapiens | study: EMG produced TPA metagenomics assembly of... | reverse complement strand
GTCTGGCAGGAAAATAGCGTGCCGATTTTGACTGATCCGAAGGGCGTGTCGATTGGAGCGCTGAAACCGGCTGTTGTGATCGATGCGATTCTGGCAAAGCGAAATCTTGGAACCCGCCGGGATATGGCACCGCTCACGATTGCGCTTGGTCCGGGCTTTACGGCAGGTGAGGATGTGGATGTTGTGGTGGAGACAAAGCGCGGTCACCGGCTGGGGCGAATTATCCGCGAGGGTGCGGCAATCCCGAAAACGGGGATTCCGGGCGTGATCGGTGGATACGGTGCAGAGCGAGTGATTCACGCACAGGCAGCGGGTATTTTCAAAAATGTGCGTGTGATCGGTGATATCGTCGAAGCCGGGGACACGATCGCGGAGATTTGGCAGGAGGACGGAACGAAACTTCTGGTTCAGACACAGATCACGGGCATTCTGCGAGGTCTTTTGCGGGATGGTTATCTGGTGACGGAACATTTCAAGGTAGCAGATGTTGATCCGAGAAAAGAGGAACTTTCCAACTGTTTTCTGATCTCGGACAAGGCGAGATGTATCGCGGGAAGTGTACTGGAGTTGGTGTGTGCCCAGTTATGGAAGTAAAAGAGAGACTATAGCAATAGTTCCTTTGAGAAAAATTCTAAGAAATTTCATCCTAATCATTGACGTATAGCAAAAAAACAGCGTAAAACTTTCTGGATAAGCTCCTTTGGCAGGCAGCTTTGATAAACATCAGGATCTGGTTTTGGAAGATGAGCCCTATGATTGTTAGAATCTTCATGTCATAGGAAACTTCGTCCTATGACACAAAAATGCTCCGCGGAAAAGCACAGCGAACTATAAAGACGCTGTGCCTTCCGGGGTTTCTTCCCCTTCATTGGCTTCCTCCATGGTGACAATCGGCTGGATGGCCTCATCGGTGTAGCGGACGCGCAGAACTGCCTGCGGCCAGTTAAGCTTAATGAGAGCTGTTTTCTGCCGTTCTTTTCCGGCTTTTTCGATTAGGTCGAGCAGTTCACGCAGAACTTCCTTTGTCAGATAGCCGCCGCGCCAGTGAAACGTCAGTGTTTTTCCTTTTTTGGCCGCCTGTAAGGAGCGCTTGTAAACGTCCTCCTGTTTGGTAAAGGAGAGCTTCTTTTCTTTATAATAGAAATGGTCGCTGTCCGTGCAGGCAGGCGCCGGGGCGATGAGCGGTTCGTGGTCGCGGAAGATCGCCTTGTCGTCAAGATTGAAGTAATCGTAGCGGATTTCCTCGCCGGTCTGGAGACATTTGCCGAGACTGTTGTCGAAGGTAGCGTCCAGATGGTAGTACGTTTTCCCGATCTTGACGATGTTCCAGGTATGGCGGTATTTGATGCCCTTTTCAGGGTTATTGCCGCAGAGCGCGATCATGCACCAGATGCCGAGCGTATCACAAAGAATTTTGACCGATTTGGCGATGCCCTCGCAGACGCCGACGCCCTGTCCCAGAGGTCCGATGATCTCATGGGAGTAGGGCTTTTTTAATTTGTCATAGTGAACGTGTTCGCAGATAAAATCGTGGATATAGCGTTCTTTTTCCAGTTCAGTCAGCTTCATTGCCGGGCGGGCAAGTTTTTCGACGCGGGCGCCCATCGCTTTCTGATGTTCGCGGATCTTGCCCTTGTCAAAGAGGTATTCCGGTATCAGGATCAGGTTCGGGGAATCTGGGTAATACTTATATTTAAAGCCGGAAGCCCAGAAAATCTCCGGGTGATCGAGCCGCAGTTCAAAAAATACATTGCTTAAATCCTTTCCCTCCAGGCGCGGAATCTGAAATTCGTCGGAGAGATTGGTAAGTCCCTGCTGCATGGCGCGGTAGGCGGCTTGCTGGTTCTTGTTCATGTGATTATAGTAAAATGGTTCCATTTTGATATTCCTTTGTAACTCTTTATATTTTAGTGTGATTCAGCCGCTTTCTCAATCTGCCCGGATTCCGGGTCAAACCAGACGCGATCGCCCTCATTGATTCCGGCATCATAGAGTGCCTGATCCGCGGTGCGTATCGTGTATTCTGGATGCTCTGAGAGGTTTGCATTTTCAGTTGTGTCCAGCAGACGGACACAGACCATCGTTTCTTGTCCGTCCGGGCGTTCTTCACAGCCAAAATCGGCTTCGTATATTTCTAAAACCCGGCAAAGACGCGGGAAGGTTTGATTGTTGTTCATTGTGTATATGCCTCATTCCATGGGAAAATTTCTGTTTTTATCTTTTTAATTTTAGCAGAAGATGATAAGGCAGGCAAGTAGAGATGAAGGGGGGGAAAAATAAATTAAGTGCGAAGCCACGGCAAATTCCGTTACTGGGCATGATGCGTGAACAGTAACGATGGGGCGGCTGGGAAGAAAAGCGGGAGGGGGAGAAATTTGAGGAGAAAATTGCCGGCAGATACTTGTAATTCTAATAAAAACAGGTAGAATAGAAGCTGTCTATGTCCTCGGGAGACGGACATAAAAGTTACAATCACGGGGGTTATAAGTAAATGGCAAAAAAGAAAAACAGCTTCAGCGGTTCGCTGGGGTTTGTGCTGGCAGCAGCCGGAAGTGCCGTCGGTGTAGGAAATATCTGGCGTTTTCCGTATTTATGTGCGAAAGACGGAGGCGGACTGTTCCTGCTGGTGTATCTGGTGCTGGTGGCGACATTTGGATTTGTACTTCTGACGACGGATGTGGCGATCGGCAGAAGAACGAAGGAGAATGCGCTGCAGGCGTTTGGAACGCTGCATCCGAAGTGGAAGTTTGTCGGATACCTGACGTTTCTGGTTCCGATGTTAATTATGACGTATTATTCGGTCGTCGGCGGATGGATCACGAAATATTTCTTTGAGTATTTGACGACATCCGGCAGGGATGTGGCGGAGGACGGATATTTTACATCGTTTATCACAGAAAAGAATGCGCCGCTGATTTTCACGGGAATCTTTCTGGCGCTCACAATCTGGGTTGTATACAGAGGTGTGGAGAAGGGAATTGAGAAATTTTCCTGTTTTATCATGCCGGGACTGATCCTGTTAGTCATCGGAATCGCGATTTTTTCATTGACGCTTTCCTACACGGACGCGGATGGGACGGTCCGGACGGGAATACAGGGATTCCTCGTCTATGTGCGCCCGGATTTTACGGGACTGACGGTAAAAGGATTTCTGGAAGTACTGCTGGATGCGATGAGCCAGCTCTTTTTCTCACTGAGTGTGTCGATGGGAATTATGGTAACATATGGTTCTTATGTCAAAGATGAGATCGATTTGAATAAGGCGACCAACCAGATTGAATTTTTTGATACAGGTGTGGCGCTTCTGTCCGGCATGATGATTATTCCGGCGGTCTTTGTATTTTTAGGACGCGACGGCATGGCGTCCGGTCCGAGTCTGACCTTTATTTCTCTTCCAAAGGTATTTCAGGCGATGGGCGGCGCCGGTCATATCGTGGGACTTGCATTTTTCCTGATGCTTGGCTTTGCGGCGCTGACATCCTGCGTTTCTGTCATGGAAACGCTGGTTGCCAACTGCATGGAAGTGTTTGGAAAGACGAGAAAACAGATGTGTGTGATGGTCGGAATCTATTCCCTGATCACGGCAGTTCTCATTTGTCTGGGCTACAATGTTCTGTATTTTGAGTTGAAGCTGCCGAACGGTTCCACCGGACAGCTGCTTGATGTGATGGATTATATCAGCAACAGCTTCCTTATGCCGATCATTTCCTTCTTAACCAGCATCCTGATTGGATGGGTGGTCGGACCGAAGTGGATCGTGGAAGAAGTCGAGAAAAATGGGGAACATTTTTCAAGAGCAGGTATGTACAGCTTCTTAATCCGGTATATTGTGCCGGCTGTCATGCTGGTTCTTTTCCTGGTATCGACCGGGTTTATTAATATGCTGTAATGAAAAATGGTTTTAGCCGATTTTCACGGAAAGTGCGAGAATTGGTTAAAACCTTTTTTATAGAAAAATGCGTCCCATTATTCTTCACGGTCATCCGACTCGATCTCATAGGTATATCCGGCATTTTCGATCGCCTGAATTGTATCCTTGATGCCCTGTCCGCCTGCTTTTTTTATAGGATTCAATAAAAACAGGAATCTGTTCGGAACAAAACCTATTAAAGATGTAGGAAAATAGGAACTATTAAAACCGATTTTATCATTTTTACCGGCTAGTGTCAACTTATAAAATTGTAAAAGTTTACAATCAAAACTGGACAATATATCGATTTTTTGCTATGATAAGCTAGTTAGAAAAAACTAACTTGCAGGGAACGTGAAAACGCAGTAAATTAGGTGCATAGGTGTGAAAGCTAGGCAGCCTGATTGGATAGAGTGGAGAAACAATGCAGTATTTGTGGATAAATCCGGTTTCTGCCGGGATGTGTGAGGAAGATTCGCTGAAGCGTTTTTTAGAACGGCATGGTCTGACGCGGGTCGAGTGCCGGGGCGATTGGGGACGGATCGTCCGGGAAAGATATGAAGCTAGTCTGCGGGCGGGCGTGACGCTTGCGGATGCGCGCTGTCCGGAGGCGGTTCGGCTGCTTGAAGAGATACAGAAGGAGCCGGAAAACGAATCTGGAATTGAAAACCTGAAAGTTGCTCCGATCGAGCCGATTTTACTTCACTGTGCGCGGGAATTAAGCACGCGTCCGGATCTGGCGGATGGGGAGAAGATCATCACGACGCCATGCCAGAGTCTGGCGGTGCTTGGAAATTCGCTGGGACTTGAGAATACGCGGTTTATCGCATGGAATCGTCTGGCAGGCGGTGAGGTGCGCGTCCGGGCGATCGAAGACAGCCCGATTCCGCCGGGGTATTTTGCGGGAATCTGCCGGAAAGATGGACAGGCGGCGAAGGTAGAGAGTGTCAGCAGTCCGGAGAAAATCCGGGCATATGTGGAGAGCGGAAGCTGGAAGCAGGCGGATCTGCTGGAACTTTTGTATTGTAAGGATGGATGCCATCACGGGGATGGCGTGCAGACAGAGTGAGAGAAATCTGCGGTTCATGGAAAACGCTTGAGGAAGCGGAAAATGCATGAATTGCGGCAAAAGAATGGGAAGAATGAAAGAAACGAAGAAATTCAAGGATAATTGGCAGAAATACTTCGGTCCGGCGCTGGGAATCGGAGCGGTATTTCTGATCTGGTATTTGGTCTGCCGCATGGAGATGGTCAGTGCGTATGTGCTGCCGTCCCCGGCGCGGGTGTGGACGAGCTTTTTAAAAATGGTGAAAACCGGGGAGCTGTGGGGGGATATTTCAATCAGTTTCCTGCGTGTCATGAAGGGATTTGCGATTGCGTTCCTGTTTGCCTTTGTGCTGGGAATGTTCCGGGCGCTGTTTCCGGGCAGCAGCGTTTACTATGAGTATATTGTGCAGTTTTTCCGCAATGTCCCGCCGCTCAGCATGATTCCGCTGCTGATTCTCTGGTGCGGAATCGGAGAGATGACGAAGACGGTGATTATTGTGCTGGCGTCATTTTTCCCGATGTACTTAAATATCGTGAAGGGATTTACCGGGTGCGATTCGAAACTTCTGGAAGTGGGCGATATGTTCGGCTACTCGAAGCGCCGCAAATTTTTCCGCATCATTCTGCCCTATGCGATGGCAGATATTCTGGTCGGAATGCGGATCGGGCTTGGCTATAGCTGGCGCGCCATTATCGGTGCGGAGATGGTGGCGGCGTCCACCGGGCTTGGACATATGATTTTATTTGCACAGCAGATGTCGCGGACCGACAAGGTGATCGTGGGGATTCTGGCGATCGGGGCAGTCGGATATGTGACGGACCGCCTGTTTGGATGGATGATAGGATTTGTGCTGAAAGGCTCCGGGGAAAATGGCTGGAATTGAACTGATTGATATTCATAAAACATACCGGGTGGATAACCGGGAGATTCCCGTTTTAAACGGGATCAACCTGTCGCTTCCGGCGGGGAGAATCACCGTGATTCTGGGGCAGAGCGGATGCGGGAAAACGACGCTTCTGCGGCTGACCGGAGGACTGGAGACGGCGGACAGCGGAGAGATCTGCTGGGAGAGCGCCCACAAGACGGCATTTGTCTTTCAGGAACCGCGCCTCATGCCGTGGTTGACCGTCTGGGAAAATGTGGTGTTCGGGCTTTCAAAAAAGGAGACAGATCCGGGGAAAATAGAGGCGGTTATCCGCACGGTCGGATTATCTGGATTTGAAAAAGCATATCCGGCACAGCTCTCCGGCGGAATGCAGCAGCGGGCGGCGATCGCGCGGGCGCTGGCGTATGAGCCGACCTTTATCATGATGGATGAGCCGTTTGCCGCACTAGACTATTTTACAAGGGAACAGATGCAGAAAGAGCTTCTGCGCGTCCAGCAGGAGCGCAGTGCGAGCATTCTGTTTGTGACGCACAGCATCGATGAGGCACTGATTCTGGGAAGCCAGATTGCGGTCATTGAAAAGGGCATGGTCAAGGCGCTCTATGAGGTCAAGGCGCCGCAGGAAGAGAGGAATCTTTTGGAGGAGGAGATGATAACCCTGAAAAGGGATATTATAAATAATTTACATTTTATTTAGAGGAGGAACGATTATGATGAAACGATGGATGGCAATGGGAATGGCACTCTGCCTTACCGCAGCTTCCCTGGCAGGCTGCTCCGGTACAAAAGATGCGGCTGAGAGCACGCAGGCAGAGGCAGAAACCAGCGCAGAGGAGGCGGCAGCCGAGGAGGAGACAGCGAAAGAATCTGATCTGGATAAGCTGACCTTTACGTATGTAACTTCTCCGCTCAATGTGCCGACGATCATCGAGAAAAATCAGGGTATTTTTGAAAAAACATTTGGCGATATGGGGATTGAGGTTGATTATGCGGAGCTGACCTCCGGGGCAGATCAGACACAGGCGCTGGCTTCCGGCGATGTGCAGGTTTTGTATGCGGTTGGCGGAACTTCGGTGATTCTGTCTGCAGCAAATGGAGCGGATATCAAGGTATTAAATATGTACAGCCGTTCTCCGAAGGCATTCTGTATGTATTCTAAGGATGAGTCCCTGACGACGCCGGAAAGCCTGAGAGGAAAGACAATCGCAGGACCGACCGGAACCAACCTGCATGAGCTTCTCGTTTCCTATCTGGCAACGGCTGGCATGACGATCGACGATGTCAACTATGTCAATATGTCGATCCCGGATGCAAAAGCAGGTCTGGACGGCGGCAGTGTAGACGTGGCTCTGGTTGCTGGCGCAACTGCTTACAATGCAGGGAAGCAGGGTTACCACCTGGTAGCTGACGGCGAAGGCCTGATTAAGGCGATCATTGCAGTGGCAGTGACACAGAAATTCTATGACGAGCACCCGGAGATCATCGAGAAGCTGGAAGAAGCACAGACCGAGATTGCTGATTTCATGGAAGAAAAACCGGATGAGACGATGCAGATCGTAGCCGATGAGCTGGATCTGGACACCGATGCAGTCAAAAGCATGTACGATCTCTATGATTTCTCTACCGAGATCACAGATGATGACAAAGAAGGCTTCCAGAAGACCGCTGATTTCATGTATGAATCCGGCATGATCGACGAGGCATTTGATGTAAAACAGTTATTTATTGAAAAATAATCAGTGAACATTTGAGAGGATAAACGATTGAAAAGCAGCTCCCGGAGTGTGGATTCCGGGGGCTGCTTTTACGATTGCATATGCAATTATGAAAATACGGAATGTTTACGCTAATACCTTTTTAATCGCTTCTAACAGCTCATCATACGTCTCATAAGCCGGAATCTGCGGATATTCTGCCTTGATCTCCTCCGTCGTGCGGAAGAGGAAGCCCGCCTTGCTTGCCTCAATCATGGCGAGGTCGTTGTGGCTGTCGCCGCTGGCGATCGTCTCGAAGCCGCAGGACTGGAGTGCTTTGACGGTTGTATATTTGGATTTCTCACAGCGCATCTTAAAATCGGTAATCTCACCATTTTCGCTGACAACCAGAGAGTTGCAGAAGATGGTCGGATAGCCAAGTTTCTTCATCAGAGGTCCGGCAAACTGGGAGAAGGTATCGCTGATGATGATTACCTGAGTAATTTCTTTTAATTTGTCTAAAAACTCCCTTGCGCCCGGAAGCGGATCAATTTTAGAGATCGTTTCCTGAATTTCCTTGAGTCCCAGTCCGTGCTCGCGCAGGATGTTTAAACGGTAATTCATCAGTTTGTTATAATCCGGCTCATCGCGGGTGGTGCGTTTTAACTCCGGGATTCCGGTTTCTTCAGCAAATGCGATCCAGATTTCCGGCACTAATACACCTTCTAGATCTAAACATACAATATCCATGTCTCCTCCTGTCTGATACAACGCCTGTCAGCGCTGTGCTCGGTTGAAAAATTTGCTTCCTATTATAGACGAAATGTGGAGGAAATGCCAGAGAAATTTAACAAAAGGTGGAGTGGTGAGTTTTCAGGACACAAAAATACCGCAAACGTGGGAACTGTGGACAGCTCAATCTCCTAGGAAGAGAATCCCGTCTGCGGTATTTGTAGTTAGTTTATGATAGAATTAATATGTAAATTTTGTAGATGTAGATTCATACGTATTGATAAAAATCATGGTAAAAATCATTAGCAATGCGCCGGTTTATTCATTTCAGATCTTTTATCGTTTTCTGTCTTCGAAGCAGTCGATTTCGAAAACAGTACTTTACCGGAATGAACCACAATAATGACACCCAGAACCATCAGCAGAACCGCGATGATAAGCTGCAGTCCTTCTACCATAAAGACAGCGGTTCCGGCATTGTAAGCCTTTACCAGTGCGATGCAGCGCTCAACGAGTGCGGTGAAGGTAACGCACAGCATAACAACCAGCGGAACCAGCAGCGTGCGGTTTTCACGGCCGGTGACGCGTAAGAAGACGCACAGGGTGATGAGAACCAGGGCGCTTAACAGCTGGTTGGCGCTGCCAAACAGCGGCCAGATGTTGGAATAGCCAATCTGGGTTAAAATGTAGCCGCATACCAAGGTGATAACCGTTGCAAAATATTTGTTGCAGAGAAGCTTTCTCCATCCTTCGGCGTGTTCCATGTCATCGACACTGAACAGCTCCTGGAAGGACATACGTCCGATACGTGCAACGGAATCCAGGCTTGTCAGGGCAAGTGCGGAGACGCACATCGTCATAAAGCACTGGGCAGCGTAAACTGGGATTCCAAACATCTCCAGGAATCCGGCAACACCGGAGGAGAAGATAGCAAACGGAGTACCGGCTGCAGGCGTGCCATCAGCGGAAGCGGCAGCACCGGCAACGCACAGAGCCAGGACAGCCAGTAAACTTTCCAAAAGCATAGCGCCGAAGCCAACTTTCGGCATATCCTTTTCATTGGTGATTGCCTTGGAGGAAGTACCCGAGGAAACCAGGCTGTGGAAACCGGATACGGCGCCGCAGGCAACGGTTACAAACAAAATCGGGAACAGGTCACCGGATTTCTCATTGTGGAAACCAGTGTAAGGCGCCAGGTTCATTGCCGGATGTGCGACAAGCAGTCCAACGACGGCACCGATAATCATACCGGCAAACATAAAGGTTGTCATCAGGTCACGCGGTTCCATCAAAAGCCACATAGGAAGAACGGCTGCGAGGAAAATGTAAGCGAATACCATGTAGGACCAGTTCGCCTTGGTGGTAATGAGCGGGCAGTTCATGCCGATGACGAAAGCAGCTACCGTGCAGACAAGTCCGAGCAAGGTCTGTTTCCAGCCATGGAACTGAGCCTTTTTCTGAATCAGCCCAAATACAACGGCAAAGGCAATGAACAGAAGGGAAATGCTTCCGGCTGCGCCGTTGACAGTTGCGGCGGCGGATAAGCTGGTCACGCCGTCTATCGTCTCATATGCATTGAATGTACCAGCAACCATGTCGGCAAAAGCGGCGGTTACAATTAAAGTAAAGAGCCAGCAGAACAGAAGGAACAGCTTTTTACCGGTTTTGCCGATGTACTGTTCAATCAGAAGTCCCATCGATTTGCCTTCATTTTTAACGCTGGCGTACAGGGCACCAAAATCGGTAACAGCGCCGAAGAAGATGCCGCCGAGGATGATCCAGAGAAAGACCGGAACCCATCCAAAGACAGCCGCCTGAATAGCACCGGTGACAGGGCCGGCACCGGCGATGGATGAAAACTGGTGGGCAAATACAACCCAGCCATCGGTCGGAACATAGTCCTGACCATCTTCTTTTGTGACGGCCGGTGTTTTGGCGTTTGGATCAATGCCCCATTTATGGGCGAGCCATCTGCCGTAGAGCAGATAACCAGCCGCCAGACAACAGGCTGCGATAACTACGATAACTAATGTGTTCATAAAGATACCTCCATTCCCATAGGTCAAATGGTTTTTAGTGTCCCGGCAGTTTGCCGGAGTTTCGGGAGCGGGGAAACAAAAAAGCCTCCGTCCTCCTGAAACTTTTAAAAGTTCAAGAAGACGGAGGCATAAGCATCCGCGGTACCACTTCTTTTACCGGCTGTAAAGCCGATCTCTCAGCCATATCCATCATTCTGAATATGTTCCTCTTTAACGGTAGGAATCCGAACCGGACTACTGGTATCCTGCATGCGTTTGTCCGATCAGCTCACAGGGGATAATTTCCATCGGCGTTACTGTCTTTCATCGCCCGGCAGCTCTCTGAAAACGTGGAGAATTGGAAATCGTGTCCTGCTCAATGCTTTTTATAAGTACGAATTATAGACTTTTTTAAAGGAAAGTCAATCGACAAAATAGCCGGAAGTTTGTGACAGAAATTTTACAAATTCGTCATTTTGACAAAAAAATAACAACCAAGAAATTTAAGAACTGCTTATCTAGAAGTCTGAAGCATTTCTGTGTTAAAATTTCGAAAAAACTGGACACACCCTTATTTTGCTGTATAATAGGTAATTGTCGGTTCTTTTTAGGGCTGGCAATTACTTTTTATTTAAATTGGGAAGAAAAAGGGAGAGTTTTGGGTATGGAAAAAATACGTCCAATGTTGTTTACAACATTGAAGAAGTATTCCGGCGCACAGCTGATGTCAGATGTGGTAGCGGGTATCATCGTGGCGATCATCGCGCTGCCGCTTTCGATCGCGCTGGCGCTGGCTTCGGGGGTAGGTCCGGAACAGGGTATCTACACGGCGATTGCAGCCGGATTTGTGATTTCATTTTTAGGGGGCAGCCAGGTACAGATTGCAGGTCCAACGGCAGCATTTGCAACGATCGTGGCAGGTATTGTGGCGAAGAGCGGCGTGGAAGGGCTGGCAGTTGCGACGATCATGGCAGGTATCATTCTGGTTATCATGGGATTCTGCCATTTTGGTTCACTGATTAAGTTTATTCCGTTTACAATCACGACCGGCTTTACCTCCGGTATCGCGGTGACGATCGTCATCGGTCAGTTGAAGGATTTCTTTGGCGTAACCTATCCGGCAGGAATGGAGACGATCGAGACGATGCAGAAGCTGAAAGCGTTCGCGGCTGGATTCGGAAGTGTCAACCTGCACGCGATCATCGTCGGCGTGGTGTGTCTGGCGATTCTGATCGTGATGCCGATGATCACGGAAAAAATTCCGGGATCGCTGGTAGCGGTTATTGCAGGTATTTTAATGGTAAAATTCCTGCCGCTGCATGTGAATACGATCGGCGACCTTTACACGGTCAGCAACAAGCTTCCGGCGTTCCGTCTGCCGGTGTTTAGCTACGATATGATTCAGGGTTCCCTGTCGGATGCGTTTACGATTGCAGTTCTGGCGGCGATTGATCTTCTGCTTTCCTGCGTGGTAGCGGACGGCATGATCGGCGGAAAACACCGTTCCAACACGGAGCTGGTGGCACAGGGCGCGGGTAATATTATTTCCGCCCTGTTTGGCGGTATTCCGGCGACGGGCGCGATCGCGCGTACCGCAGCCAATGTCAAAAATGGCGGCCGTACTCCGGTTGCAGGCATGGTTCATGCGGTTGTCCTGCTTCTGATTCTGGTAGTTCTGATGCCGTGTGCAAGCTGGATCCCGATGCCGACCATCGCGGCAATCTTGTTTATGGTTGCCTACAATATGTGTCAATGGAGAACCTTCGTCCGTCTGACCAAGACGGCTCCGAAGAGTGATATTGCGGTTCTGGTGATGACCTTCTTCTTAACCGTTATCTTCGATCTGGTTGTAGCGATCGAGATCGGTATGCTGTTATCCTGCCTGCTGTTTATGAAGCGGATGAGCGATGAGACGGGCGTCAGAAGCTGGCTCTATGTCGAAGAAGTAGAGGAGCAGAAGCGCAAAGAGCAGGAAGTAAGAAAAGCGAAAAAAGCCGGAAAAGAGCTTTCAGTGGAAGAGGCACAGCTCTTAGCGGCAGCTGCAGAAGATGAAGAAGCAGCCATGAAAGAACAGGCACGTTTGCGGGAGATTCCGAGAGAACTGGCTGTTTATGAGATTACGGGACCGCTGTTCTTCGGTGCAGCAGACCGCATCAACCAGATTGAAACCCGCGAGGAGACGAAATGCCTGGTTCTTCGTATGCGTGCCGTTCCGGCGGTTGACAGTACAGCGATGAATTCGATGGTTGCCCTCTATGAGCGCTGCCAGAAGAACGGCGTTACATTGATTTTGTCCCATGTCAACGAGCAGCCGATGCACGTGATGGAGAAGGCAGGATTTGTGGATATGATCGGACGCGATCATTTCTGCCCGAATATCGAGGCAGCACTTGATCATGCGGACGAGGTGCTGGGGAAATAATTATGGACATCTATCGGAGAATGGAAGAAGTATTTAGGCGCATTCCGGACGGCTGCGTGACGACTTACGGTCAGGTCGCGCTCCTGTGCGGTGCGCCGCGCCATTCCCGCCAGGTGGGATATGCACTCCGCACCAACCGCCTGGGCGATGTCCCGGCATTCAGGGTGATTAATTCCAAGGGCTTTCTAAGCGGCGCGGCGGCATTCGACTATCCGGGACAGCAGAAAAAACTGCTGGAACAGGATGGAATACGGGTGGACTCCACCGAGGACGGCGACCGCGTCGATTTGAAACAATATGGATGGAAACCTTCGATGGACGAGGCAGAAGAATTGTATGCGTTGTTTCGGAAGTTGGGGATCTGAGTGGGAATCAAGGAAAATGCATCTGAATGAGATGTTGGTAAGCTAAAGAAGTGAAATGAGATGGATAAGATGGCAGACGATAGGGGCTGCATCTTATCCATTTTTAATAGACATTTCTGACCGTTTATTATTAAATTGCCTCCGCGATCT
>ENA-OQKO01001500-OQKO01001500.1-human-gut-metagenome-genome-assembly--contig:-NODE-1500-length-13322-cov-3.139598_pt1 | contig 13322 bp, 8 predicted proteins | sample MGYA00242777_ERZ504796 | MGnify/ENA primary metagenome ERZ504796 (study PRJEB26092, sample SAMD00036404) | human gut metagenome | host: Homo sapiens | study: EMG produced TPA metagenomics assembly of... | reverse complement strand
CGGAAGTTAAGCTCACAAACGCCGAAAGTACTTGGCCGGAAGCGGCCCGGGAGGATAGGAAGCTGCTGATAAAGGAAAAGACACTTACAAATGTAGGTGTCTTTTTTCATATGCCGGGGCTTCCTATACGGACGGGTTACCCGGGATAGGCGGAGAATATCTTTTGAAGGAGCGAAGGTTATAGGGTTATTTTTTTAAAAGAAGTATTTCTAAACTGTATAAAGCCATGGATGAATGAGCCAAATTAGAGGATTTCATTTTTACATGGGGAGATGCTATTGTGTGGTCGGAATCATATAAATCCGATTCATTTCCTGCTTGTTTTTTGGATTAGCCATCAACACGTTTTGTCCTATAACCCGAAAATGTTTTCTTGACATCCTTGCAGGGGAACAGTTTTTTGTTAAAATTAAAGAATAAATTTAAAAATAAGTTTGTGCGTGTATGTTTGATACGCAAGGAGACGTTATGAAATTCTTTGCAGTTTTTTTAGTGGTAATTGCTGGAACCATGTGGGCGGGAAGCGGGCTTGCGGCCCAGCATTTTCTTGCACATAATGATCATACCGCTATGGACCTGACTGTTTTCCGTATGATTTCTACGGCACTTATTATTTTCGTGATTGCTTTTATGCGGGGAACCTTGGGGCGGTCTATGCGGATACTTAAGGAATATCCTACATTATGGATCAAACTTATTTTTTACGGTCTGGGGCTCATGCTTATGCAGCATACTTATTTTGCGGGAATTGGTGCGGGAAACGCGGCTGTGGCTACAGTGATTCAGTATATATGCCCCGCACTTGTTATCTGCTGGGTGGCTCTGCAAAGAAAAAAGGTACCAGGGATGGGTGACATGTTTGCTGTAGTGCTGGCGGTAGGAGGTGTATTTCTTCTGGCGACAGGGGGAGATCCCCGGACATTGTCTGTTCCTGCGGAATGTATCTATTACAGTGTTTTGTCCGCCGTATTTTATGCTTTTTGTTCCATTTATCCAAAGCAATTGATGATGACACTGGATAATTCATTTCTTCTTATGTTCGGCATGCTTTTCGGCGGTATAATGGGGTATATGGCTGATCCTGTTACTGATTTAGGCACGTTTTTTCATGATGATGTACTTTTTGATATATTCATGATTATTATTTGCGGTACGGTTATCGCTTTCATTTGCTATAATGTCGGACTTGCATGGTTGACTGAAGAGCAGACATCAGTGACCGCGACCGTGGAACCGGCCGTTTCTGTCATCGCATCCTATTTCCTTTTTGGAACGACGTTCGGTTTGTTTGAAGGAACAGGGATCATTATGGTTTTACTTGCTATTCTTATGCCGGTCATGAGAAAATGGCATGGAAATTAGTTTTCCCCGCTTTGAGGTTCTGCTATAATGTGTACTGAATGAAATACGAATAATTGTCGATAAATAACCATGCAGGAGAGACTATGGATACTAACCATATCAGGAATTTTTCTATTATTGCCCACATTGATCACGGCAAGTCTACGCTGGCGGACCGTCTTATTGAGATGACGGGAACCGTGCAGAAGCGCGATATGGAAGCGCAGATACTGGATACAATGGAACTGGAACGGGAAAGAGGTATCACGATTAAAGAGCAGTCTGCCCGTTTAATGTACAAATATAAAAATGGAGAAATGTATGAGCTGAATCTCATTGATACTCCGGGGCATGTAGACTTCAACTATGAAGTGTCTCGAAGCCTTTCTGCCTGTGAGGGAGCCATTCTTATCATTGATGCGACACAGGGCGTACAGGCGCAGACTTTGGCCAATGTATATCTGGCGCTTGATAATAGTTTGGAAATTATCCCGGTTGTTAATAAAATTGATTTACCCAGCGCCGATGTGGAACGGGTAAAGAAAGAAGTGGAAAATGTTATCGGGCTGGATATGTCAGAAGCGGTTCCGGTAAGTGCTAAAACCGGTCTTAATGTAGAGAATGTGCTGGAGCGGATTGTGGAATTAGTTCCGCCGCCGGAAGATCGTTCCGATAAACCGCTCCGCTGTCTGATTTTTGATTCCATCTTTGATCCTTACAAAGGTGCTATTGCTTATGTCCGTATTATGGATGGGGAAATCCGGCCAGGTATGGAAATAAAGATGATGTCTTCAGGGAAAGTGTATACAGTTACAGAAGTAGGATACTTTACGCCTCTTCCCAAAGTTACTACTGCTTTGACTTGTGGATCTGTGGGATATGTAGCGGCGAGCATAAAAAATGTAGGAGACTGTGCAGTAGGTGACACGATTACATCTGCTGAAAATGGTGCCAAAGAACCTCTTCCCGGATACCGTAAGGCGCTGCCTATGGTTTTCTGCGGCCTCTATCCTATTGAAAGTAAAGATTATGATCAGCTGAAGATGGCATTGGAAAAGTTGCAGCTCAATGATGCAGCGCTTGAATATGTGCCGGAGACGTCACAGGCACTTGGTTTCGGATTTCGTTGCGGTTTCCTCGGGCTGCTCCATATGGATGTTATCCAGGAACGTCTGGAACGGGAATATAATTTGAAATTGATTACAACGGCACCGTCGGTTATCTATCATGTATTCAAGACAGACGGGGAGATGATAGCCGTGGATAATCCGGCGGAATTGCCGCCTATGACAAAAATTGAGCATATAGAAGAACCGATTGCCAAAGTAGAAATACTTGTGCCTTCTGACATGGTGGGTAATGTAATGGAATTGGTGCAAAATCGTCGTGGTGAATTTCAGACGATGACTTATCTGGATGAAACACGTGTGGATTTATCTTATAAAATTCCATTGGCAGAAATTATTTTTGATTTCTTTGATAAGTTGAAGTCGGCAACGAAGGGGTACGCTTCTTTGGACTACCAGATTTCCGGTTACCAAAAAACAGATGCCGTTAAACTGGACATTCTACTGAACGGGGATCTTATTGACGCGTTGTCTATTATTGTCCACAAAAGCAATGCGGCATCCCGTGGCAGAGTATTGGCGCTCCGATTGAAAGACATTATTCCGCGCCAGCAGTTTGAGGTGCCGATCCAGGCAGCGGTAGGAAGTAAGATTATTGCGAGAGAAACGATTAAAGCTTATAAGAAAGATGTCCTCGCCAAATGCTATGGCGGTGACGTAAGCCGGAAGAAAAAGCTTCTGGAAAAACAAAAGGAGGGGAAAAAGCGTATGAAACAGGTGGGAAGCGTAGAAATTCCCCAGGAAGCCTTCATGGCGGTATTAAAAGATGACTGATTCCAAAACGCTTGGCCTTTACTTACATATTCCATTCTGCCGAAGCCGCTGTTATTATTGCGGCTTTTATTCTGTAGGCAGCAAATTGACGGACAGTTTCCTTGATGCGCTGGTGCAGGAAATGGAAAATAAAAGCAAACTTTTTGAGGATAAACTTTGTGATACGGTTTATTTAGGCGGAGGAACACCCTCCGTGTTGTCCGGAAATCAATTAAAAAGCATTATAGAAGCATTGCACCGGTATTTTCATATCTATGAGAATGCGGAAATTACGATGGAAATGAATCCTTGCGATATGACGGAAGCATATTTAAAAAATGCTTTGGCACAGGGTGTCAATCGTATTTCTGTGGGGGTACAGACTAACCGTGATGAACTTCTTGTAAAAATTGGTCGCCGCCATACGGCTGCTGAGGCGGAGAAAGCTGTCAATCGGGCATTCAAACTCGGTTTTAGAAATATCAGCATTGATTTAATGTGCGAACTTCCCGGGCAGACAGTGGATGATTTTGAAAAGACATTGAAGTATGCTGTGCATTTGCCGATTACTCATATGTCGGTATATAGCTTGATTTTGGAGGAAGGAACGAGATTTTCCCAAATGGCGTCGCGCGGTATTCTGGCGCATCTGTCAGAAAATGACAGTTGGGCAATGTATCAGGCGATGTGTCGGATACTTCCTCATTACGGATTTGAGCGGTATGAAATTTCCAGTTTTGCGCGGACAGGGTTGCAATCTGTCCATAACAGGAAGTATTGGAAATTAGAAGACTATTTAGGGTTGGGGCCCTCTGCCTGTTCCCGCATTGGGCATGAACGGTGGGAAAATATTTCTAACTTAAGGCTGTATGAAGAGCGGTTGGCGGCAGACGAGCCTGTAGAAGAAAAAATTTCTCTTTCCCCAAAAGAAGAAATGGAAGAATTTGCATTTCTTGGACTTCGTATGAAAGAAGGCATCAATGGCAGAGAATTTTATCAGCGGTATGGGAAAGAAATAATGGAAGTTTATGGCAGTGTGGTGAAAAAGCTGGTAAAAGAAAAGATGATTTTCCTGAATAATGGGAACATTCAAATGACCTATAAAGGGGCGGCACTTGGAAATTATGTGTTTGAACAATTTCTTTTGGATTGAATCTGTTGGCAGGGAAATATCCCTATCAGTTTTATTTTGTAAATGTTTTTACTTTTTACAGTTGTTGCATTAAAATAAAAAGAACTTACTAAAAAGGAGGGAGCCACATGCCGGTATCATACATGGAAATTGATTTAAGAGCGTTTCGTCACAATCTGCGGGTTATCCGCAGCCATTTAAAAAACGTACCGGCGCTTGCTGTAATCAAAGCAAATGCTTATGGACATGGGGCGGTAGAGTGCCTGCGTGCAGCTTTAGAGGAAGGCTGCGTCGGTGCTGCGGTAGCCCGAGTGGAAGAAGGCCGTGTCGTTAGGGCATCCGGTTTTGATTGTCCGGTTTATGTCCTTGGACTGCCGCTTCCGGAAGAAATGTCCGTAGGTGTTAATGAAGAACTTATTCTTCCTGTTGATGATACGACTAATTTGGAGGCGTTGGAGACAGCCGCGTCCACTTTAAAAAAAATGGTGGAAGTGATGCTTCCTATTGATACGGGAATGAATCGAATCGGTACACATGCAAAAGATTTACCTGCCTTTCTGGAAAAATTAAAAAAATATCCCCACCTGCATATTCATGGGTTGTTTACCCACTTGGCAACAGCTGATGCAAAAAATAAGAGTAAAGCATATAAACAACTGGCAGAATTTGAAGAGGCCCTTTCCGCTATGCCGTCATTGGAGAATTTGGTTATTTCCGCAGCAAGCAGCGCAGGGGTCGTGGATATTCCTGAAAGCTGGTACAATTTGGTGCGCCCGGGGATTATCCAGTACGGGCCTTCTCCCTCAAATACGATGCTGAATTATCTGGATTTAAAGTATATGATGACTGTAGTAAGCCATATTACCCATGTGCAGGTGGTGCATAAGGGAGAAACCGTAGGGTATGGTGCTACATATACAGCAGGAAAGGATATGAGAATCGCTACGATTCCTATCGGATATGCAGACGGATATCCCCGTGCACTTTCTAATAAAGGAGCAGTTCTTATTGGAGAGAAACGCTGTCCTATTGTGGGGCGTATCTGTATGGATCAGCTTATGGCGGCTGTTGATGATACCGTAATGCCTGGTGATGAAGTCGTTCTTATCGGAAAACAGGGGGAGGAAGAAATTAAAGTGGATGAGCTGGCAGAACTGGCCGGTACAATTCATTATGAAATTCTTTGTGGGCTAAGACGGATTCCACGGATATTTATTGATGAAAAATGATTATAAATACTGATTGATGAAATAAAAAAGAAGGCGCATTATTAATTTACGACCTTCTTTATGTGCTATATGCCGACATTTAGCGTTTTGTGCAACTTTATGATTATAACGAGAATGTTTTAAAATAAATGGAGCGCCTAGAGGGATTCGAACCCTCGCACCTGGTTCCGGAGACCAGTGCTCTATCCCCTGAGCTATAGGCGCCTGACGAAAGACATTATAGCATATTCGCTGAGTTTGCTCAATTGCGTGGCGCTAAAATTGAATGGATCGGAAAATATTTCTTTTGATGCTGCCGCAAGAACTTATTTGGAGGGGGAATATCGGAAGAATTGATGAGTGCTTATAAACGGGAATTAGCTCATGTTTATAGGATGGCAAGTGCTAAAAGGATGCTGTTTATAAAGCGTAAAGGCACTCATTAAAAAATGGTGCTGAATGAGTGCAGCCGTGATATGCGCGGAGATGTTGGTGAACTGAAAAAGAAGTATGGAATCCACTATTGATGATTGTTTTACAATTTCGGATAATGCCGGAATACTTGAAGAAAAGCGTTTGACAGGATATAATCGTGATGATATAATGTTTTTCGTTGACGGATCATTAGCTCAGTTGGTAGAGCACCTGACTCTTAATCAGGGTGTCCAGGGTTCGAACCCCTGATGATCCACCAGACATGATACCCGAGGTTATGATGGCTTCGGGTTTTTGTTTTTTCATAATTTGTTGGAGTTTTTAATATCTTTGTAAAAGGTTTTGGCAAAGTTGATAATTGCTGCGGAGGGATTTGCGAAGGAGGGGGTCTTTCTGCATTTATGCAGCAGGTAGGATAGAATATAAAAAATATTTCGGAAGAGGTGCGGTATGAGATACAGAAGTACACGAAGTGAAGAGAAAATTTCTGCGCCCCAGGCATTGCTTCAGGGATTGGCCAAAGATGGCGGGCTCTATGTTCCTGAAATGCTGCCGGTGCCTTTTATTGAATATAATTCTTTAAAGGATTTGTCATATAAGGAATTGGCCAGCTTTGTTCTTAAACGTTTTTTGACAGATATTCCTGAAAATGATTTGAAGAAACTTACAGATGCGGCCTATACGGGAACATTTGCCGCAAAAGAAATTGTGCCTGTAAAACGTATGACAGATGCTTTTTCTGTGGCGGAAATGTTTTATGGCAGGACTTGTGCTTTTAAGGATCTGGCGCTTTCTTTGTTCCCTTATCTGCTTGTATGGGCAAAGGCGCAGGAAAATGATGGAAAGCAGATTTTAATCTTAACGGCTACTTCGGGTGATACAGGGAAGGCAGCGTTAGAGGGATTTCGTGACATTCCCGATATCAATATTATGGTATTTTATCCATCTGATGGAGTGAGCCCTCTTCAAAAGGATCAGATGCAGAAGCAGTCCGGTAATAATGTAAGGGTGGCAGGTATTGATGGTAATTTTGATGATGCCCAGAGTGCATTAAAACGCATTTTTATGAGTGGCTTGAGAAAAGAAGCATCAGAAAAGGGTGTTTTGTTTTCCAGTGCTAATTCGATTAATATTGGCCGGTTGTTGCCGCAGATCATCTATTATGTATGGATCTGGCTTCAATTGAGAAAGAACCATTCGATTGGAGAAAATGAGCGGTTTAATGTGGTAGTTCCTACAGGAAATTTTGGAAATATTCTGGCCGGGTGGATGGCAAAAGAAATTGGTGTTCCTCTTGGACAGCTGATTTGTGCTTCCAATGAAAATAAGGTACTTACAGATTTTTTTGAAACAGGCGTGTATGACATCAATCGCGAGTTTTATCTGACGGAATCACCATCTATGGATATCCTTATTTCTTCTAATTTTGAGCGTTTCCTGTACTATGTACTTGGTTCTGCTGATAAAGTGGCAGCAGCCATGAAAGCATTGAACAAGGAAGGGCGATATGCGATATCGGAAGAAGAATTAGCAGACGCTCTTGGTGAAATTACAGGAGGATGGGCCTCTTCCGAAGATATGAAACGGGCGATGAAAGTAGTTTACGAATCTTATGACTACCTTATGGATCCTCATACTGCAGTGGCTTATGCGGTTTATCACAGACTTCGCCGCGAAGGGAAGATAGAAAGACATTCTCATACAGTCATCATCAGCACAGCACATCCATATAAATTTCCCGGTATAGTAGCGGAGATTCTCGGTTTAGATGAAACAGGTACCCCCTATGATGTTCTTCAGCGTATTGAAAAGAAAACAGGGATTCCTATTCCTTTTCAGTTGGGAGATTTGGAAATGAAGGAAAAACGTTTTACCGATATAATTAGAACAGATGATGTGGCTGATGCAGTTAGTGAATACATGGATGATATTATGAATATAAGGATGCGAAATGAATAAGGCGGATTTGGAAGAGAAGCAGGAAAGACGGATGCGTTATGGATTCCTGGCACTTTTGCTTTTGGTGTTGGGAGGGATCCATTTTATGGATCCTGCTTTTTATCCAACAGTTTATCAACTGTCTAAAAGTGGAGATTTGGGCGGTACTATTACCTATTTAAGAGGATTTGGTGTTTATGCCGTTTTTGTCAGTTTTTTTATTGATGTCGTTATCAATATTGTTGGATTTCTTCCGTCTATTTTTATTTCTACTGCCAATGGCCTGATTTTTGGTTTGTTTTGGGGGACGATGATTTCATGGCTGGCAGAAACATTAGGCGTTATGATTTCTTTCTGGGTTATGCGTGTTCTTTTCCGAAGTCTGGCAAAGCGGGTGATTGAACAGAGTAAGACTTTAACCGCTTTGGATTCCTACGATTCTTGGCAGGCAGTGGCGGCAGCGAGAGCGATTCCTTATATGCCCAATGGCCTTGTCACAGCAATCTGTGCTTTATCCAGCATGTCATTTCGCTCTCATATGGCGGGTAGTTTGCTTGGTAAGCTGCCGTCAGTGGCACTTGAGGTGGTTGTTGGGCATGATGTGGTCCATCTGGGGGAACATTCTTTGCGTCTGACTATCATTATTATTGTTGTTTCCGCCGTGTATGGAGCCGTATGGTGGTATATGAAAAAGAGAAAGAATAGAGAGAGGGATATATAAATTTATTTTAAAGCAGTTTGAACGAAAATTGAATTGAACTGTAAAAATCGGACAACCTTTAAAGGTATATAAAATAATATTGAGACATTAAAAAGTTTTCTTTGATTAACTGCTGGCGGTTTGCGAACCGTGGCTTCATATTGATCGTAAGAAGACTTTTTGATATTTTACTCCCGGCAGACATTATACTTAAATTTTACAACTCGGGATATAATAAGGTTATATTGCGACAGGTTTGCGTACGTGAATCTGCATTTTTCATTCATGCAAACAAGGAGATTAAAATGATCATTGGGAATGCGGAACATCTTTCTGCTTATAAGGCACAGCTGTCTGAAGAACTTTATGATTGTCTGGAGAAAATGGCGGCCTATGGGTTTGAAGACCTGCCTGACGGGAAATATGAGATTAACGGTTATAAGGTGGGGGTAGAAACTTCAATGACGGAGCCGGCTGATAAACGTAAATTGGAAGGACATCAAAGGTATATCGATATAGTTTATGAAGTTGATGTGGAAGAGGAGCAGATTGGCTGCCGGTCTGTTTGGGAAGCCGGAAAAGTGACTGAATCTTATGAAGATAGAGATTTATATTTTTTCGCGTCGGAAGGAGAAGAAAGCCGTGCGTATCTTCATACGGGAAATTTTGTGATTTGTTTTCCCGAAGATTTGCATAGGCCTCTCTGCATGGGAGCGAAAGGGCCTTGCAGAATCAGGAAGGCGGTTCTAAAATTTCCGTTAAATAAATTATGAAATGGGTGAAATATATAGAATCTTACATTGACCGATAGTCGCCATTTTGGTATCATAGTTAATACGGACAGCATTTTGACTGATGGTCGTGTTTTGGAGTTTTATTTAAGGAGTAGCTTTTAAAATGACCGTAAGGGGGAGACGAATGAAGTATAAAAAAGTGCTGGCAGCTGTCATGGCGGTCAGTGTAGTTGTTTTATCGGCAGGTATGTTTACAGGATGCGGTTCAGCAAAGAGCCAGCAACAGCAAAGTTTAAAGGTGACGACATTTAGACCGTTTAAATCAGATACGCCGATCATGAGGGAATATACAGGCTCTATTACGGCATTGCAGGAGGTTCCTGTCCGCGCTAAGGTATCAGGGACAGTTGTTGAAAAATATATTACCGGCGGTCAGCATGTAGAAGTGGGGCAGGCCCTGTATCGTATTGATACAAGAAGTTATGCATCTGCATTGGCTGCGGCACAGGCATCTGCAGCACAGGCGTCTGCTACTTATGAAAATGCGAAAAAGGATCTGGCCCGTTATGAACAGCTGGTTAGCAGTGGTGCTATTTCAAAACAGGCATATGACGGACAGAAATCATCTACAGAAGCCTATCGGGCTGTTTATGAAGCGGCTCAGGCGCAGGTACAGATTGCTTCCGATAATTTAGGTGATACGATTGTGACAGCGCCATTTTCAGGCACACTGTCTATGGATGATGTGAACATAGGCACTTTTGCAACCGCAGGTACGACGGGACTTGTTACCCTATCCTCTTCTGATCCGCTTTATGTGCAGTTCGACATGTCCGAAAGCGAGTATTTGCAGCTTACTCGTCAGAAAAATATTACGGAAACTTTAGGAAGTGAATTAAAACTCCGCTTGTCAGATGGATCCATTTACAGTGAAACCGGTAAAATCGTACAGGTCAGTCCGGGACTCAACGGCGGTCAGCTGACGATGAAAGCATCTTTTGCTAATCCTAATAATCTTCTTATTCCGGGGATGTATGCAACCATTGTTTCTGATGCTGAGTTAGCACAGGGAAGTATTCTCGTTCCGACGAAAGCCCTTATCCAACTTTTAAATAAAGATATGCTTGATGTGGTAGTGGATGGGAAGGTACAGCAGAAAGCAGTCAAGGTTGGTGCAACTTATGGATTATATACAATTATTGAAAGCGGCATTGATGTGACTGATGAAGTTATCGTAGAAGGTCAGAACAAAGTGCAGATTGGCCAAGCGGTAGAAGCGGTAGAAACGACCAGAGAAGAAATGGAAGAATCCGCAACCAAGGCTGCTGCAGATCAGCATGGTCTTGCGAAGTAAGGAGGGGACATGGCTAAGTTTTTTATCAATCGTCCTATCTTTGCAATTGTTTTGGCGCTCGTTATTTCTATCGCCGGTATGCTTTGTATTTTTACCCTGCCGGTTGACCGATATCCGAAGATCACACCGCCCCAGGTTTCTGTAAGCGCTGCTTATCCCGGTGCCGATTCGGAGGTTGTGGCGCAGACGGTGGCGGAAGTCATAGAAAAGAATGTAGTTGGTGTAGAAGATCTTGATAGTATCAGCTCGACAAGTAACTCGAACGGTTCTTATTCGTTGACGGTACAGTTTGTCTCAGGGACAGACTCCGATATGGCAACAATTCGTGTACAGAATGGGGTTACATCTTCTGAGGCGGCGCTTCCTGATACAGTTCGCTCTATCGGCGTAACGACACGTAAGTCTTCCAGCGGAATGGCACTTGTTGTCAGTTTGCTCTCGCCAAATGGGACTTATGACGAGACATTCCTCAAAAACTATTTCAGTATGAACTATGTTGATGAGCTGAAATCCATTCCCGGTGTAGGGAGTGTACAGGAATTTGGTTCTGATTTCGGTATGCGGATCTGGCTTGATCCCGCAAAAATGGCACAGAATAAAGTCACCGCATCGGAAGTCATATCTGCTGTCAGCACACAGAACAGACAGGTAGCGGCAGGTAATGTGGGGACGGCTCCGGTGGACAAGAATCAGGCATTCCAGTACATTGTTACCGTGCAGGGGCGTTTAGCCACAGCAGAAGAATTTGAGAATATAGTCATTCGTACAAACAGTGACGGCAGTATGCTCAGAATGAAAGATGTGGCCCGCATCGAACTGGATGCAAAGAACTACGATTTTATTGCCCGTTCCGGTGACCATGAATCTGCAGCGGTAGCATTCTCACTCACTGATGATGCAAATGCTATTGATACGATTAACAAGATTAAGGCTAAACTTGCTGAAGACAGCAAGTCTTTTCCTGCAGATATGACTTATCGTATTTCTATGGATAATACGGATTTCATTTATGCGTCCGGTAAAGAAGTTCTTCAGACCTTTTTTGAAGCACTGCTGATTGTAGCAATGATTGTTTATATATTTTTGCAAAATTGGCTATCTACCCTTATTCCCATGATCGCCGTCCCTGTATCGTTATTTGGTACTTTTGGCGCTTTTGAGGTACTCGGTTTTACAATCAATACGCTGACACTTTTTGCCATGGTTTTAGCAATTGGACTGGTTGTTGATGATGCAATTGTTGTCATTGAAGCTGTAGAGTATGAAATGCGTTATAACAATTTACCGCCGAAAGACGCTACAGTTGCGGCGATGGAAAAAGTGCAGAGTCCGGTTATCGGGGTTGCTATCGTACTGGCTGCTGTATTCGTTCCGGTTGCCTTCCTTGGCGGGATTATGGGTATTCTCTATAAACAGTTTGCCCTTACTATTGCGGTTTCCGTGTTGATTTCTGCTTTTGTGGCTTTGTCCTTGACTCCGGCTCTTTGTGCAGGGATGCTCCGTCATCATAAGGAAGGCGCAGAACGGGGGTGGCTGCAGAAATTCTGGGATAAATTCAATGACTGGTTCGATCGTATGATTGAAATTTATGGTAATAGTCTTGAAAAAATGGGACGGGTGATTATAGCGACCATTGGTGTCCTCATTGGATTGACCGTTGATTCTGTTGTTATGTTTGTTGCTCTCCCGACTGCTTTTTTGCCGGAAGAGGATAATGGCTACTTTATTGGGGCTATTTCACTGCCGGAAGGTTCTGTCAATATAAGAACCAATGCGGCAATTAAAGAGTTTCTGGCCTATATGGGTAAAGATGATGCTGTAGAGCAGACTTTTGGCGTTACCGGCTTTGATATCCTTTCCGGTGGCCAGAAACCCAATGCGGGACTTTCTTTTATTAAACTGAAGCCTTGGGATGAGAGAAAGGGGGCTGCTTCACAGGTGGGAGCGCTTATTGGAAAAGCGGCAGCCTATAATGCCACACACCCTGATGTAAATATTATGGCATTGAATCCCCCTGCTATTCCCGGGCTGGGCAGTTCCGGCGGTTTCTCCATGTATATCCAGAATAAGAATGGCGATTCCAATGAAAATATGCAGCGGGTTATAGGGCAGTTCCTCGGAGCGGCTAATCGAAGACCGGAAATAAAGATGGCTTATACCACTTTCCGTATGGATACTCCTTCATATAATTTTGATATAGATCGTGAAAAGGCTTTAAAAAATGGTGTGGCGCTGGGAGATATTTTTACAGCCTTACAGGTCTATTATGGGTCTGTCCAAATTAATGATTTTACTGCCTATGGACGTAACTTTAAGGTGGTCGCCCAGGCTGATGTGGATTATCGTATGGATCCTTCGGCGAATAAGTTCCTGACTGTGAAAGACTCCAGCGGGAACATGGTTCCTATCAGTACTTTTATCACACCGAAAAAATCTAATGCAATTTCCGTTATTACCCGTTATAATAATTTCCCTGCGGTTAAAATCAGCGGTAACCAGGCAGACGGATATTCTTCCGGACAAGCGTTGGACGCATTGGAAGAAGTGGCAGCGGAAGTACTTCCTACCGGATATAGCTATGCCTTTGTGGAAAGCTCGGC
>ENA-OQKO01001494-OQKO01001494.1-human-gut-metagenome-genome-assembly--contig:-NODE-1494-length-13410-cov-3.126854_pt1 | contig 13410 bp, 13 predicted proteins | sample MGYA00242777_ERZ504796 | MGnify/ENA primary metagenome ERZ504796 (study PRJEB26092, sample SAMD00036404) | human gut metagenome | host: Homo sapiens | study: EMG produced TPA metagenomics assembly of... | reverse complement strand
GGTCGAAAGTCCGCAGTACATAAAGAGCCGCAGTGATTTCCGCAGATTTTCTTCCATCCTTGGAAATTTCTTAAGTGCCAGGAAGCACATCAAAAATACAATAAATCCGTATGCCGCATCTGAAAGCATCAGACCAAACAAAAATACATAGCACGCTGCCATGATGCCGGTCGGGTCCATCTCCCCTTTCGCCGGTAAGCCAAAGGACGCGGTCACGCCCTCCGCCGACGCCGCGAAGGTTCCGTTGGAGAGAAGCACCGGTGCTTCCTCATCCTCCGGCACATCCGAACTTTCCACTGCAAGTTCAAACCGGCTATTCAGCTTCTCCTCCAGTCCTTTCGCATCGCGCTTCGGGATAAATCCCGTGATCATACACGTTTTTTCCGACTGTAAGATCTCGCCGAGCGCCTCATACTTCTGTGCCCTCAGGCGGTAATAGTCGGATAACAATTTCAAATCTTCCCGCGCCGGAGCGCACTGTTTCAGTTCTTCTTCCGTCGCTGCCGCGCGTCCCTCATGCTCTGCCGCCTGCGCTTTGAGTTTCTTAGCGTAAGCTGCCGGAACTTCCTCCACCGGACGCGCCGGACGGGCAAATCCAATCGACCGGAGTGCTGTCTCCAGCTTCTCCTCGTCCTCTTTCAGGCAAATTACCGCAATGCAGGTCTGGTCGGCGTCGCTTCCGACAACCTCCAGCTCCCATTTTTCAAGCTGCGGCTCCTGTTTTGCCACCGAAGCGTAAATTTCTTCCTGCGTATAAGCGCCTCCGCCGACCGCGCCGGCTAAGATAGCACACCGTTTCGTCTCCTGATACGCAAGTGGAATCTCCAGCTTCTGCCACGGTTTCAGGCTTTCCGCCTCCGCCAGCAGTCTAAGCGCCACAGTCTTTTCCTCCGTGATCTGCTTTTGCAGGTTCAAAATGCGTTCCGCCTGACCTAAAAGCGCCTCTGCGTTCGCCTCCGTCTCCCGGTACGCGCCTGCCTTTGCAAGCGGCTTTCCGGCAAGTCCAGCAAGCATCGATGTTTCCTCCGGAACCACCGCGGCAAGCACTTCCAATGCGCGGTCCGCCGTCGCCGCATTTCGCTCAAACTTCTGCCGATCCTCCAGCGTGTCCGTCCGCTTAAATACCTCGTCCGGCTCCGCCTCCGCTGTCAGCTCCAGCACTCCGGCAGCCTGCAGAAACTCCATCAGGGACTTACGGTCCTTCTTCAGGGCACAGATACATAGCTTTTGCATCTGCAATACTGCCATATCTACATCCCTCCATTCACTAGACCAGTTCCGCTATGAGCCGGTCAACCACCTCCGGTTTCCGTCTGTCCGCCGTCTCTCTGAGCGTCTGACACTCCGCCTCGGCTTCTGCCAGTGCCTGTTTTACGTACTCCTCCCCTCTGAGAGTCAGTTCTTCTTCCTGCTTCACAGCTGCTTCTTTCCCCCTGTTCTGTGCATCTGCGAGCATTCGATCCGCTTCTGCCTCCGCCTCCGCCTTAACGCGGCGTGCATCCTCCGAAGCCTGCGCGACCAGTTCCGATGCCTTCGCCTCTGCGTCCTCGACCGCCTGGATCGTCTCCTTGATCATTGAACCACCACCTTTTCCCCTAATTTTTTTCAACAATAATGCAATATCCTTATTATGTTTCACATCCTCCCATTCCATACAATTCGCTGATTCGAAGCATCAAAAGCACATGGAAAATAAATAAGTTTTCTCGCATTTGTATACCATTATAACTTTTTCAATCAGTTTTGTCTATTAAATGTTTTAATTTTGAAAAGATTATACGTACATCTTAATTTATGAAAAAAATTTCGGTTCTCATGAAAAACAGTGTTTGTTTCCACAAAAAAAGCTGCCAGACAATTGTTGCTCTTCCACAAACCACTGTCTGGCAGTCCCCTATTATATATTTATTTTTATGCGAGCCACCCGATCGAATTAAGGAAATAGACCCACAAAAAGATCGTCACAACCGAGGCGACCGTGCTCAGCACGACAAACTGTCCCGCCAGCTCGCCGTCGCCGCCCATGTTCTGCGCCATCGCATAGGACGCCGTCGCAACCGGAGTCGCGTACATTTCAAAGTAAACAAAACGTTCCACACCGGAAAAGCCGAGCAGCGTCGCAACCGCCAGAATCACTGCGGGCAGGATCACCATCTTGAAGGTCATCGACGGAACCACATATTTCAGATTGCCGCCGATCGCATTGAAATGCAGCGTTCCGCCCAGTACGAACAGTGCCAGAGGCGTTGTCAGATTGGCAAACTGCTTGATCGGTCCTTCCACGGAAACCGGAAGTTTAATTCCTAATATATGAAAGATAAAGCCCAGGAGCGCGCCGCGGATCATCGGATTTTTCAGGATATTCTTAATCAAAACGGAAACCGGGACCTTGCCGCCCCGGAACAATTCCAGAATCACGACCGCCGTTATGTTGTAGACCGGGATCACGATCGCCACCATCATCGTCGCCAGCAGTGTTCCCTCCTCACCGAACACGCTGGTTGCCAGCGGAATGCCGAACAGGACGAAATTACTGCGGTAAATCGCCTGGATGATAACGCCGCGCCGCTCATTTTCCTTTACCAGACGCGGAACCACAGCAAGCAGAACCGCCTGCAAAAGCAGCACGCTGATAATGGCGACTGCCACCAGACGCAGATTTAATGTCATTCCCTCCGGAATGGAATACAGGTTGTTAAACATCAGAATCGGAAAGAATGCCTGAAAGATCACTTTATTCAGGCGCTTCATAAAATCCTCATCCGCCAGCCCCGACATCCTGACTCCATATCCAAATGCGATATAGAGCAGAAATGGAAGGACTGTATTAAGTGCAAATAAAAAATTTTCCATATAATTCCTGCCACTTTCTTCTTAATTGCTTTGTTCTGGACGCGGTTTCTATCCAGTCAGACCGCACCCCTTTAATCACCAGATTTATTATATACCCCATCCAAGAAATCGACAAGAAAAATTCAAGCGCGCCAGCCTCATAAACAGTTCCGAAAAAGTTTCGAATTATGTAATACTCGTTTAGATTTATTTTAGATATTGGTCAAAATATGGACACAATTATCCAGTATTATAATGGCATAACATCAATGAGGCAGATGGCACTAAGAAATGCGCGCAATTGTTATCTGGCTCGACTAACAACAATTTCCTTTATATAGATATTTCTTCACAGTTTTTTATCCCCCTTCGGCTGTGAAGAACGCCCACCTTGGGTACAAAAAAGAGACGGTTTGACGCCGTCTCTTTTTATGTACTCTGCAAGCTACCAGGAAAGCACCTCATGACCATCCTCAGTTACCAGCACCTGGATCTCCCACTGGGCGGATGCTTTTCCATCCTTCGTGTATACACTCCAGTCGTCGTCGCCATCCACGAATACCTCCTCGGTTCCCTCGTTGATCATCGGCTCGATCGTGAACATCATGCCCGGTGCAAACATCATACCGGTGCCTCTCTGACCAATATAGCCAACCCACGGATCCTCATGGAACTCGATACCAACGCCGTGACCGCCGATCTCTCGAACCACAGAATAACCATTTTCTTCCGCATGCTTCTGGACCGCTTCCGCCATATCGCCCATGAAGCCCCACGGTTTTACCTGCTCCAGACCTAATTCCACGCACTCTTTGACAACATCCACCAGTTTTTTATGTTCCGGGCTGACATTTCCGATGCAGAACATACGGGAAGAATCCGCATAATAGCCGTGATAAATGGTCGAAACATCCACGTTGATGATATCGCCATCCTTTAATACGACATCTGCTGACGGAATGCCGTGGCAGACCTGATCATTGATGGATGTGCACACGCTCTTCGGGAATCCTTCATAGCCAAGCGGCGCCGGGATTCCGCCCATGCGGGTCGTCTCATTATATACCCACTGATCGATCTCCTCGGTTGTGACGCCAGCCTTGATATGCTCAGCCACATAATCCAGAACTGCCACATTGATCTTGCAGCTCTCGCGGATCCCCTCGATCTGCTCCGGGGTCTTGATCATGTCGTGATCCGGAATCTGGTGTCCGGCATCCGCCGCCTCCATCAGCTTCTCATCAAATGCCTCATGGCAATGTTTGTACTTCTTTCCACTTCCACACCAGCACAGATCATTTCTTCCTAATTTTTTCATCTTATTTTCATTCCTTTCGCCCTGCACTCCGGCAGCCCGTTTGTCACTCTCTAACAGGCGGGTCAGCCTGCTTCCCTCAATCGGGAGACTGTTTGGAGTTTAACACACTGACGCTGAAAATGCAATGAAATCGCCCTTATCCAGCCAGATTCTCAATAATTGTGTTACTGTTTTTATCCCAAATTTTCACGATTTTTTCAACTTTTTAACAGTTTTCCTCTCTATTTTTCAGAAGAAACATTGTATAATAGAAGCATCCATATGAATTTTTTGAAAGGAGACTTTCTTTATTTAAATGAAACATTCAAGTAAACCTTCTGTTTCTGGAACTTCCAATGAAACTTTCCTGAAAACAGAATCAGCCAGCAGCCTTCAAGGTTCAGCCGAACCCAGCTCTCCGGATACCAGCATTTCCAATGGTGGCAAAACACATCCACACAAAATTGACGCCTTAAAAAATTGGGGCCGGACCCGCCCGATCGTTGAAAAATTCTGTGCGCTTCCGACATACATACAAAGCTGGGGACTTACCCTGTTTTTCATGGGTACCGCCACGATCATCGCGTTCTGCTTTTTTCATGCGCTCAAAAATCCGACTGCCAACATCGCGCTGACCTACATTCTGGCGGTCTTTTTGGTAGCGCGTTTTACAGACGGATACAGCTTCGGCCTGTTCTCCTCCTTTGTCGGCGTCGTCTGCGTCAATTTTCTGTTCACGTATCCGTATTTCGCGCTGGATTTCACGATGGCCGGCTATCCGATTACCTTCGTGGCAATGTTTTCAATTTCCGGCATTACAAGCGCCATCACAAGCAACATGAAAACGCAGGCACGCGTGCTGGCGGAACGTGAAAAGATGCTGATGGAAGCGGAAAAAGAAAAGATGCGGGCGAACCTGCTGCGGGCAATCTCCCACGACCTCCGCACCCCGCTTACCAGCATCATCGGTTCCAGTACCGTATATCTGGAAAATGGAAACAGCCTCCCGGAGGTTGAGAAAAATGCACTGGTGCGCCATATTCTTGAGGACTCTAACTGGCTCTTAAACATGGTTGAAAACCTGCTCTCCGTCACGCGTATCAACAAGTGGACGGCGCAGGTAACTAAGTCCGCGGAACCGGGCGAGGAAGTTCTCTCCTAGGCGGTGTTCCGCTTAAAAAAGAGACTACCAGACGCCAATATCCATGTGCGCGTGCCGGAGGAATTCCTTATGGTCCCGATGGACGCCGTCCTCATCGAACAGGTTCTCATCAACCTGCTGGAAAATGCCGTTGTCCATGCTGAAAGCACCGAGCCGATCGAGTGCTATGTGGAATCACTTTCCGACTATGCGATTTTCCACGTGCGCGATTACGGCGTCGGCATCCCGTCGGAGAAGCTGGCAACCATCTTTGACGGCTCTTCTTCGACGACCAGCACTTCGCCGGATGGACGAAAGGGCATGGGAATCGGGCTTTCCATCTGTAAAACGATCATTCTCGCCCACGGCGGCGAAATCAAGGCAATCAACCACACGCGCGGTGCCGAATTTTACTTTACCCTTCCAAAGGAGGACAAATAACATGACACATAAACTTTCTATTTTATTAGTAGAAGATGAAAAAAACATCTGCGACTTCATCTCCACCTCCCTGTCCGCACAGGATTACCGCATTTCCACCGCACACACGGGAAAAGAAGCACTTCCGATCATCACGTCCCAGTGCCCGGATCTGATTCTCCTCGACCTGGGGCTTCCAGACATGGACGGCATGGAGATCATCCGCCAGGTCCGCACCTGGTCCAGCGTCCCGATCATCGTCCTCTCCGCCCGCACGCAGGAACAGGAAAAGGTACGTGCGCTCGACCTCGGCGCGGATGATTATCTGACCAAGCCGATCGGCACCTCCGAGCTTCTCGCACGCATCCGGACTGCCCTGCGCCACAGCAACCGCCTAAACACGGATTCTCCGCTTTATAAGCGCCCATTCCATGCAAAGGGACTGACGATCGATTTTGAAAAACATCTGGTATCGGTTGATGGAAAGGATGTCCATCTGACGCAGATCGAGTTTAAGATTATCTCCCTGCTGGCACAGAATTCCGGCAGGGTCATGACGTATGATACGATTATTTCGAATATCTGGGGGCCGTATGCGGACGATGATAACAGTATTCTGCGCGTGAATATGGCACATATTCGAAGGAAACTGGAGCAGAATCCAGCAGAACCGCAGTATGTGTTTACAGAGATTGGGATTGGATATCGGATGATTGAGGATGAGATGCAGTAATAGATTGATTGATTGTCGTGATGCGGAAAGAGGCGTCCGGGAATCTGCGCCGCCTGCGTCTCCAATTATCATTGTTCGCTTGCTTTCGCTACATCTGTTCGTCTGGATCGGACAAAAATTTCCGCCCCAGCCGGACAGCTGGCGTGGGATGCGTACAATCGATAATTGGAACGCTGGCTCTACAGATTCCCGGACACCACTTTTCTCTTGTTATGTTATGGATCGCTTTTGCCTGCCAGCCTTTGCTTTGCTCGGCTGGCTTTTGATTGTCTAATTTTGTTTTTGTCTGTTTTTTATTCTACTTCGCTTTCAATGACTCCATCGTATAAACCAATTAAGTCTTCATAGCCATCCGTGGATGGAAGTGTCACTACGACCGGCTCGCCCGGGTTCTGGATTTCGGTCTCCATCAGGGTGATGCAGGTCATCGGCTGATCGAGGACTTCCATGTTGTATACGATATAGTTTGTCATATAGATAATATAATCGTTGTCATCCAGCACGTAAGCGCCTTTCATTTCCTGGATGTCCATGTCCAGATTGGCATCGGTGCCGAGTGTGTTCATCACGGTTCCGAGGGCTTCTTTGACGTTCTTGTTTAGCTTCTTTGTATTTGCCTCATATGCCAGCACACGTTTTCCATTGACCTCGTTTAAGGAAATGCCCTTCATATAGCTGGATTCCATATTGCTGGTGTTGACTCCGGTCTGGACGGAGGATATGATCTGCTCTAATGGCATCGGGTATTTCAGTTTGACACCGTTGGCATCTACGTAATAGTAGCCGTCCGTATAAAAAACCTGTGAATAGCTGTCCTGTCCCAGAATCGAGGAAGCGACCTGTGCCAGGTACTTGAGATCGGTGGTATCCTGCATATCCATCTCTGCATGCATCGCCATATCAACTTTCATCTGACCGTCCGGAATGACATCCTTTGCAAGTATGACCGAATGGACGCCGCTCTGAATCTCCACGGACTGAATCGTATTGTTCTTCTCCATCACCCGGTCAAATACCTCCGCCGGATTTTCGGCTGCAAATGCGGTTGTTGACATCGTCATAATGGCTGCTGCACTCACAAGTGCGGTTGCTAATTTTTTCATCCCTGTTTCCTCCTGTCTGCTGTCGGGCTTATGTCGTATTTCCCTATATAACTTTCTGCCCTATCTATAACCCATTTTCGAGCTGTATCGGCAACCCAGCTTTTGTTCCTGAAATTCACGTTTCTGGACACGAAAACCACTCCGACTTTATCTTCAGTATATATAATTTGGCATCGCTTGTAAACCATATCGGCGGGTACTTTCCCTTACATTTTTATTACATCTGACAGCTCTTTCGATTCCAAAAGTGCCTGCTTTTGAGTATTCTTTCTTTTCCGGTTATTATATACAAACATGGAAATTGCCATCAGACAGATAATTCCATATCCGAGGAAACTCCAGCCGTCCGGCACCTGCCCGAAGATGAAGAAACCGAGCATCGTCGAAAAGATCAGCTGCGAATAATCGTAGATGGAAATACGGCTCGCCGGGGCATAGCGGTATGCCGCCGTGATCGCAAACTGTCCGCCCGCCGCCGCGCAGCCCGCCAAAAGCAGGATCCCCATCTGCTGCCAGGTCATCGGATGATAGTCAAAAATCAGCCACGGCAGCACAACCACACAGGAAAATACCGAGAAAAACAGCACGATCACCGGTCCCTTTTCTCCTGCCTCTCCCAGTTTCCGCACCATCGTGTACGCCGCGCCCGCGCAGATGCCGCCGAAAAAGCCCAGCAGCGACGGCACAAGTGCCAGATTGGAGAATGTCGGCTTTACCACGAATATACTGCCGAGAAACGCACCGAAGATCAGCGAAAGCTGAATTGGCATAACTTTTTCCTTTAAGATCAGCCAGCTGAACAGCACTGTAAAAAACGGCGACATTTTATTTAGAATCGATGCGTCCGCCAGCACCAGATGATCCACCGCATAAAAGTTACACAGCACTCCCATCGTGCCGAAAATTGACCGCATCAGAAAATACGGCAGATTTTCCCTGCGGATACGAAACGGCTCTCCCACCCGCAAAAGCAAAACAACCGCTGCCAGCGCCGCCACAAGATTGCGGAAAAAACTCTTCTGCATTGACGGCAGATCGCCCGCCAAATGTACAAACATGCTCATCAGCGCAAAACAGAACGCAGACAGCACCAGGCAGGCAATTCCGAGGTATTCCTGCTTCCGGGTGTCCGGATGATTTTCTACCATGTTTTCATTCCCCTTTCCGTCTTCCTATCTTCCAGTATACGCACATCCCACATTTTTGTCTATGAATCCCCCCGGATTTTTTCGTTTTCACATTTCACACGGCTGCTGTTCACGCTCATGGGAACCGTAAATCCACATGTTTTTTTGCTTTCTCTCATTTTGCATCATTTCTGCAGAGAGTTCGCCCATCTTGACACAAATCCGTTTCCATACTAGAATAGAAAAACCTTTATTTATATATAAATTATTCACAAGGAGCCTGTTATTTTGCTGAAATTATTCCATTTCCTCGATTTAAAACTAAAATCCTGCCTGATTGCACTGTTTGGCAGTGCATTTCTGGCATTTGGGCTGTACCATGTCCATTCCTTTTCCGGTGTCACCGAGGGCGGTGTCTTAGGAATGACGCTTCTGCTTGATCACTGGTTCCATATCTCCCCATCCGTATCCGGCTTCGTCATGAACCTCGCCTGCTACGCGATGGGATGGAAACTTCTGGGGCGGCAGTTCATCGCCTACTCCATTCTTTCCAGCGCCAGCTTCTCCCTGTCTTACCGGATCTGTGAGCAGTTTCCGCCCCTGTGGCCGCAGCTTGCCGATATGCCGCTTGCCGCATCCCTGCTCGGCGCGGTCTTCGTCGGCGTCGGTGCCGGGCTCTGCGTGCGGATCGGCGGTGCCCCGGGCGGAGACGATGCGCTTGCGATGAGCCTTTCCCACGTGACGCACATCAAAATCCAGTGGATCTACCTCCTGTCCGATTTTGCTGTACTGGGACTTTCACTGAGCTACATTCCGTTAAACCGCATGGCATACTCCATCCTCACGGTTCTTCTGTCCGGACAGATCATCGGGTTTGTGCAGACCGCGGGAACACATCCAGTGGAAAATATGGAAACTTGATCGTTTTCATACAGTTCTCCCGGTTTCAAACGTGCCCACCCGTGAACAGTAATGAATTTACTATATTTTTTGATTTTTTTTAAAAAAACGCTTGCCAAATCAACCGACCTATGATATTATATAACTCGTTGAAGCGATGCTTCAGAAATGCGCGAGTGGCTCAGTTGGTGGAGCGCGACCTTGCCAAGGTCGAGGCCGCGGGTTCGAGTCCCGTCTCGCGCTCTTTTTATTTTATAGCGGAAACCTTTTCATTTTCATGAGGGTTTCCGCTATTTTCGTTACTGGTCACAGTTACACTTTTTCTTTTTCAAGGGAGTATTTTACCATGATACAAAAAGTAAGTTCTTTTCTCAAAAAGGATACCGTTTTAACCATCGCCCTGGCTCTGGCTCTCCTTTCCATGTTTATCATACCACCGTCTGCCGGATACCTGGGATATCTGGATCTGCACACACTGATCCTGCTCTTTGGCCTAATGACAGCAACCACAGGTCTCCAAAACATCGGTTTCTTTCGACAGCTCGGGGAATTACTGCTGCTTCGAATCCATTCACTCAGGCAGCTGGAACGGCTTCTGATTCTTCTGTGTTTCTTTTCCAGCATGCTGATCACCAACGATGTGGCCCTAATTACCTTCGTTCCATTTGCTCTGGAACTACTGCGGATGGTAAACCGCAAAGACCGGATCGTTCCGGTTGTCATCTGCCAGACACTGGCAGCCAATCTCGGCAGCATGACAACTCCGGTGGGGAATCCCCAGAATCTGTATCTGTATTCCCACTTTGAGCTTTCATTTGATACATTTATCCGGAGCATCGGTCCATTTTCGCTGCTTTCATTGGTTTTGCTGCTGCTCGTAACAATGTTTACACCAAGGGAGACTATCTCACTAGATACTGCCGGTAGAGATACAACCTCCGATGAGACCTTTCCTAAACGCTGCCTGTTCTGCTGTCTGGGAATGTTTTTCCTGTGCCTTTGCACCGTAGCCGGTCTTCTGCCGCTTCCAATCCTGTTTATCTGCATTCTGGCGATTGGCTGTCTGGCAGACCCGAAGATCTTCTGTCAGGTAGATCACTCTCTCATCCTGACTTTTATCGGATTCTTCATCTTCATCGGGAATCTAAAACACATTCCTGCGGTAAGCTCCCTGCTTTCCAGTATGATCACGGGACACGAAGTGATAGTCTCCGTTCTGGCCAGCCAGGTAATCAGCAACGTTCCGGCCGCCATCCTGTTGTCCGGATTTACCGAAAAAGGAGTTTCCCTTCTGATCGGAACTAACCTCGGCGGTCTCGGCACCCTGATCGCATCCATGGCGAGTCTTATTTCTTACAAATATATCGTCCGCTCCTGCCCAGAGAAAAAAGGAATCTACTTCCGCTGGTTCACGATTGCAAATGCGGGATTTCTAGCAGTCCTGATGGCGGTATGTTTTCTGGTTTTTTATAGCATCTGATAAAAAAGAATGTGCCTTGGCACATCCGGGCGTCTCGCGCGGTCGCTTGCGACATGTTTCTGCTTCGCGCGAGTGCGCATCCTCGCGGAGCGTTTTTTGTTTCATAGGACGTAATTTCCTATGAAACAAGAAAGCCCCCAGAGCGGCAACTCTGGGGGCTTTCTTAATTTTAGACAACAAAAAAGCGGGTGATGGGAATCGAACCCACGTATCCAGCTTGGAAGGCTGGTGTTCTACCATTGAACTACACCCGCATGATAAATTATGAAATTGTAATGCCCAGAACCGGAATCGAACCAGTGACACGAGGATTTTCAGTCCTCTGCTCTACCAACTGAGCTATCTGGGCATCCTGAGGAATCCTGTGATTCTCATGTTCGCTTTCGTCTTTTGTTCAGCGACATGTGTTATTATACTAGAGAGTCTTTTAAATGTCAACTGTTTTTTTCTACTTTTCTAAATTTTTTCAAAAACTTTTTCAACTTGCTGTTCCTGCCGCACAGCCAGCGTCCACATCTTCATCTCCAAATTTTCCGTAAACAATGGAAAAACCGACTCTTTTTCATTTTCCTGCATCTTTTTGATTTTGATGGTTGACAAATCCTTTTGGGTGTGTTTATAATGCATGTAACGAAGAACACAGATAAACCGATGAGGAAGAGGAGTATCTGACCTATGTATCGCCACAGAGAGTTCCGGATGGTGGAAACGGAACGCCTTACCGTCAGTGAATGGACTTCCGAGGGCAGCCTTGAACGATTGCTTCAGTAGGGGCTGACGGGACCCCACCCGTTATCCATCGGGGCACGTATGATGGTACGTGTAAGCGAGTGGACATTTTCACAAATGTCAATTTGGGTGGTATCGCAGAAGTTTACGCTTTTGTCCCATGTATGGGGACAGAGGCGTTTTTTAGTTTCTGGAAACATTCTCAGTAAAATCTTTCATCACGGCGCGCGGCGCCAAACCAAAGAGAATCTTCTTTCCAGACACATTCTTTACTCTGCTCCGGCAAGGCAGACTGATACATCTGCCATCCAAAACAAATATCAAAATTAAGAATAAAGAATGGAGAAAATGACTATGAAAAAGAATCTGAAAAAATTATTTGCACTTGGATGCACCGCAGCCCTGACACTGACAACCGCAGGATGCTCTTCCAGCACATCCAGCAACGCTTCCGAAGCAGACACCACCGCTGAAACCTCTCAGGAAGCTTCCGCGGACAAAGAAATTTATAATGTAGCGATTGTCAAACAGCTCGACCACGCTTCCCTTGATGAGATTGCAAATGCAGTCGAGGCAGAGTTAGATAAAATCGCCGAGGATAACAATGTAACCATTCACTAGGCGCTGTACTTCGGCCAGAATGACCAGACAACCTTAAAGCAGATTGGTGATCAGGCGGTTGCTGACGGTGTTGACGCCATCATCCCGATTGCGACCCTGGCTGCACAGGTAGCGACCGTATCCGCACAGCAGACCCAGACACCGGTTGTCTACGCCGCTGTTTCCGATCCGGAAGCCGCTGAGCTGACCGGCATCGACTATGTAACCGGTACCAGCGATGCGCTGAACACCGAGAAAATCATGGATATGATTTTTGCCGCAAACCCAGATGTTAAAAATGTGGGGCTTTTATATTCCTTATCCGAGGCAAACTCAACCAAACCGATCGCGGATGCAAAGGCATACTTAGACGAAAAAGGCATCTCCTACACCGAGCAGACTGCAAATACCAACGACGAAGTAATTACCGCTGCCTCCTCCCTGGTTGCTGACAAAGTAGACGCTGTCTTCACTCCTACCGACAATGTCATCATGGCAGCTGAGCTGGCTATCTTCAAGGATCTGGCCGATGCAGGCATCCCGCACTATGCCGGCGCTGAGTCCTTCGTCCTCAATGGTGCATTTGCCACCTGCGGCGTCAACTACACTGCTCTTGGTACACAGACCGCTGACCTTGCTTATCAGGCAATCACCGAAGGCATGGACGGCATGGAAGACTACTACACCGCAGAAGGCGGCATCGTAACCGTAAATACCGAGACTGCCAAAGCCCTGAATATCGACACAGCTGTATTCAAAGATTTTGGCGATGTTGTAGAGGTTACGACCACCGAGGACTAATACCCCTCATCCGGCGGCACTTTGATTTTCATTTGACTGACTTTCATGTACTCTCAGAACCGTAAGACAGACCAGACGCCCGCCGCATCCCCCGCTTACCACGCGGCTGGCGCATCTACCTTATGAACGCTCTGGGAGTACAAATCATTCTAAGGAGGTAATTTCCAATGCTTCATATTTTACAAAACGCTCTGGAACTGGGATTTCTGTATGCGCTGTTGCTGATGGCGCTGTTCTTGAGTTTCCG
>ENA-OQKO01001492-OQKO01001492.1-human-gut-metagenome-genome-assembly--contig:-NODE-1492-length-13424-cov-4.280364_pt1 | contig 13424 bp, 8 predicted proteins | sample MGYA00242777_ERZ504796 | MGnify/ENA primary metagenome ERZ504796 (study PRJEB26092, sample SAMD00036404) | human gut metagenome | host: Homo sapiens | study: EMG produced TPA metagenomics assembly of... | reverse complement strand
AGTCGGCGCCAAAACCCAGTGGTGGTACCCCGGTGGGTGAGTGAGCGCGTTTGTTATGACGGGGTGCCCCCGTGGTGTGGGGTGTTGGGGGGCGGCGGGTGGCCCGGTGGGGGTGACCCAGTTCCCCATTGGTGCGGGCGGAACCCGCCGCTACGCCGACGCCTACGCACTGCCCGGTGCGCCGGGCTGGTGGGGCAAGGGAGAACCGCTGTTTGTCAGCGCCACGCCGCGCAAGGGCAAGACAGGGTCAGCCGGTGTGATACGCCGTGTCAGCTTTGACCATCTGTACCTGACAAGCGAAAGCTGCGCTTTTGCGGCAGGTGAGCCGGACAGCGAGATCCGGGATCTGCGCATCAGCGAAATGCACCTGATTTTGCAGCGTCGAGGTACCCAGCCCGGCGGCTTGTTTGACGAGCAGCCCTCGGCGAGGCACATCTACCCGCACGCCATCCCGGCGCTGTACGCCCGCTGTGTGGACGGGCTGACCGTTACTGACAGCACCGTGCGCTTTGTCGGAGAAAACGAGGCGTGGGACGGCCGCGTGACAGAGCTGGAAAACTGCCGTCGCGCAAAAACGCAACTGGAAAAACTGGTATAAAAAGGAGTGTATACAAATGGAACATATGGCATGGAAAGGGCGCATCAAGCCCGGCTGCAAGGAAAAATACCAGCGCCGCCACGCGGAAATCTGGCCCGAAATGGTCGAGGTGCTGAAGGAGGCAGGCATCTGCAATTACAGTATTTTTTACTGCAATGACGAGCTGTTCGGCTATTACGAGTGCGAAAAGGGCGTCGCCTACGCGGAAAAAGTGCAGTCCGAAAGCCCTGTTGTAGATCGCTGGAACGAGTACATGAAGGACATTCTGGAGCTGGAAATGGACCCTGTAACGGGCGCCCAGCCCAAGCTGGAGCAGGTGTTCCGGCTGGATTGAGAAAGTGTGAAACATTGATGCAGTCAAAAGCCCCCGCTGCTTACGGCAGCGGGGGCTTTTGCCATGCCGGACAATTTACAGCGCACCGTCGGAACGGACGTTGTCGTAGTTCAGCACACCGGCAAAGAACGCCAGCGCCAGACCCTGACCCCAGCCCTGGATCCAATCGCGGCTGATGCCGCGGTAGCCGTCGGCGTCCTTCATAACGGCTGTCCCGCCCGAAACATTCAGCACACGGCCGTCCGGGCTGACATTGGCCAGCATACCGGGGGTTGCCTTGTTGATATACTTGATGTGCAGGGGGTTGCCCTTGGTGATCATGGCGGCGGCGATGCCCGCGCTGGCGCTGACCTCCTCATAGGAGGCGGCATCGTCCACAATCGTGCGCCACAGGCCGTTCTCGGTCTGGTACAGCTTGAGCGCGGCAAGCTGGTCGTTCAGGCTGCCGACAACGTCCAAAAACTTGGGGTAGAGGTAGCACTGCGGCAACCGTACACCGACCTGTGCCATCGTGTAGGCAGCCCACGCATTGGCACGCCCCCACTTGATGCCCGACATATGGTCGCCGGTGATGTTGTTGTAGCCGTGGTAGTACAGCCCGCTCTCAGGATCCTGCAGGTACTTGATGTGCCAGTAATACTGGTTCAGCGCATCATCGATCAGGGTCTCGTCCTTCAAAAGCACGCCCATGCGCAGCAGGAAGAAGCCCGCCATAAAGAGCGTGTCTGCCCACGCCTGCTCGGGGAAGTCGTTGTTGACCGAAACGGTGTGCTGCAAAACATGATTGCCGAAGCGCAGCGCCTCCTTTTCCAGATACTCGACCTTGCTTTTGGCGATGTCCAGATACTTTTCATCGCCGGTATGCTCATACAGGGTGATCAGGCAGTGCCCCATTGAGCAGGTGTTGACCGTCCAGCTCGGCAGGCCCAGCTCGATATACTCGTCCACGCGGTCCTTGACCAGCTGCAGATAACGCTCGTTTTTGGTGACCTCATATGCCTCGCAGATGCCGTAGTAGGCGACACCGCAGGGCCAGTCCCACGTCATGTCCATACGCATCGTGCGGTCCACGATCTTGTCGATGGTAGCTTCAATTTGGGCTTTGTCAAAAATCAGGTTTGCCATTGCTCTCTCCTTTTTAAATTGCGAATCCGCTTATACCAGCGTCACAGTCTTTCCGGCTGGAATCTCATACTGACGACCGTCCGCCTCGACCCAGATGGACTGGGCGTTGGGGTTGCAGACCTTATCGCCCGCGGCGGTGTACTGCAGGCGGGCGGCATCGGCCATGTAGTCCACGATCTCGATGTTGGTGGCGTACCAGGTGTCCTCGCGCCCGCCGGCCAGCTGGCAGAACTGCTCCATCAGGGCCCAGTCCTCCTCGGTGCGGAACTCAAAGCTGTGACCCCAGACATACATCATGTAGAGATACTGCGTCTTGTACAGCTCTACAAAGCGCTTGCCGTCCTCCAGCAGGTTGTGTGTGTGGTGGCAGGTGGCTTTCCATGTCATAAAGTCGTGGGGCATCGCAAAGTCGTGGGTGTCGCCCACCACGCGGGCGTAGCGGATGCCCAGCGCGGGCAGCAGGGCGGCGATCTCCGGTGTCCAGCTGCCGTTGGGGTAGGCAAGGCCGCGCACGGGGTAGCCCATGACACCCTCAAGCTGCATACGGTCGGCCAGCACCTGCCGGGCGGTCTGGTCCAGCGGGCTGCGGGAGATGGTGGGGTGGTGGTAGGTATGGCAGGCGACCTCATGGCCCTTGTACAGCTCGACCCACTCGCTCTCGGGGATGCGCTCGGGGCGGGGCAGGCCGCCGTTCAGGTTGAAGGTGCCCCGGATGCCGTAGCGGTTGAACAGCTCGACAAGGCGGCGGTCCTCCAAACGGCCGTCATCATAGCTCATCGTCAGCACCTTATGCTTGCCGCCGGGGAAGCAGGTGTAAATGACCTTCGGTTCGGTGTAGTTCATAAACAAAACCTTCTTTTTTGTCAAAATTTATTTGAAATTCGCCCGCAGCACATCCAGCGCCGGGGTGGTGTCCTGCAAAAGCTGCTGTAAAAAGGCCTGTGCCGTGCGGCGGGCACCGGCGTTTTGCTGGTGGGCGTTGTCCTGCTTTGCGCCCACCCACATATAGCGGGCCTTGCAGCGCTCAGCGCCAAAGGCGGTGTTGGCGGCAGCGGTAGCGGCACCAAGGTCGATAAACGGCGCGCCGACCTCGGCGGCAAAGGCGCGCATCGCCTCGCGGTAGGCGGCAAACGAGGGGTGGCAGACACCGGCCTCGTCAAACTCGCGCATCGCCACGGGGGAGGCAAAGATGCACACTGCGCCGTGGCTGCGGGCAGCGTCCCAGAAGGGGCGCAGGCTCTCACCGAAGGCATCCGCCGGGACATAGCGCTCGGCCTTTGCGCGGTTGGCATCGTTATGGCCGAAGCTGACCACCAGCAGATCACCGGGGCGGATATGCGCGGCAATGTCGTCCAGCCGCCCCTCCTCGCGGAAGGTCTTGCTGCTGCGGCCCGCCATGGCGCAGTTGTCAATGACAAGGCCCGGCAGCTCGTAGCGCATCTCCTGCGGGAAGGGGCAGTCCGCGCGGTGGGCAGCGCAGCATACAGCATCCCCCTGCGCCAGCGTGTGCAGCATCTCGCCCCAGCCGGTCACCGGCTTGTCCTCGGGGGCGTAGCTTTGCATAATGGAATCGCCCGCCATCCAGAGAGTGGGCTTGGCGTTCAGCTGCGGCAGCACATTGGCAAAATCCATGTCGCCTGCATAGTAAAAGGACGGGTAGCACGGCTGGTTGTAGCAGTTGTTCTGCCATGCCACGCCGCAGCGGTACTGCGCATCGTGCATCAGGGTAAACAGCTTGTGGGGGGTAAGATTGGTGGTGGTGTAGATGCGGATGGCGGTGTCGTCCGCCGTGCGCACCAGCAGCTCCTCGCGGAAATCACCCAGCACGTCCGCCACCAGACAGGGGTTGCCCTTGGTGCCGTTGTTGGTGGCGGTGCCCGCGGGCTGCAGCATGACGCCGTGGGTCAGATCGTTAATGACTCCGTATTGATCGCCGTGCAGATAGTCCGCGCCGTCGGTGATCTGGGTCGAAAGATCGCCCGCCCAGTAGATTTTCATGTTGGTGCCGGGGGTGGGCAGCTCCAGCTTGCGGCCGTTTACATCGTACACACCCTTGACCCAGACCTGCAAGCCGCGGGTGTTCGGGTCGATTTTGCCGATCATGCAGCGGCCCAGATCCTCCTCGGCGTATTCGCCAAAGCGGACATCGCCGGTCTCGGCATCGCGCAGTGCCCAGCCGTAGGGGGCGCGCTCGCCCTCCTCGTAGACATTAAAAATCTCCAAACCGGGGCTGTCGGGGTCGATGTCGGCCACATGCATCGCATCGCCGTGGCCGAACTTGGCGCGGGTCCTGCCGTCCGGCAGGGTGCCGTATTTGGAGTAGAGCAGGCTTCCGTCATGGTCGATGGCTGCTGCGCCGTACACAATTTCCATGCAGCCGTCCCCATCAATGTCAGCAGTCGAAATACTGTGGTTGCCCTGCCCGGCCAGAATGCCGTACACAGGGTCGGTGCCGACAGCAAGGTGGCAGCCGCTGTCGTTGAAGGGGTTCGCCATCGGCACAAAGCCGGAGTCGATGCCCCACACCTTGTGAAAGCGGTTCTCAAAAAAATCGTAGGCCGCCAGCGTGGCGCGGGTGTAGTAACCGCGGCAGGCAATCAGATAGGGGCGCTCGCCGTCCAGATAGGCCACCCCGGCGTTAAAGCGGTCCACGCGGTTGCACGGCTCGATGCGGGGCATTGCATAATCGCCCCACAAAAGGCCGTCATCCACGCGGGGGTAAGGGTAGTCGATCGTGTCCAGCTCGGTGCCGTCCCCGCCGAACATCGTCAGGTACTCGGGGCCGTCATAGACAAAGCCCTCGAACTTGCGCAGCTCGTTTTTGGGGCTGCGGCTCGGCGCGTACACATCAAGGAAATAGTCGGCCAGCGCAAGGGCATCGGCCTCGCACAGGGGGTAGGCGTACTGCGGCGCAAGGCCGAAGCACTGCTCCACCGTGGCGGGCCAGCGGCCGTTTACGACCTCGGGGTGGGTGTGCCAGCGGTGGAATACCTCGGCCATATGCAGGCGGTAATCCTGCGCCGTGCAGACATAGTTATCCGCGTGGCTGTACCCGGCGTCCAGATCCTTCTGCGGCATCGTGATATACCGGCGGGACAGCACGGTACCGTCCGGCGCAAAGCGGGTCATCACGGTGCCGGGCGCAGTCTTGACAGCCATCTCGGCCCTGCCGTCCCCGTTGAAGTCGTACACCATAAACTGGGTGTAGTGCGCTCCGGCGCGGATGTTCTGCCCCATGTCCAGCCGCCAGACCAGCGTGCCGTCCAGCTTATAGCAGTCGATAAAGCACCGCCCGGTGTAGCCCTTGATCGACACATCGTGGGAGTTGTCAGGATCCCATTTTACAAAATACTCGTACTCGCCGTCATTGTCAATATCACCCACACTCATATCGTTGGCATGGTAGGCAAAGGGCTCCCCGGCCGGGGTCACGCCGTCCGCCGGCTTTTGCAGCGGAAGCTCATAGTACCCCTTCTGCCACGGCTTTACGCCCCTGCAGGCGGGCCCTTCTACGCCGTTTACCAGCGGGGCCACGGCGTAGGTATCCCCGCTTGTGCCCTGCGCGTCAAGATAGTTTGTGCTGTCGGCCACGGTGGCCAGCCTGACCCCGTTTTTATAGAGCACAAAGTCGGTGCCGGTCAGGCCGGTGGCGTTGTGGCCGGTGACCTCGCTTTTAAAGAGCCGCCAGCTGATAAACACACCGGTGTTTGCCGTGATAGCCACCAGTCCGCGGGACAGCGCCTCCAGCTGCTGCTGCAGCACGCGGCCCACGGGGGTCTGCACGGGTGTGCTTTCCTCCAGCATGGCCCCGTTTTCTGCCAGCGCCTGCACCTTGATGTAATAGGGGATATGCGTCGAGCGGCAGAAGGTGAAAAGGCTTTCCCCGCTCTCGCCCGCCGCTTTGAACCGCACGGTCTCGCCGGGGCGGTCGCTCCACAAAATGCGGTAGCGGGCGGCCCCGGCCACCGGCTGCCAGCTAAGGGTGGTTTGGGCAGCCGTCTGGCTGCGCACAGAGATTTGCATGGACTTTCCCTCCATCATAAAAGAGCGCCGCAACATCCGCTGCGGCGCTCACATTCAATTAGGCTTTATCTGCTGCGTACAGGGCGTTGACTTCCTCAATGACCTGCGTGCCGCCGCGGGCATTCCACTGGTCAAAGGCAGCCTGCAGACCGGCCTCGTCGATCTGGCCGCAGATATACTGGGTGCGGGCATCGTCCAGAATCTGGACAAGGTCGCTGCCGCACTCGGCGTAGGTGTCGGACTGGGTCAGGTAGCCCAGCGCGGGGTTGAACACGGCATACTGCACATTGTTGATGATGCTCTCCTCGTAAGCCAGCTGATAGTCAGCCTTTTCGAGCTGGTAGTCGGGGTTCTGCTCGGTCAGGTAGGGGACATAGGGCACAGCCTGATTCAGACCTGCGTGCGGGCAGTTGGTGGTGTCGTACTTGCCGTTGGGAACAATCTTGCCGTCGGCGTTGATGTCATAGCAGATGTCCTTCAGGCCGTAGTCGGCCAGCGCCATCATCTCGGGGTCACACATCTTGTCAAGGAAGTGCAGGCAGGCCTTGACGTCCTCCTCGGTCTTGGCACCAGACTTGGTGATGAGGTAGAAGCCGTTGTAGCCGGTGGTGGCAAGGGTGTGGCCGTTGATGGGGCCGACAGAGGTCATCGTTGCAATCCTGGAGGCATCGTTTACATCGGCAATGGCGTTGTCCTCAAAGTATTTCCAGATGCGCTTGGTGCCGTCCATCGTGTCGACAAAGACACCGGTGACGCCCTTCTGGCTGTCGACCTGGAAGTTGGCAGTGTCCACGGTTGCCCAGTCGGGGCGGACCAGACCATCGGCGTAGATTTTGCGCATCCAGTCAAGGGCTTCCTTATACTCAGCGGTCTGGTGTACGGGAACCAGCTTGCCGTCCTGCTCGACCCAGCCGTTGCCGCAGCCGAACCATGTCTGGATAATATCCCACGGGCCGGTGTATTTGCACATTTCCAGACCGTAGGTGTCGTTGGCACCGTTGCCGTCCGGATCGTCATAGGTGAACTTATAGAGCATGTCATAGACATCCTCGACCGTCTTGGGGGCCTCGGTGATGCCCACGGCCTCGGCCCAGTCGGTGCGGTAGCCCAGACCGTTGCGGCCGATGGCGCGGGAGCGGGGGATACCGATGATCTGGCCGTCCACGGTCAGGCCCTTCAGAACATCGGGGCTGATCTGGGACAGGTTGGGGTATGCCTCGCTGTCCTGCAGGTACTCGGTCAGATCCCAGAAGGCGCCGCGTTTGGCAGCATCGGCTGCATTGGCGTTCTGATCCAGCGTCTTGGTGGCGGTCAGGATCATCGGCATGTTGTCCTTGTCCATCAGGGTCAGGCCGAACTTCTCGCTGTAGGTATCATTGGCCTCGGTGCGCCACTCGACATGGGTGCCGGTGTAGGCCTCGTACTTGGCGATGACCTCATCGGAATGTTCATTGCTCAGCACATGGCCGGTGAAGTCAGGGATCATAAAGCTGATGGTGGGGGTGCCGGAGGCAGCGCTGTCCGCAGAGGAAGCAGCGCCGGAAGCGGAGGTGCTGCCGGAGGCGGAGCCGCCGCAGCCTGCGAGCATGGCGGCGGACATCGCCAGCGCCATAGAGAGGGAAAGTGCCTTTTTCATTTTCGTTTTTCTCCTTTTTGTATAAAAGTGGTTGTATAGCTTGGTATCAGCCCTTGACCGAGCCGACCATGACACCTTGGGTAAAGAACTTCTGCACAAACGGATAGATGCAGAGGATCGGCAGGGTAGACAGCACCGTGGTGGCCATCTTGACAGCCTTGATGGGCGGCATACCTGCAGCCCCCCAGTCAAAGGTGGAATCCTCGGCCACCTGGGTGGTCAGGAACACCAGACGCCGCAGCACGATGGTGATGACCTCCATGTCGGAGTTGTTGATGTACAGCATCGCATTGAAGTAGCTGTTCCAGTGGCTGACCGCGTAGAACAGGCTGACCGAGGCCAATACCGGCGCAGACAGCGGCAGGATGATGCGCACAAAGGTGATCAGGTCGTTGGAGCCGTCGATGATGGCGGCTTCCTCCAATTCCATGGGGATGCCCTGAAAGTAGTTTTTGATGATGATCATATTGAAAGCGCTCATCGCCGTGGGCAGCCAGAGCGCCCAGTAGGTGTTGCCAAGATGCAGCACATTGACCACCATAATGTAGGAGGGGACCATGCCGCCGGTGAACAGCATCGTGACGATGACCATGTTGATAAAGCCGTTGCGGCCCTTGAGGTAGGGGCGGGACAGCGGGTAGGCGATCGTGCAGGAGACGAACATATTGATCAGCGTGCCGATCACGGTGACGATCACCGAATTTTTCAGTCCGCGGAACACATCTCCCTGCTTGAGGATGTACTGGTAGGCGTTCAGCGATACATCCTGCGGGATCAGGAAGAAGGGACGCTCGGTCAGCTCGCGCTCGGTCGCAAAGGAGCCGGCCACCACATAGATGAAGGGCAGCACACAGGCCAGCGCCACCAGCACAATGATGACATACAAAAGAACCTGTACAGCCTGATCGCCGGGGGTGCGGGCTTCCAGCGTGCCGGTGGCGCGCACCGCGTCTTTCTTATGGGTAAAGGGCATTGTCATTGTAGCACAGCTCCCTTCTTTAGTACAGGCCGGACTCGCCGAACAGCTTGGCGATCTTATTGGCGGTAACGACCATCAGCATACTGATGGTGGACTTGAACAGGCCGGTGGCGGTCGCCAGCGAGTACTGGCCGCCCGTGATGCCCTTGGTGTAGACATAGGTGTCAAACACATCGGAGGCTGCGCGGTTCATCGAGTTCTGCATCAGGAAGATCTGCTCATAGCTGGTGTTTAAAAGCTGGCCGACCTTCATGATCAGCATCAGGACGATGGTGCCGCGGATGGCGGGCAGCGTGACATGCCACATCAGCTGCCAACGGCCTGCGCCGTCGATCTTGGCAGCCTCATACAGCTGCACATCCACGCTGGACAGCGCCGCCAGATAGATGATGGTGCCGTAGCCGGTCTCCTTCCAGATATTCTGGCCGACGATCAGCGTGGGGAAGAGCTTGGGGTCGCTGAGCAGGTCGGGCGCATTCGCGCCGAAGATCTGGGTCAGCACATGGTAGATGGCGCCGTCCGTGGTGGAGAACATCTGGAAGGTCAGCGCCGCCACAATGACGATGGAGACAAAGTGGGGGATATAGACCAGCGTCTGCGCCGTGCGCTTGAACCATTTGCAGCGCAGCTCATTTAAAATCAGCGCCAGAATGATCGGTGCCGGGAAGGCGAAGAAAAGGTTGGCCAGCGAGATGGACAGCGTGTTGCTGAACAGCGTCCAGAAGTCCGGGCCGGTGAAGAGCTTTTTAAAGTACTTCAGTCCGGCAAAGGGGCTGCCGAACACACATTCCAGAATCGTGTCACCGTTGAAGGGGCTGAAATCGGTAAATGCCATATACAGGCCCGTCATCGGCAGGTAATTGAAGATGATCATGTAGAGCAGCGCCGGCAGCATCATGATATATAACCAGTAGTGCTGCATGAACGCCTTGCGCCATGTGTTGTGGCCCAGCTGTTTCTGGGCGCGGGCATTGGCCTTGCTCTGCTTGACCGCAGCGGTTTGTGCCATGAGCGTTTCCTCCTTGCTTTGTGTTTTCAACAGCCGGTGGCCGCGGTGCTTTGGTCGGGATCGCGGGCCCTCGTCATCCGGCGGCGGCTGTTTCGTTGATTCCATTGTATCCCCTGCTCTGCGGATTTGGCTACAATCAAAAGCACGCGAAAATTTTCATTATATTTCACGATGCAGCGAGATTATACATGCAAAAGACACACAAAACAATCCTTATATCTACCGGCACTATCGTTTGCTGTTTCGGGTTGAAATTGTGAATATTTTATACACCGTGCCTGTCTGTTTTGTGCATTTTGACAAAGAGCGTTCTTGACCCTGCTGCAGCCTTGCCCCGCCTGCCCCGCTTTGCCGGCGGGTTGGGTCACTCCGCCCTGCTGCCAGCAAACAGGTCCTGTTTCCATATCTTGATATTTATCGCTGCACCGCGCTTTCAAAACCTTCTTCCCATCAAATGACACTTGTTTTTCGCCGCGGCAGCGCGTATGATAAAGATAAGATCGCGGGCCTGCAACTGTATACAGCACATCTGACAGGGAGAAAACGCTATGTCTACACTGCAAGGCGAAAGCTTTTATTTCCACCACGGCTGGCACTTTTTGCGGGCAGATGCCTTCCCCATGGCAAAGGCCATTGACGCGCACCGGGACGCTGAGGGGCACGCCTTTTACGAGGCCGACTACCGGGAAACCGACTGGCAGCCCGTCACGCTGCCCCACACCTTCAATGATGAGGATCTGTTCCGTGACCGCATTCAGGACGGCGGCAGCGGCCAGCGCCGCACCGCAGCGTTCTACCGCAACATCCTCACCATTCCGGCGCGGCACAAAAACCACAAGGTGCTGCTTGCGTTTGAGGGGCTGCGCCAGACCTGCTACCTCTATGTAAACGGTACGCTGGCCGGCTACTACGAGGCCGGCGTTGCGCCGTTCGGCTTTGACATTACCCCCTATGTGCGGTACGATGCGCCGAACCTCATCGCCATTGCGACCGACAACACCGCCACCCGCAATGCGCCGTTCTGCATTGCCGAGACCCCCAACAAGCCCGATGCTATCCCCGGCAGCTATCTCTTTCCGCAGGAGCAGGCCGTCCCCGCCGACCGCGTGGGCGTCCCCTTTTTCTGGAACTGCAACGACTTCAATCCCTCGGTCGGCGGCATCACCCGCCCCGTGCAGGTGTTTTTCAAGCCCGATGTCTATCTGACGCTGCCGCTCTACTCCAATTTGCAGACCAAGGGCGTTTACGTTTACGGCAAAAATTTTGATTTATGCAACGCAACGGCAGACATTGCCGCCGAGGCAGAGGTTCGCAACGAGGGCGAAACCGCGGTTTCCGCCAAGCTGCGCATCACGCTGCGCCGCCCGGACGGCAGCGTTGCCGCCATTTTTGACGGCGCACCCGCCACCGTGCCGCCCACAGGGCGCGCTGTCCCACCGTTGAGCATCACCCCGGCGGACGCTTATGTTCCCGACGAAGCCGTACCCGGACATTACCGCCCCGTGGAGGACGAAGCCCTGCCCGCACCCACCGCCACCGACTCGGTGCAGGTCAGCGTGCTGCACGCCGGGGCCGACACCCTGCCGCTGCGCTTTTGGAGGATCGATGACCCCTACCTGTACACCGTCGAGGCAGAGCTGTTCGTAGACGGGGAAAAAACCGATGTCCAGCGGCTGGAAACCGGGTTCCGCGCCGTAAGCTATGACAGCGAGCGCGGAATCCGCATCAACGGCGCGGTGCAGTGGCTGCGCGGCTACGCCCAGCGCGCCGCCAACGAGTGGGCAGCCATCGGCATTGCACCCGAGTGGCTGCACGATGAGGACGCTGCCCTCATCCGCGAGAGCAACGCCAACCACATCCGCTTTATGCATGTAGCGGGCAGCCCCGCCGATGTCCGCGCGTTTGACCGCTGCGGCATCGTCTGCACCCAGCCTGCCGGTGATAAGGAGAAGGAGAGCTTCGGTCGCCAGTGGGATCAGCGCGTGGAGCTGATGCGCGATGTCATCATCGCCTTCCGCAACCATCCGTCCATTTTGTTCTGGGAGGCGGGCAACAACTCGATCTCCCGCGAGCACATGCGGGAGATGCGGCTGCTCAAGCAGCAGCTGGACCCCCACGGCGGGCGTTTTATGGGCTGCCGCACCCTGAACACCGAGGAGGTCGTCAACGAGAGCGAGTATGTCGGCCCGATGCTGAACCGCCACGCCGCCCGCTTTTTGTCGCAGCACGGCCCTGTCACCGAGACTGAGTACAGCCGCGAGGAGGCCCCCCGCCGCATCTGGGACGACTTCACCCCGCCGGATTTCGACTACCGCAACCGCTGGGTCGGCAAGGGCGGCAAAAAAGCTGTTGGGTACGACTTCTACGACCTTACCAGTGAGGAGCTCGCGCTTGAAAACGCGCGCGGCTACGCCGAGTTTTTCAACGATCGGATGGGCGGTGCCTCCGGCAAGAACTACTACAGCGCCTGTGCGGCGCTCTGCTGGACGGACTCTGCCCAGCATGGCCGCCAGTCCTACAGCGAAAACGCCCGCATGAGCGGCCGCGTCGATCCCTGCCGAACCAAAAAGCAGAGCTTTGACTGCTTCCGCGTTATGCAGAGCGAGACCCCCGCCGTCAAGATCATCGGCCACTGGAACTACCCCGCCCCCACCGCTGCCAACTATCGCTATGAAGAAAAGCGCTTTAACGGCACCTATTGGGAGGGCACCGGCGTCTGGCACACCCGCGACCCGCACAATAAGACGGTGTATGTGGTGGCAAGCTACCCTGTTGCCGCAGTCGAGCTGCTCGTCAACGGGCGCCGTGTCGGGCGGTGCGACAAGCCGCAGAATACCTTTGTGTTCGCCTTTCCCGGCGTGTATGTGACGCAGTCCGGCTGGGTCGAGGCCGTGGGCTACGGCTATGACGGCACGCCCGCCGCGTCTGACCAGCTGGAAACCGCCGACAGCCCCGCCGCCCTGCAGCTGACGCTGCACACCGCACCGGGCGGCCTTGCCGCTGACGGAGCCGACATCGCCTATGTCGATATTGCCGTGCAGGACAGCGCCGGGCGGGTCTGCCCGCTCTGCGATGCGCGCATCGCCCTCACCTTGGACGGCCCCGCGCAGTTTTTGGGCGGCTACAACAGCGGCCGCTTTGCGGGCTACGGCCACGACGACAGCGTCATCCACCAAAACCATGTCTATGCTGAGTGCGGCACCAACCGTGTATTTCTGCGCGCGGGCACAGCGCCCGGCATCATCCGCCTGACCGCCGTGATGGGCAGTCTCCGCAATGTCATCACGCTGCAGAGCAAGCCCGCCGACCTCTCACCGCTGACAGCCGCACCGCTGCCCTGCCGCCTGCCGGACTATGCCGCCTGTGCGCCGCAGCACCGCGATGCGTTCGTCCCCATCCCGCAGGCCGATGCAGCAAAATACCAGCCGGAGGACAAGTGCTACACCAAGATCCTCGTCAACGGACAGGAGCCGGACACCCGCGGCGTGCGCAGCGTCAATGAGAACGGCCGCGTCTGGGGCGCGGTGCTCTGCATTCTGGAGCGGCTGCAAACGGTTATCCCCGATGCCTTTTGCTATGATTGGAACGCCGCCGGGGGTCGCCTGACGCTGCACAGCGGCGGACACACCGTGACAGCGCAGGTCGGCGTCACCCACCAGCAGCTTCACGGCCAGGCACACCAGATGGACGGCCCGCCCTCACCTACCGCCCAGAGCGAGC
>ENA-OQKO01001489-OQKO01001489.1-human-gut-metagenome-genome-assembly--contig:-NODE-1489-length-13442-cov-2.808712_pt1 | contig 13442 bp, 20 predicted proteins | sample MGYA00242777_ERZ504796 | MGnify/ENA primary metagenome ERZ504796 (study PRJEB26092, sample SAMD00036404) | human gut metagenome | host: Homo sapiens | study: EMG produced TPA metagenomics assembly of... | reverse complement strand
TTGCGTGGCGTGGGGCGCCCGTCGCCGCTGCTCGCCGGGGGCGGCATGCTCAACGGGGTCGGGGGGGCTCTGGCCCCGCACTGGGTGGTGGCCACGTTTCCGGGCATCATGATCACCGTTACAATTTTGGGCATCACATTTTTGGGTAACTGGCTGAGGGATGTGCTGGACCCCCACAACAAGGGCTTATAAGGGGTGGCAGTATGAAAAATAAGTTGTTGTGTGTAGAAAATCTCAGTGTGAAGTTCAAAACGCTGGAGGGCATGCAAACCGCCATCCAGGGTGTTTCATTTGAAGTGATGGAGGGCGAGGTGTTCTGCCTGGTGGGCGAGAGCGGCTGCGGCAAGTCCACGATTGCCGCCGTGCTGACCGGGCGCGTGTCCGGCTACACGGGGCATGTGACCATCGGCGGGCAGGAGCTTTCCGCCGTCAGCGAGGCCAGCCTTCTAAAAAATGTAACGCTCGTCAGCCTGGGCAGCCACCTCTTTAAAGGTACGGTGGCCGACAACCTGCGGATGGCCGCGCCCGGCGCAGACGACGGTGCGCTGTGGGGCGCGCTGGAGCAGGTGAATCTGGCGGACTTTCTGCGCTCAATGGACGGACTGGACACCCCGCTGACCGAGGGCGGCGGCAACCTGTCCGGCGGCCAGCGGCAGCGGCTGGCACTGGCCCGCGCACTGCTGCATGACAGTCCTGTCTACATTTTTGACGAGGCAACGTCCAACATCGACGTAGAGAGCGAGATTGACATCATGGCGGGCATCCACCGGCTGGCCGGGCGCAAGACGGTCATCCTGATTTCCCACCGCCTTGCCAACGTGACAAAGGCGGACAATATTTACGTACTGGATCACGGCCATCCGGCGGGGCAGGGCACGCACGAGGCACTGCTGGCGCAGGGCGGGCTGTACGCCGACCTGTGGAACCACCAGCAGACACTGGAAAATTACGGGAAGGAGGCACAGTGATGGAAAACAAACGTACTCGCGGCAATTTCAACGTCATGTACCGCCTTGTTGGGCTGGTACGCCCTCTCGCCCCGGTCATGGTCTGCGCCGTTCTGCTGGGCGTAGCGGGCTTTCTCTGCGCCATCTTCATCCCGGTTCTGGGTGTGTATGCGCTGCTGGACAGCCTGCACTTTTCTGTGCCCGTTGTGCTCAAAACCGCCTGTATTTTGCTGCCGATTCTGGCCGTTGCCCGCGGCGTGCTGCACTACGCGGAGCAGGGCTGCAACCATTTTATTGCGTTCAAGCTGCTGGCGCTCATCCGGGACAAGGTCTTTGGCGTGCTGCGCCAGCTGGCCCCCGCCAAGCTGGAGGGCCGCGACAAGGGCGACCTGATTGCCGTGCTGACTGCGGACATTGAGCTGCTGGAGGTTTTTTACGCGCACACGATCTCGCCCATCTGCATTGCCGTCATCGTAAGCGTCGTTATGGCGTGCTTTATGGGCAGCTATGCACCCGCGCTGGGGCTGTACGCGGCGCTGGCCTATGCGGTCATCGGCATCGGCATACCCGTGGCAGCCGCCAGGGGTGCGCGCAAATCGGGCGAGAGCTTCCGCGCGGAGTTCGGCGCACTGAACGGCTTTGTGCTGGACAGCCTGCGTGGCGTGCGGGAGAGCCTGCAATACAACGACGGCGCACATCGGCTGGCGCAAATCAACCAGCGCACCGACGCGCTGGCCGGGCAGGAGCGCCGTCTGAAGGAGGCCGGCGGCACGGCACAGGCCGTGACCGGGGCCATCATCCTGCTGTTGGACGCCGGTATGCTGGCGCTGGCGGGCAGCCTGTTCATGGCGGGTGCCCTCGGGTTTGACGGTGCGCTCGTCAGCGTTGTAGCACTCATGAGCAGCTTCGGCCCGGTCATCGCGCTGGCGAATCTCGGCACCGGGCTGCAAAGCACCTTCGCCGCGGGCAACCGCGTTCTGGATATTCTCGATGAGCAGCCCGCTGTGCGCGAGGTCACCGACGGCAGGGACATTGTGTTCCGCGGTGCCGACGCCCGCCGCGTGACCTTCGGCTACCGCGACAGCGAGATTTTGAAGGAGGTCAGCCTGCACATCCCGGAGCACGGCATCGTGGGCATCACGGGCCGCAGCGGCAGCGGCAAATCCACGCTGCTCAAGCTGCTCATGCGGTTCTGGGACACGGATTTAGGCCGGGTCGAGATCTCCGGCGAGAACATCAAGGGCGTCAACACGGCGTCGCTGCGCGCAGCGGAGAGCTTCGTCGAGCAGGACACCGTGCTGTTCCATGACAGTATTGAAGAAAATGTCAAAATTGCCAACCGGAACGCGACCCATGAGCAGGTCGTGGCAGCCTGCAGGAAGGCGTCCATCCACGACTTTATCATGACGCTGCCGCAGGGCTACAACACGCCCGTCGGGGAGCTGGGCGATACCCTCTCGGGCGGCGAGCGGCAGCGGCTCGGTGTGGCACGGGCGTTTCTGCACGATGCACCGTTCATCCTGCTGGACGAACCGACGAGCAACCTCGACAGCCTGAACGAGGCCGTCATCTTGCGCAGTCTGGCCGAGGAGCGGGCCAGCAAGACCGTGGTGCTTGTATCCCACCGCGCCTCGACGATGCGAATTGCTGACACGACGTACTCTGTGGAAAACGGGAGGATGAGCTGATGGCCGTTACGAACACTGTAGGGGGCGGCGTCCCCGACGCCCCGGAGAAGAAGCGCCAACAGGAAAAGGCCACTGTCGGCCTGATGATCGAGCTATACTGCCGCGGCCATCACGGCACACCCAAGGGTCGGCTCTGCCCCGACTGCGCGGTCCTGCGGGACTACGCCGACGCGTATGTATTCCCATATCCGCCGGTCAGCGCCGCCGCATTCCCCATCGTATCGCGCATAGCAAGGTTTCCCTGGCGCATATACTGATCGCGGTACATTTTATATAGATCATCGTTTACCATATCCTCCGAGGTGTACGAAAATTTCGGACGGTTCATGATATTATCCAGGATACTTGAGATCTGATCTTCGTACTTACTTTCAAATTCATCCGGCTTGTTCTTCTCCAGATTCCGAGTTTTATTGTAGTATTCATTCACTCGGCCAGACCTCTGGTACATCGGCTTCGCCTCGGTCGAACCGCTTGCCGTAGCTACTCCCGCTGTCACATTGCTGGACGGGTTCGATGGTGCTGCATTTGCAAGCTCCTGAATCTTCGCCGCATTATTTGTCGCTGACCCGTTCTGCAGCATTCCCAGCAATTTTGTATTCTGGCTTGCCGTCCCGGAATATCCAGATATTCCATACTCTTCGGCAAGTTTCCGTCTGGCAGCGTAGCTGGAATCCCTTCCGGAGCTGCTCAGATAATCAACAATTCTTCCAACCGCCATTATTCATCCTTCCCTTCTTCTTTTTCGTCGATAATCTCGCCCGCATTTAAGATAGCAGCTACCTTTACCAGATTCTCTGCCTGGGTAATCCCCTCCACTTTCATTCTATCGAGAGCACTGACAATCGCTTTGATGGCGAGCTCTTCATACACATATTTTTTCATGGTACCTCCTAACTACTGCTTTCCAAACTATCCAGGCGATCATAAATATCCTGGATCGTTTCTCCCACGCCCCAATAATGAGTCTTTCCGGAGAATACGGGGTGGTTCAGATAAAGTTCCTGCGCGTAGGCATTAGACGGTGAAAGAACGCAGCCATAGTGATCCAGGATCCTCTGCGGTTTTGTGTCATTGATATTTCCTGTGCCATCCCAGCCAGTCCAAAAGCAATACAAATCATTATCACCCATTCCTGTGCTCTGATCGCCAGTGCCTAGGTATTGTCCCATGCTGGTATCAAACGTATAGAATCCTCCGATATAAACCTCGTCCTCATTGGCTTCAAATGCTCCACCCTTGCAGCGGATTCGGGAACCTGTGATCGTTGCTCCTTTTACGTTTCCCGAAAATGTAGCATTTCCGGAAGCATCTAACTTGAAATTCGTTGAATTTACCACCAGACGATTTCCGGATATCGTAACCTGTCCCGATTCCAATGAAATCTCCGACGATACGGTTCCTTTCGTTACTTTCATATCGATTTTGCTGTCTGTAACTTCAAACTTTGCATTCGTATTCTTTTCGAAATCGCTCACTTCAACTTTCAAACCATCCAAATCGAATTTCAGGGATGCTACCCTTTTCTCATCCTCCAGATATTTCTGCAGCGCCTGATTGGAATAGTTATCTTCCGGAGTAAGATTGTTGAACATATATTTAAGCTGTTCATTGAGCTGATAGAGATATCCTGTCAGTTCTTTCGTATCCATACTATTAAAGCCATCAATCGCTTTGAACTGTGCCATCAGATCTCGCTCCCTTCGTTGATGTACTTTCCGACGGCAATCAATCGGGCTTTTCCCTTGCCTTCTAACCTCCACCGATAATAGAAGCAGCGCATCGGCTTAATTGGAATCGAATACGTCCGCTTTTTATCTGCGAAGATGGTAATCATCCGGCGGAAGGCTGCATCTGAATCGTGTTTCAGAAACACATCCACCTGGCTTCCACGTTCCAGCTCTATCATGAACTGAATCTTTCCAATGTACTTTCGATTCAGGCTCCCTTCTTCCAGATCTCCCGTTTCAAGATACCATTCGACCAGCTCATCCCCTCCGGTAATGGTACGGACGTTTTTATCCTGATCGACATAATAGAGCTGTCCTCCTCCGGGTGCGGCAAGAAGCATCTGCGTATCATCTTCTTTATGCCAGAGCCGTTTTGCTGTGTCATAGACCAGCAGTTGTTTTCCTTTTCCTGTCTCAGCTGACAAATAGTATTTTCCTTGGTATTTCCCTGCAATTCCATCCGACAGTGTGAGTTTTTCCAAAACATCCGACAGTGCAAACGGAACTCCGCCGGTATAGCCGTATACGCCCGTTCCGGAAAGATAGATCAGTGTAGTCCCAACCACCTGAACGCTGCCGCTGCATCCGTTTTTTACCCCCGGCGCTTCCTGTGTTTGAATTTGGATATTAGACGGCTTATTGCCAAACACCTTATGAATCGTATGCTCTTTAAAAAACAAAGCATATCCGGAATACGTGGCTGCTGCCGTGAAATCTCCATCCGATCCAATCGTTGCCGCATAGGAATCTGTCGAAATACCTTCAAAGACATTCCAATTCAACGGATCTCCCAGTTTGCTTGCATATACCTCATGATTTTTGCTGCTGCATCCCCACAAACGATTTTCACATTCCGTTAAAAAGTCCATATCCGGCACTTTCCGCTTTACCTTCAACCCACTCGCCTGTGTAAAGCTGTTTTCCAATACACCGATGATTGTAATGCTGTCATCCGTTTTTGCCTGGATAGTGGCTGTTTTGTTGTAATCTGCATTCGTGCACCCAGATATTTCTACGCCATCATACTGGTTGAATTGTTTTCCGATTCCGGTACAGGAAATTTTTGTGTAAGTCGAACCTGTATAGGATGGCGCAAACGTCGCTGTTGAAGCCTGGGCAAAGGTTTTCTCCATCGAACCAAACTCCCCGGAATCCGTGTTTAGATAAACCTTATCCGGAAGAATGATGATATAAGCCCCCATTCCGACCATAACTTTTTTGCTATCTGCTACCGTTCCCTTTTCCTGGTCCTTATAATACAGTTTTTCTCCATCAACATATGCCAGTCCATTTTTCCAGTAGAGGCCGTTTGGTTTCTCCAATGTTTTTATTGGTTCTCCTCGCGCCTGGCGCGGCCCTGCTGCCGGATAGTGATCAGAGGACATATTTTTCATATCTGCAAAATATCCATCCTGGACGCTCGACCTGGTATCTAAGCCGCCGAACACTCCTTCCTGTTTCTTGGTTCTGGTAATCGGATTTACGATTGGCAGACGCATCTTACCACCCCCTAAATTGTGCTTTTTCCTTCGGCATATGATTTCTACGGTAATAGGATGCAAACGCCTGGGAAGACGCCTCATAGGCTGCCACGCTGTTGTTATAGCGCTCTGTTTCCTCGTTCTTATAGTCAATCTTGGCGGCAAGATAATGTACATAGATATCTCCAAAGCTATCCGGCACCATAAGGGTCTTTTCAGAGTCCCGGTCATAATCGTACCCGTCAAATTCTATGTCATTGCCCTCCGCCGCATTTAGGATGTCGTCTACAACCATTCCTTCTACTTCTGACAGCCACGCCGTTTTTACCCTGGCATCATACTGATTCAGTTTTTCATCATCTACTCTCGCCAGCACTTCCGCTATTTTCATCGCATCGCCTCCTTGAGTTTTATTGTGCCAGATTCCTATGTGTTTTTCTCCCACGCAAAAATGCCCCACCAGGCATGTGGCAGGGCATCTCGTTAATATCTCTTGAAATATGCAGTTTTTCACGTGGACTCGACTGGAAAAATTCTTTCTTCGTCTCTGCTTCGTTTTGTCACAGGATATGTCCATCTTCCGCGATTCTATCCGCCGTCAGCATCCAGCCGTCAGAATCGAACGCATACAACTGTCCATCAATCCGGCAGACTGTATCATGCAGATATTTGTAACCTTTCAGGACATACCACCAACGTCCATCCTGCCAAATCCAGCCTCCGACATACTCCCCGGAGATCCATCCGTGTGAGGTCTCGATCCAAGGTTTTCCATCTACAAAACACTTCCGGAGCGGCTGCACGTGTTCTCCGTTATTATAACGTCTTCCGGAATCTGCCCCACCCGGGGTTGTTCGGATAATCAATGTCGGCGATGCCAGAATGCACAGACCGCGCACGCCGCTCTTTACCTCTTTCAGATCGGTGATCGATACCTGCGGGGCGCTCGGCTGTGAAGCTGCAGCTCCATCCTCCGCCGCCCAAGTCTTTTTGAAATTCTCAAATGTCCCATATTTCTGCTTCAAAATTCCCGTGCCGCTGCCCCAGTCCGGCAGATAAAGATGCGGTTTGTCTTCCAGGCTCTTCCAATCTCCTCCCCAGGCAAGTCCCAGCCCCTTGGCAATCTCAGCCGCTTTTTTAAACATTCCTGTTCTGTCATTAAATGCATCATCTGACGTGCTGCCATCTCCATCAATGTCCATTATTAAATAAAAATCAAAGGCGATTCCCCACTGATGCTGTGAACTGTAGCTGCTGCCCGGTGCATTGGTTACCTTTTTTCCCGGTTTTGTACGTCCCTGAGCATAGAGGGCATCCTGCTCTGCTACTGTCCGGAATGTTTCCCCAATCGTCACTGCAATCCCTTGTGTCACACAGGCTTTCATCCACGCACCCGCAAGACGCTGGAGACGCGGATGGCACAATGTAATATCTCTCATATTTGTCCTTTCTACGAACACAGGGCGGAAAATATCCGCCCTAAATCATTATTTGCACTCATCTGCCGGTCCCGGCTTTTTTGTTTCTGCTCCCGGTCCTACCGGCGTGTTCCCTTTTCCTTCTTTTGCCGGACCCGTGCAGCCAACATCACAGGTGCACTCCGGATCAACCGTCATTTCCGGATGCCCTAATTTCTGCGCTTTCTTAGCGCTATAGTTATGTACTTCGTTTGCATTCTTGTTTCCATGTACGTTACAACTCATCTTTTCTTTCCTCTCTTTCTATTTTCTTGCTTTCTCTGCCTGGGTTCCGAAATAAAACCCCACAATCATAGTGAAAATGCTCATGTATTCCTGTCCGGATACTTCTCCGGAACACGTCAGCCCAATGAATCCCGCTGTCAGCGCTAACGTCATAAGGCTCTTTACGTCAATCAATTGTGCAAGTTTTTCTTTCAAGCCTTTCCCTCCTCTAAGTCCTGAATACGATGATTCGCTACCCGGATCTGTTCCTGCATAACAGCCTGTGCTTCTTCCTGCTTATACGTTCGCTCAATCACAGTGTTATGCTTTTCGACTTTCTTTTCGAGCTGACCCATCCGGTATGTCATGAGTTTTGCTGATGCAATCACACCCGCAAAAGCCCCCAGGACACCTCCGCCGGACGCAATCAAGGCTACTGCAATTTCTGTATTCATTCTATCCCTCCGGATGTTCCTCCAACCATTTCTCGGTTACCTTGCGCCAATATAACGGCACCTTTTCAAGTGTCATTTTCCCGTCTCTGATTTTCTTTCCATAAAAAGCCCCCATCACTTAGCACCTCCTTTCTCCGCAAGCTCACTCGCCGCAGCACCGAGATCTATGATCGCCTCATCCTGGATCTCCTGACTTTCCTCCAGAGCATCCAGGCGCTTCTCTTCCTCCGTCTTCTCACGCAGGCAGAAAGAAGTCTCTACGATACCCTTGTTAATGACAGAAGTTTCAGAAACCAGAAGAACGTCCGAATATTTTCCAATCGTTAAACCTTCCGCCGTTTCAATCTGAATCTCTTTCAGATTTTCCTCTGTGAGCTTGTTCCACACCTGCAGCATCGTCTCACGGCTTGCACTTTCAATCTGAATTGCACTCAGAGAAGCTCCTGCTACCATCTCAATCTTCGTTCCGTCCTTTAAAATAAGCTTATCCATGATATCCCTCCTTATTCTTCATAAAGCACTGTAAGACCATAGGCAACCGCAGCGTCATGTTCGATCCGGCACCCTCTTGCCGTTTCCCATCCTTTGCAGAAATATGCAGCATGACATAAAGACATATTTTCAAGGCTCTTTGCCAGGAAGCACAGCGGAATCTGTTCCACTCCACGTTCTTTCATTTTCTCGCTGCTATACCATTCATCGGTAAACAGGGTATTTACAATCTCATACCCTTTTTCTTTCAATGCTTTGACTGCCTTTTCTCTTGTTTTTACAATTTCTTCGTCCGTTTTGCCAGCCATCGGCTGTGATAACATTGCTTTCATTTCTTCCCTCCTACTGAATTCCCTTCCAGGCCGTCTGTAACAGGAAGCCTAACAGCTCCCAAATCTTATCGTTAATTTTACCCATGCAGATTTCATATCCAATCTTCTCCGAATAATTTTTCTCGTCCACGCATCCGTTTGATTCTACAATTTCAAATCCGTTTCTGAGCACGCAGCGAACTACTGTTGTCTTCGTTCCCCTCGTCTTCGTTTCCGTGTAAGCAATAAACTCATCTACCATCTTCTGGCCGATGCTGACACCAGACGGAAGATCTGTATTATCATCTACTTTCATGTAAGCCTTATCAAATACTTCCTTCGGGCTCCATGACTCGTAACCATCCTGGTACTTTACCAGATATCCCGCATCGTTCGGATCCCCTGGAACAACTCGGCCTCTACTTTCGTTGTAAACTCCCTTCGTCATTGGTTCCGCTTCAATCATTTTTGTTCCGATGTATTTATTCATTGGACTCTCCTCCTTTTTTACGATGTTATTAACTTTGTTGATTAATTCTGTCGGATCGCTCATCATACGGCATACAAATTCGTTATTGTGATAAACATCATACACATTATCGAATTCACTTCTTCCCCAGCAATCGTGTCCATTTTCGATCTTATTTTTCTTTACTGTGAACATTTCGCCCCTCTATTACTCAGTTAAATTACGATTTTACTTTTAATAAAGATAAACGAGTTCGAATTTTTAAATCACCCCCTGAAAACTGCTGAACTCTGATGTCTACATGTGCCGGATTTTCATATTTCAAAATAACGGCCAGATTCTGAAAGGTCATTCCATCGGTGCTCGGAGCAACAATACTATAGTGCGCGTTCATGTCTGCAAAAGCTTCAGTTGTTTTTTCTGCAAATCCAATGTGCCGAGATCCCTTTGCATTCGAACTCCATCGAATATTAGCGAAGGCAATATATACGCCAGCATCTACATTAAAGGAATAAGCGACAGTTTGAGTATTACTTGGAACCACGGAATCCTCAGTCCCGACAATAGCACCGTAATAGAGAACTTTCAGGTCGCTATTTAACTGAGTAAGTGATTTCTCCGCTGCCGTCAATCTCTCATCCAGCAGTTTCCCCACAATCGCATCCAATGCCGCTTTTCCGGATTCCGTAGCAAGATAATTTGCTATCAGTGGCGGAAGCGGTCCTTGAATGCCCTGCGGTCCCTGTGGACCGGTATCTCCTTTTTCGCCCTGGATGCCTTGCGTTCCCTGTGGGCCAGTCTCTCCCTGGATTCCCTGTAAGCCCTGCGGACCAGTCTCTCCCTGGATTCCCTGTGGTCCCTGCGGTCCTTTGATATTTCCAATTAAAATCCTAGCCATCGTTTTTCACATCCTCTCCTGTAAGATAATAGAGATTCCCTGTTTCCGAATCATAATGGAATGCTGGCGGCTTCTCTCCATCCGGATAATCTGCATAGAGATTTCCTGTTTCCGGGTCCAGATAGAGCGAAAACATCCCCGATGCCGGAACCATGACACCGCTCTCCCCCTTCACTCCTTGGATTCCCTGAGGTCCTTGCAGACCAGTATCGCCTTTTGCGCCCTGGATGCCTTGCGGTCCCTGCAGACCAGTATCTCCTTTTTCGCCTTTATCTCCCTTATCTCCTTTTAACTCCCCACGCTCTAGCTTTCCTACAACATCCTCTCGGATCTTCTCCGCTTCCTCTGCTGCCGTCGTCGCCCTGGTCGCTGCCGAATTTGCCAATCCCGCCGCAGTATCTGCCTTGTTTGTGGCTTCCTCCGCTTTTCCAAGACCGGCATTCAGTTCCTTTTCCAGGCGTTCAAATTCACTCAGTCCCGGTTTCCCTTCCGGGGTATTGATTGCATCTTCCACATACACCGGCGTTTTATACGAGGTAAAGCGCATCGTTCCGGTTTCATCATAACCTCTGACCGCGATAAATACGGCACCAGGAACCCGAAGCTGTGTATTCCGTATCTGCCAGGTCAATAAGATTCTTTCCTCGCCGTATGTGGCTTGCAGGGAGTCTGTATCCTTCGTACCATCGGCATATTCCAGGTCGATAAAGAAGTCCAGCGCCGACAAATCCAACAAAGTCGCTGACACGCGCGGAATGGAGAATGTTCTTGTATCACACAGATTATCCGCTGTTGTTCCGATCTTCTCTTCTCCTCTTGGGATAAGCATCTGCCGGTTCTCAATTACTATCATTCTTCCACCTCTTAAATACGGGATGCATGATTTTCACACACATCCCGCTCAAATTAGATAAGCAGCTTCAGGCCATTCTCAAATTTTTCGACCTCCTGATCGATAAATTCCGCCGCTTTCGTGTCCTGCTCCTGGGAGTTCTGCAGCACTTCCGCCACCTCTTTCGGAACCTTGACATTTCTGCCGCGCTTAACGATATAAGATCTACCGTTTACCTGCACAAATACATCGCCCTTGTACTTGTCAGAATCTCTCATCAGGAAGATATTAACCATTCCATCATCCGGCGCTTCTGCTGGCTGCTCCTCTGTTTCTACCGCCTGCGTTTCTGCCATCTGCGTTTCTTTTAATTTTTCTGTTTTAGCTGGCATTTAGTTCTCCTTTCCTTCCGAGAATGTGCATCCCGTCTCCACACGTACTACGTACTGCTCTACCAGGCGCTCCGCTGTCTTGGTTGCTTTCCAGCCTGCCGTAGCTCTCTGGTTTAACGGATCCGCCGTACCGCCAGAACCAAGCTGTTTTACGATAGTTTCCAGACCGCCGCCGGTAATCTCCGTAACGCCATATGCATTTGCGCCCAAAATCAGCGTCGAATATACATCGATCTTCGTGCTACCGGTTCCCGCTGATCCCGTTTTCGCAAAGATCTTTGCCTCCGTGGACTCAACAAAACGAACACCGCCGATTTCTCCGATTTCATTCTGATAGGCTTTATCTGGATTGGTGTATTTATGCCACTCTTTCCATTCCGGGTCTTCCATCAGGTCATACGCAATATCCGGATGGATGATCCCGACATACCAGCCGTCAATCTTCGGGGCATTCTGTCTTTTAAGGGCGCGGACTGCCATCTTAACCGCCTTAACAGTCAGCTTCATATCCTGGGTCAGGGTTGCTCTTGATGCAGTCTGTCCCTCAGCGTACTGGACATTAGTACCGCCATTCAGCACCTCTCTGGTTACGGTATCAAGCGTTGCACCAGCCTGATCGCCCAGAAGCTTCAAGGACTCAACCAGGTTATTATCAATCGCTGTTAAGAGCAGCATATCCGACAGGCGAATATAATCGCCGTACTGCTTCACGGTCGATGTTACGATGCTGACGTCCAGTTTATTACCGTCCGGCGTAACGCCCTCAGTCAGCGGCGTGAGCGCCTTGCTAAGCGGGGTGTATTTTCTAAACTCGATTGTCTTACCGCCATTTTTCGGGATTGGACGCTTCTGTGCAAACTGATCGTGTACCAGGTGTGGACCTGCAATATCAATCAGTGTACTGTCATAATAGGTTTTCATTTCATGGGAAAGCTCATTTCCCGTGCCACTCGATCCAGTTGTGTTGATTACATCATCAAATAACCGAAGGTTTAATTTAATTGCTGTTTCCATCATATCCTCCTAATCTCTGAATGTGATGATCTCCCCTCTGGCTGCTCGACGGGCATATTCCTGGCGCTCTTCCTTGGTCATCTTCGCCGGATCCTTTACGGTCTGCGCTGCCGGTCGGCTTGACATTCCATTTTCAGCCGGGCGCATCTGCCCGCTCCGGACTGCTGCCGCCTGCTGTTTGGTTGCCGCCTTGGCTGTCTGCTGCATCAGTGCCGGAAGAATCTCATCGTGATGGAGTGTTTCGTAAATTGTACGCATGTCAATTCCCGCACCCATCAGGTCAAGAAAACGCTTGTCCTGGATCTCGCTCTGCAGATCGAACTGCGGATACATCCGTTTCAGTTCTTCTGCTTCCCGATCCCACTTCTGGAACACCGCATCTTTCTGGTTCTTCCGCTCAGCTTCCTCTCTGGCTTTATGTAAGGCTTCATTCTCCGCCTCCAGCTTCACCATTTTCTTATAGCTGTCTACTGTCATGCCCTGATCCGCAGCGGCTTCTTCCCAGAATACATCGTCACTTTCCAGAGCTTCGCGAATATCGCCCATCTTGTCTGTAGATATGCCATATTTTTTTGCAACCAGCCCGATAACATCGTTCTGCTGCTGAAGCTGCTGTTGAAGCTGTTTCACCTCGCCGACGCGCTCCTTGATTGCCTTTTGCATTCTCGCATCGAACAGATCGCGGAAGTCGCCGTTAATCATGTCATTAAATGCCTTTTCACGTTCTTCCGGCGTCTGTTCTGCCTGCTGCCCCTCGGTTGTCTCTGGGGCTGCTGCCTCCGCTCCGGGCGCCGCGCTGCCTTCTCCGCCGCCTTCTCCGTCAAACATTCTCAGGTTCAATCTTCTCATTTTCCCGTTTCCTTTCTACCGTCTTTCCGGCGTGTCTATCTACCGTCTTCCCGGCGTGCCAGTTGTCTCTCCACCGTCTCCTACCGACTTTCCGGCGTGCCATCCGTCTCCTCGGCGTCTCCTGCCGTCTCTCCGGCGTGCCTAACCTTTTATATTTACAACATCAAACTCCACAATCTACCACTAGGTAAAACTGCTCCGG